>Ga0213866_10000005_pt1 | contig 317953 bp, 302 predicted proteins | sample PICome_11_FD_160079 | JGI IMG/M metagenome (GOLD analysis project Ga0213866, IMG submission 160079) | Coastal seawater microbial communities near Pivers Island, North Carolina, United States - PICO284 | ecosystem: Environmental > Aquatic > Marine > Coastal | place: USA: North Carolina... | reverse complement strand
TAATTTTAGAGTAGATTATCATAGATAGATTTTTGGATTAATAAATTGAATTTCAATACTTTAATTTACTGAAAATCTATCTTTTTTACTAGTAAAAATACTCTAAATATTAATCGAACTCAGGTTTGGAGGTGCATTTGTGGTCTATCGTAGTTATAAATCTGAACTATTTCAGCCAATATCTTTTCAAGATTATTCCTCGATAAAATATGTAATGGATACAAGAATTGTTGTTTAATAACTTTGTTCAATGCTTCTATCATAGAATTTGAAAACACCACATCTTTTTGAGCAATTATATGTTTAGTCAGAAAAGGTTGTGAAGTCAAGAAATTGGAAACGTTACTATTTACATTTTCACTTCCGCCATCTGTGAGAAAACAAATCTCATTTGGTTCATATTTCATTGTAGCTTCTCTAAGCAAGGAAGTAATCGCTTCTGCGGAACTACTCCTTTCAATACGATATCCTAAAATCTTCTTTGAATAATGATCCATCAAAAAATGAAGATAATGTTTGGTATTGTCTGCTGTTTTAAAAATAGTAACATCTGCACACCATAATTCGTTAGGTCTACTTGTTCGTAGTGGTTGGTAAAAATCTTTCTTTCGTTTAAAAATTCTTTTGCCAAAACCTAATAGCTGACAATATTTGTAAAAAGTAGTAACCGAGCAATGTAATTTTTCATCTCGTACAGCTTTCAAATATATAGAAGCCTTTGACCAGTATTTATACGTCTCATGATTCATATAGCGTTTAATCGTTTCTACTTCTTTTGCTAATAACTGATTCGGAAATCGCTTGGTACACCATTTAAAATACGAAGCTTCACATTTGTGAATCACAACCGATTTATAATGTTCAAAAGTAGATCGCGAAATATTAAATACCTTGAGTGCTGTATCTACTGAAATTGTATCTTTTATAGATTCAATAGCATTTACCACCAATTCTTTATGCGCATTAATCACTGATTTAATTCCTTTTACTTTAGAAATAATTTCATGAAAAGTGTCACAGAGTTTAAAATATGATTCGTTTAATTTCTTGATTTTTGAAGATTGATTGATACGCTTAATCAATTCTATTTCCTGAGTAAGGATAGTATTAATTTCACACAGGGAATATTTATCATCATTTTCATGTTTCCAACGAGATAAATTTGAAGAGGGAATAGCTGCAATTTGCTGTGATGTTAGCACCTCATTTAATATTCCATACCGAGTAAGGTGTTTGACCGTAGTGTCCCAAGAATTGCGGCTTGCTATATTTTTCATGCCTCAAAAAAAGAAAAAACAAAGAGAAAATATCGTTTCTATGCCAATTCTGTTCTATTTAATTGATATGCGTTACTGTTTTGAAAACAAGCGTAAATTCTTTTCATAAAACTTCTCAATAATTAGAAAGATTTCCACTTTATAGTTTTCCGTAATGCTATCTAAAAAATAAGTAGTTTACTAAACTCCAATACGAAAAAAAAGGGAATACCGTACCCGCGCGATAGTATATCCATATTTCTTTAAAATAGGGGTAAAAAAACCGAAAATGCAGTATGTTTTTTACTTATTTTAGACCTTGAAACTCCTGCCTACCGTATTGATTATTAGATTTTAACGTATTTTTACAACAATTATAAACCTTTAAAAATTTAATAGTCATGAAAAAATTAACACCAATTATTCTATTAATGTTAGGATTAGCATTTATAAACGGATGTACACCAGATAGTATAACTGAAGATTCTGAAAATTATGACACACTCGCAATCGACAAAGAAGAAGTGGAAGATCCAGGGGATAGAGGTAACTAAATATTTTTATTTAGCACTGATCTTTTTGGCAGTGACAGCTATTATAGGTGTCACTGCTCCATATACACATATGTTTTATGATAAAACATCTCCTGAAATTATTGAGCTAGACTCCTCGTATGATAACGGATTAATCGATAAAGAACACTATACTACACAACGAAAAATACTAAAAGACAAACACAAATTTTTAGGATTTACCAATGTCCGTCGTTTTCTTTTTGCTATAGGTTTACCCATTGCATTATTCGTGTCTTCTATTTTCTTTTTATTATCTACATTCATTAAAAATGCTGTTATTAATAGAGCCTTCAGGTATGTTAGTATTCCTTTTGTGATTACTGGCGTATATTTTATTACTTGGACACTATGGGATCCACAGGATTTTCCGGAAAGTGTCTATTATACCACTATAACCGTTTTATCATTTATTATTACTGCAATTCTCTATTATCTTTTCAAATTAGTTTCCAAAGATTTAAACAAACTACATATTATAAAACAACATATAAAACCTTTAAAACGTAATGTTGAGTTTGTAAAGGATTTGGCGGATATTATGCCAGAGACAAACGAAACAATTTCATACAAGGCACTAACATCTACAACAAGTGACGATTTACAAGAAAGTATTGAAAAGATAGAGGAGACTCTCAATGACTGATAAAGAAACTGAAAATATCAAAGAAACTCTTAGAGAAGAACTCCTAGCTAAATATAAAGATTCGGAAGCATTACGCTGTTTTATAGAACTTGAAATTCAACGAACTATACTGAGTGAGAAAAACAATTTTGAATCCTTGAAAAAGGTTGCTAAAATTGTAAAAGATCAAATTATGAAGGAGCAAAAAACAAAAAAGTAACCAATCAAGATGATTCATTTATTTTTTTATCAATATACTTTTCTATGGTACCGTTAAGTACCAAGTCTGCTTTTAGCTCTGCTAAAAAAAGATTTACAATAGTTTTAACTTTTAAATCGAAAATTTCTGAAATATCTTGATCTTTAGCCAATAACATTACAAATTTCTTCTTTATTTCTGGATCAATAGCAGCGTTCTCTTTTTGATGATTGATAGTAGTGGTAGAAAGAAAAGGCTCTCCATAACCGGATAGTAACCATTCTGCGTTTATCCCTTTACATTTTGAGTACAAAAGATACACATCAAAACTATTTCTTGAATGCCAAGTCGACAATGTCTGTGGTTTTATTCCTAAAAACCTAGCAAAATCAGCTTCTGACTTAAAATTATAATGTGCTTTGATTGTATTTAAAATACTTGACCTGTCATCTTTTATACTCATATTGCGTAAGATAATTTGTTTTTAATTTGTTTTATACTCATACTGAGTATATATTTGTATGCAATATGTAACAAATATATCAAATAAAACGTCAGCAAACTAAAAATAAACGATGATGCTAGTACTTTTCTTAGACAGTTTCTGTATAAACTTGGCTATTGTGGGGTATGATTTCCACAAAGAAAACCAACAATTAAAAAGGTATATACAGCAGTTACGCAAGCACACTCTATAAATGAACTACTTTACCATAACCCAAATTGACATTACCGATCATATCACAGAAGGTCGCACCATCTATTGCAGTTCCCTACAAGAGGCTCACAAAACTGCAACCTTGCACGGAAGTTATTACTACGAGGTCTATGATGCACAAAAAAACCATATCGGCTATGCCATTCCTAAATAATCGACTATGAGCAAAAAACTAAAAAAAAGACTCTTATTACGCTTATATGGCGGTAACTATATCCTTATAAAACTATCTGAGCTTATCTATTGCCAAGCAGATGGAAACTATACCTATTACTATATGAAAGATGGCAAACGACACATTGCAAGCAAAAACATAAAAATGACGCAAGAGGTATTGCATAAGGAAAGTTTTTACAGAGTACATCAATCGCTCATCATCAATCTAAATCATCTAAAACATTACAACCGTACCAATAGGCAAATTGTACTGCAAGACGATATCATATTCCCCGTATCGGTCAGAAATGAAGCTACTTTTCATAAATACTTATCCAAAAGACATTATACCCTAACTTAAAATCCCTGTAATTGCTGTTATTAATGAGAAACTTTCAAGCTGTCAAAGGTTTGGGAGTTTTTTTAGATTTAGTCTTTCTACCTAGTATACGTTCGTTTCAATATAATAGAAATTATATCTCTTCCATTTATACGAATATCACCTTTTAAAAAAAAAGGGCTGCGTCCTGTATAGCTTTCTAGTTGTATAGTAGTATAGTTTTTGTTTGGCTTCCTTGCTAGCCATATCACCTCAAGCTAAATTATATAGAATTGCTTCTGCACAAAAAAGTCCTTACCTAGTAATCATAGAATCTCTTCTACAACAAAACGCCCTTACCTGGTAAGTATAGAATTGTGGTACTATTAAAAACACCTTTACTGCGTAAGCATCCAATTGTTGACGTATGAAAAGCATCTTTACCTAGTAATGCTCATAATACCATTTTCACTTTAAAGTTACCCACAAAAACCTGGGCTTTTTCCTTTATGCTGCAAAATAAAATGTAACCGTAGCTATGGCTATGCTTGGATTTTCTTTTTTGCCTAAAGAAAATATAACTGCCTTTTTATTGCCTAATTTTAAAGCAAAACTGGTATAAATCAGTAGTTATTGAACTTATATTTTATAAACTTAAATACAACATTATAAATAATAACTTATATTTAATGCCTTAAAATCGTATTAATAAAAAAGAAAAAACAATGAATGTACCTTATTTAAACCGTTACAGAAACGGAGAATACTTACAGTATATGAAAGATGTGTTGCAATTAACAAATGACGCAGCTATCGATAACCTAACGCCACTTACAACTACATTAAGTCCACTAGTAGCAAGCATAGATGCGGCTTTTCAACAAAGTCAAGGCAGTGTACTCACCCAAGACATCATTACCTTAGATCAGCGTAGAGACCAAGCTATTGTAGGACTTAGAAGTGTTACCGAAGGATATAAAAGCCATTATGATACTGCGGTAGTGAACGCTGCTACTACATTGCATAATAACATAGCTTCACACGGTTCAAAAATACAGCAGCTTAGTTACCAAGAAGAAACAGCGGTACTCGATAGTATCATAACAGATTGGGAAACAGAAAGTGAATTGCAAGCAGCAATAACTGTGCTGAATTTAACGGATTGGTTAGCTGAATTAAAAAACGCAAATACTGCTTTTGTAACTAAGTATTTAGAGCGTGTAGAAGAAACCGCTGCAAATCCTTCAGAAAATATCCCAATCATTAGAGGGCAAGCAACAGAAGCGTATCGAAATTTAATAGCACATATTGACGCACATACTACTTTAGCAACTGCTGAGGGATATTCAATTTTACAGAGTCAACTAAGTGTCCTTGCAGGACAATACAACCAAGTTGTTGATAACAGAAGTAGTACAACTACAAGTGAACCAACATCAGAAGATACAGAAGACGCACAAGCGTAGTCAATCATATTTTTAATATAATTCATAAAACACCCCCAAGTATTTCACAGCATTCGTAGTGAAAACTTGGGGTATTTCTATACAAATTCTTTTTTTTTCGACGCTTATTAACTATTTAACCCCTCGATGGCGCTAGAATAGCGTAATCGCTAGCGCTAGTTTTTAACTAGTGCCGTACCGAGTAAGCTTCTTAAGTTATGAACTAAAAAAAAGTAAAAAACAAAACCAATAAAGTGTGAAAAACTTCCAATCCCTAAAAAAGTTTGGGAGTTTTTGAAGAATAATATAAAACCATTTTATCTTTTCCCCAAAACAACATATATTGAAACTTATACCAAAGGAGAAATTCTTTCTGGTTACAACTAACATTTAAAAACTAAAAAAAACAAAATCAATGAAGTACAAAATTATTTTAAAAGCAGTAATCCTATGTTGTTTTATTGTATTAACAAGCTGTAGTAGTGATGATGATGCAATGGTAGCGGAAGATGCATCGTCAATAGTAAATAAATGGTATTATGATAGTAATGAAGTTACAGCTGATATCTATTTTAACTCTAATGGTATCCACCTACAACGTATAGAAGCTTTAGGAATGACTTTTGAATCTACTGGTGATTGGTCTTGGATAGACGAGTCTACAGGGCTGATGAAAATAGACAATTTAACAGGTCAAGTTCAATTAGTTTCAGAAATATGGTTTCGATTTACCAATATCACAGAAAACTCTTTTACTTTAGAACAATCTACCAATGGAGAGGATTTTTTTCCTGCTGTTAACTATCAAGACACTGATCCTAATGGATAGAAAGAATTACTTTTTATCTTTAGAAGTAGAATATTTTTTTCAAAATAATTACTTGAAAAATCGCTCAGCTAAGTCTGTAACTTCGTATCGGTTTTAAGAATACAAAATTATGAATTAAAAAAATGTAAAATACAAAACCAACAAAGTGTAAAAACTTCCAAGCTGTCAAAGGTTTGGGAGTTTTTTGTTTACAAAATCAAAGAATTTAATTCCTTATATTTACGCTTTCAGCAACCGAAACAGTAGATGGTTTCCTTGCAATAGCTACGTCTTAAACTCTTCTTTATTGTTTATTGATAAAAATGGGGATTTCCCTTGGCCGTTTTTAAAAGAAGCACTTATCGGAGCTGTTAGTGAATTTACATTTCAAGTTATTGATTATATGATCTTAGAAAATGATTATAGTTTTAAAGCTGCATTAAATAATTTAGATTGTACGAATATACGTGCAGAAGCTTTAAAGTCAGAATTCTTGGCTTATGTTCCATTTCGTAGTTATACAGCTATAAGAATTAGTAAATTATTTTTAGGGAAATATAGAGCCTAAACATTCTGTATTATTAAAGGTACATTACTTATAATAGAAGATGCTCTTAATACCGCAATAAAAGATTATTTAAATGGCGAGGAAATTGATATTACTGATTTATTAATAAATGCATTGGGAGATAAATTAGTTGGAGAAATTATGTCTTCACAGCCATTTGTTCCTAAACCAATGAGAAAGTCAGGGAAGAAAATCAAGAAGAAACTCGATAAAGCAGTTAAAAAATCAGAAAAAATACAACGATTAAATAAAAAGTTAGATGAAGCAATTAGATAAGGTAAGAAAGGAAAAGCTGAAAGATTAAAAAACAGAATACACCGTCAATCTCAAAAAATTGATGATTTACAAGAACAAGCTACTCAAATGTTAGCTCAACAATATGAAAATTCAGGTTGGGTAGAAACAGTTAAAGGAGAATTTACCAACAGGGCAAAAAATACCGTTAAAAATTATGTGCCAAAAAATACAGGAAAAGTAGTGACAATTATAGCAGGAGAATTGATAGAAAATAAAGACATAGATACTGACATAGATACTGATGATGTAGCACCTAATAATAATTAACTTACAAAATGAACAGAAAAATAATTATTGTATTCATTCTTTTTTTTAATGTTATCTTTTCACAGGATAATAATATTAGTTATTCAATAGAAATTGGAAATGAATTAATAAGATTGAATACACCGTTTAAAACAAGTAATTGGATCAAAGATAGTAAGGTAGAAGCAGCTGATGTATATTATAATAATGACAAAAATATAAGGCTTACGTTAAACACATCGCAAATAGAAAAACATTTACCTAATAATAAGGATTTATTTAATTATTTAAAAAAGACTTTAGAATCCAATGGCTATGATCAGAGTAAAATTTATTTTACATACATTTCTGAAAATAGCTCATATAAATGTTTTTATAATGATGATAAAGAATCTTTCATAATTTATTGTTATCGGTATAAAACCCAATTAATAACAGCAGGTTTCTATTGCTACAAGTATAATGAAGATTGCTCTTTACTAACTACGGATTTTCAATTATTTTTAGATCAATCATTCTCTAAAGTAGAGTTAGAACTTAAAGAAAATATCATTGAAAAAAGAAACTAAGAATGAGTTGTTGTTTTTTATCCTGATAACTGGTTTATTAGCTTTAGGCTCATTTTACAAATACTATCTGGATAATTCTATTGAAGTTTTAATAGAGAAAAAAGGTGTTTTTAATTCTTACGCATATATAGGAAGAGGTTATCGATCTAAACCTTTTCTTTCTGTTAACATTGAGAATGAAAAATATAATATCCCTTCTTATATTCATGCTGCTGTTGACCTAGAAAAAATCAAAAAAGAATTAAAAAGAGGAGACACAGTAACATATAAGTTTGATAGTCATAAATCATTATTGCAAATAAAAAAAGGAAATCAATTTTATATTGATGAAAATGAAAGAGCTTTTCGTGATAATCGAAATGGTAAAATAGCATTGATAGTAGGCGTTATATCTATGTTTTTTGCAATACTTTTCACTTTAAGACTTATTAGATAGCGCGGACTTTTAGTCCGTGTCCTAACTAGTGCCGTACCGAGTAAGATTCTTTAAATTATGAAGTAAAAAAACAAAACCAATAAAGTGTAAAAAACTTCCAAGCTGTTAGCGGTTTGGGAGTTTTTTTTGTGTTTTAAAGTGAGTATGCTTTTTTGGCTTATAAACCTTAGATGTAGCACGTCTTAGCTATAATTTTGATATTTCTGGAGAGGATACTACTGTCATCAAGTTCCCAATGTTAGATACGGATTTCCTAAAAAACAACTTAGGAGAAGAAATGAAATCAATTTCTACCCTAACCTTAACCGAAAGTGATTACATTATTCCAAACAGCTTTTATGCCGATACCGATGGTGATGGTGTAGACGATTATTTAGAAGATCTCAATGCGGATGGAAACTTGGACAATGATGATACAGACGCAGACGGAATTGCAAACTACCTAGATGTAGATGATGACAATGACAGTATTCTAACATTTAGGGAACACCTATTAGGAGATACGGACAGCGACGGAACTCCAAACTATCTGGATACTGACGATGACAATGATCAATGGCTAACCGCTTCAGAAGGACAAGAAGATGATGACAATGATGGTGTACCCAATCATTTAGACAACACACACTATGCAAATCCTGTAAACGGACCGCTAACGCATCAAAACTATGAAAATTACATTGGCGACAAAGCATACGAATTGTCCAACCACTTAGGAAATGTACTCAGTGTCATCTCTGATAAAAAAATCTTGGGATATGGAACGCAAGTTGTGCAAATACATACTGGTATAACTGGCTTTGAAGAAGACGGAGACGTCAGTTTAGCTATTGTTGACAATGGAGAAACCTTACAATGTGCTACACGTTATAATGATACGGGAGCATTCTTTAACCAAACATTACAGGCTAACACAGAATATATCATAAGCGCAGACATTGGTATGGATACCTATGATGCTGACATCAAAGTAGTTGTGGAAGATACCGCTGGAAACATATATCACACCAATACCATCTGGCAGGTGGCGGCGCAAAGAAATATTATGCGTCTGCAACAGCACGAAAAAAGATTGACTTGAAACAGTTGAGTGAACGCCTCGCCGCCATTTCTACGGTAAGTGAAATAGATACGATTGCCGTATTGCAAGGCTTTGTGCATTTGTTACCTGAGTATTTATGCAATGGCAATAGTGTTTCTTTGGGCGATTTCGGAACGTTTAGTGTCCATATTAGCAGTACCGGAAAAGAGACACCCGAAGCCGTAAACGCACAGGCTATTAAAGATGTAAAGGTTGCTTTTAGACCAAGCGTGGAGTTTAAACAACGAATGAAAGTGGTAGAATTTAAAAAGCATTCGTGAGTACAATGCAAAGACAGGATGAGACTTTGTGTTTATACCAGTTTTTATGGGTAATATGCTGTATAAATTTCGCATATTTCAGCGCATCCGCCATCTTTATATTATTTGTTTGATAAAGTAATGAACTAAAAATTCGTAGCCCTATTTTTTTAATGCGCTATTTAAGAAAGCCTACCAACCGCTCCTTTATAAAATAATTCCAACCGCCTAAACAGCTTTCTCGCTTGAATTCAGGAATGTTTTGCGGAAAGTCTTCGGTAACTTTTGTGGTTAAAGTTAGTTGTGTTCCTAAATTGTGTGGCGTGAGTTCAAACGTGACAAACGAATCACCTGCAAAGTCTGGGTATTTCCAATTGTAGACTAACTTTTTTTGTGGAATGACTTCTGTAATCGTCCAATTATGTAGAAAATCGCGCGAAGGTGCTTTTACATTAAATGTTGTTTGAAAACCAACTTCAGCCTTAAAATCAGGAATGTTATCAAAAAACCATTGTCGCATTTGTTCCACTTCTGTAATAGCATTCCATACAGTTTCTACGGAAGCTTCAACTATTTGTGTGACGATAATTGGTGGCTCTGAAGTTTTCATAAAATGCTACTTTTTACAAATGTACATGTTTTTGGTGTAGCAAAATGTCAAATCGAGCGTAGTCGAGATTCAATCAATACGATTGTTTTAAGTTTCTCTACTCCGCTCGAAATGACAAGAACAGTTCTTATAGTAAGTTCAGTAGTTATATCATCCCATTTTCACCTTAAAATTACTCACAAAAACTTGGGCTTTTTCCTTTAGACAAAATAACTGCCATTTTATCGAGTGATTTCAAAGCAAAACTGGTATTACTGATTTCTTATGGAACTGCATCACTAATTTAAAATAAACACAAAATTGTTTGTTATGATTTCCAGCCGCCGCCTAAAGCTTTGTATAGATTGATCATAGCTATAAATTGTTCTTTTTTGGTGTGAATCAATTCGTTTTTTGCTTCCAAAGCATCACGCTGCGTCAATAGTACTTCCATATAATCCGCTCGGGCAGATTGAAAGAGTTGATTGACAATGCTAATGGATTCCGTTAAAGAAGCTACTTGCTGCTTTTTTAATTCGTAACTTTCATGCAGGTTTTCAATGTTTGATAGCTGATTCGTCACTTCTTGATACGCTTTTAGCAAGGTTTGCTCGTATTCATATACAGCCGCAGTTTGTTGCGCATTGGCGTTTTTATACGTGGCTTTGATTGCATTTCGGTTCAATAAAGGCGCTACCGCATCTGCCGCTAAGGAATATAATAAGGACGAAGGCGTTTTGAGCAAGTTTTTTGCATTGAACGATTCGTATCCTAAACGTCCGTTGATTCCAAATGAAGGATAGAAGTTAGCACGCGCTACTTTGATATTTAGTTTGCTTGCGGCTAATTCTAGCTCTGCTTTTCTGATATCGGGTCTGTTTTCCAGTAATTGCGAAGGAACACCTGTTTCAATGACACTTGGACTCGTATTTATAAAATCAGTTGCGGTGCGCGTTACTTTTTGTGGCATGCGTCCGACCAAAAAGTTGATATTGTTTTCTGTTTCCACAATTTTTTGTCGCACTACATAGAGTTCACTTTGGTTCTTTTTGACTTCCGCTTCAAATCGTTTGATCGCTAATGAACTTACACGTCCTGCTTCTTTTAAGTATTTTATAATCTCTAAGACATCTTTTTGAATGTTGATGTTTTTTTCAAGATTTTCCAATTCGTTATCCAATGCAAGAAGTTCGTAGTAGGAGTTAGCAATTTCCGCCACTAAGTTGGTCACTAAAAGATTTTTCCCTTCTACCGTAGCTAAGTATTCCATAACCGCTACTTTTTTGGCATTGCGTAGTTTTTTCCAAACATCGAGTTCCCAAGAAACATTGAGTCCGACACTTAAATTTCCTAAAGGTTCTGGAAATTCTTTGTCTTCTTCAATATTTAGGTTTTCTTCCACAGCACCATTTCGCGTGTAGCGTCCTACTTTTTCAAGTTCAGCACCTGCGGCGAAATTTACAGAAGGCAAGTATTCTCCTTTTCGGACTTGCACTTCATTTTTTGCCATAAGTACTTTCTGCAACAACATATTGACCTCTTTGTTGTTTACCAATGCAGAATCTATTAATGTTACAAGGTTTTCATCTTCAAAGAAGGTTTTCCAACTTATTATTGGTGTGTGTAGCGTGTCTTTTTCTTTTGCTTTGTACGCTTCGGGAAGTGACACGCTTGCTTCTTTTTGTACTATTTTTGGAATTGCACACGATTGTATCATTAAAAATAATACGAATAGTGCGCTTATTTTTACTATATATCTATTTTTCATGAGTATCATTATAATTGTATTCTTCCGTGAGTGGCTTGAAATCTTCGTCTTTGATGAGTGTTCTTTTGTCTGCCATTTTTGCAAAGATGTAGTACAGTCCAGGCACTACAATTACCCCGAATATGGTTCCGAAGAGCATTCCGCCAAAAGCCGTTGTTCCAATGGTTCTGTTTCCTACCGCACCTGCGCCTGTGGCAATGACTAGCGGAATTAATCCAGCAATAAAGGCAAAGGACGTCATGAGTATTGGACGAAATCGGACTTTTGCACCTTCAATCGCTGCTTTTTTTATGGTCATCCCTTGGTTTCGTTTTTGTACGGCGTATTCAATAATTAAGACCGCATTTTTACCAAGTAATCCCACCAGCATGACGAGTCCTACTTGCGCATAGATATCGTTGGAAAGTCCTAACATTTTTAACATGAAAAACGAACCGAAGATTCCCGCAGGCAGTGATAAGATCACCGCAAAAGGTAAAATGAAGCTTTCATATTGTGCCGCTAATACAAGATAGACGAAAACCAATACAATGATGAATATGTAAATGGCTTCGTTTCCGCGTCGTGCTTCATCAAAAGATAATCCTTCCCAAGCAATGTCGTATCCTTTTGGTAATATGTCTGCCGCCACTTCTTTGACCGCCGAAATGGCGTCATCAGTTGTATATCCTTTGGACGGAACACCACGAATGGCCGCCGAGTTGTACAGGTTGTAACGCGTAATTTCATTTGGTCCTTGTTTTTTATTCAACTTCATAAACGCAGAATACGGCACCATTTCGCCTGTATCATTTTTCACATAATAGTTAAGAATGTCACTTGGATATCTACGGTATTCGGGTGCGGCTTGTGTGTATACTTTGAAGAAGTTGTTGAATCGGACAAAACCTTGTTCGTATGTACTACCAATTAAAATGTTTAGGTTTTCCATCGCTTTTCCGATAGAAACTCCTTTTTGCATGGCTAAGGCATTGTCTATTTCCAGTTCATACTGCGGATAGTTTGCCGCATAAAACGTGAATAGTCCCGTGAGTTCTTCACGTTTGCTCAACGCAGCTATGAATTCTTGATTGATCTTATCAAATTCTTGATAGTCTGTTTCGTTGTTTTTATCGAGCAATCGCAATGCCAATCCTCCTGCGGCTCCGTATCCGGGAACGGCTGGCGGTTCAAAGTATTCTATGACTGCACCAAAGTCTTTGGTTTTTTCTTCGAGTTCTTCAATGATTTCGTGTACCGAATGTTCTCTTTCTGACCAGCTTTTGAGGTTTATCAAACATGTTCCTGCATTTGAACCTCTACCTTCTGTTAGAATTTCATAACCTGCTAAGGAAGAAACCGATTGTATTCCTTCTATTTCTTCCGCTATTTTTTGGAGTTCTCGCGATACTTTGTTCGTAGTTTCTAAGGTAGAACCCGGTGGCGTTTGCACAATAGCGTAGATCATTCCTTGGTCTTCATTCGGAATAAACCCTGAAGGCAATGCTTTGCTTGTAAAGAATGTTGCAGCTATGAATATGATAAACATGACAACCGTTACCGAACGACGTGTTACAATACGTTCTAAAATGTTTGTATAGCGTCCTGTAAGTTTTCCAAACAACCTATTGAAACCATCCATGAAATACGAAATTGGTGTTTTTCGTTTGGGTTTCCCATGATTGTTTTTGAGAATTATGGCACATAATACAGGCGTCAGCGTTAAAGCTACCACAGCCGATAGTATGATGGAAGAAGCCATCGTAATGGAAAATTGTCTGTAAAATACACCCACAGGACCTGTCATGAATGCTACCGGAATGAATACCGCAACCATTAATAACGTGATGGCTACAATGGCTCCACCAATTTCAGTTAGTACTTTTCCAACGGCATTGTACGGAGTGATGTTTTCTTCTTCCATTTTGGTATAGACGGCTTCCACAACCACAATGGCATTATCTACCACAATACCAATGGCTAATACCAATGCAAAAAGCGTAATTAGGTTAATGGTTAATCCAAATATTTGCATGACAAAGAAAGCTCCAATGAGCGAGATTGGTACTGCTAATGCAGGAATTAAGGTAGATCGCCAATCGCCCAAGAATAGAAATACAACCAGTGATACTAGAATGAATGCTTCTCCTAAGGTGTGAATTACTTTTTCAATGGAAGCATCTAAGAAGTTAGACACGTCATAACTGACTTCGTATTCCATTCCGCCAGGAAAAGAAGCTTCGAGTTCGGTCATTTTGTGTTTTATTTCGTCAATAACATCTCTTGCATTACTTCCGTACGATTGTTTTAGCACGATTGCCGCAGACGGAAATCCATCTTTGTTGGAATAGATATCGAAGAATTCACTTCCGAGTTCTACATTGGCAATGTCTTTTAGTTTTAAGCTGTTTCCATCAGGACTTGCCTTGATGATGATGTTTTCATATTCTTCTGGCTTGTTGTATCGTCCTTTGTATACCAATACATATTCTAATGATTGTGCTGTGATTCCGGAGCTACGTCCTAAACGTCCGGGACGTCCGATGATACTTTGTTCATCAATGGCTTTCATTACCTCATCACTTGATACGTTGTACGCGCGCATACGATCTGGTTTTAACCAAATACGCATCGCATATTGACGACTTCCGAGAATTTGCGCACTTGAGATTCCATTGACCCTTTTGATTTCAGGAATGATATTCGCGTTTGCATAGTTGTACAGGAATTTTTCGTCATCATTTTTGTTTTTACTGTATAGATTGACATACATTAACATACTCGGCTGTACACGAGATACCACAACACCTTCCAATTGTACTAATGGCGGCAGTTTGTTGATAACTTGATCGACTCTGTTTTTAACGTTGACAACGGCTTGGTTTGGATCTGTTCCCAATTCAAATATGACTTGAATCGTAGCTTCTCCAGCACTTGTAGCATCGGACACAATGTATTTCATGCCTTGCACTCCGTTGATGGATCTTTCTAAAGGAATTAAGGTGGATTTGACCAATACATCTGCGCTCGATCCTGGATAAGCAATCGTAATTAATACACGTGGTGGTGCTATATCAGGAAATTGTGAGATAGGCAGGTTCGTAATGGAAAGTCCTCCAATAAATAGGATGATCAGTGATACGACAATTGCCATCACTGGTCGTTTGATAAAATTTTTAAACATGATTTTATTTTTTTATTGACTATTCAGCACTCAGTGTTAAATTGGAAAGTACTTCCGAAGGTTCTTTGTAATCAATTTCAATTTTTTCTCCGTTACGTACTTTGCGGAGTCCGTCAATCAGGATCATGTCTGTGTTTTTTAATCCTTTTTCTATGATGTATAAGTACGGTAGTTCTTCAGCAATGGTAATTTCTCGCTGTTCTACTTCGTTTTTTTCATTGACAACATATACATATTTTTTGTCCAACACTTCAAAAGTGGCTTTTTGCGGAATTATTTTAGCATTTTTATACGGAACTTCCATGAGTATATTTCCTGTTTGTCCGTGTCGTAAGATGCTTTCTTGGTTGGGAAATGTTGCTCTGAATTCAATGTTTCCGGTTTCATTGTTAAATTCTCCTTCAATGACTTCCACGACACCATCATGCAGAAACTTTTTCCCGTTTGCCATTTGCAGACTTACTTTTTTTGTTTTTTCGCGAGTTGTGTCTGTTACATAGTCTAAGTATTCTGATTCAGGAACATTGAAGTATACCCACATCTTGCTGTTGTCGGATAAGGTAGTGAGTAGTTCGCCTTCTTCTAAAAAGCTACCTTCTCGTACGTGCAAGTGATCCATGATTCCATTGAAAGGTGCTTGAATTTTAGTGAAGTTTAGGTGTGTTTGCGCCATGTTTACTTCTGCCTTTGCTTTGTCGAGTTTTGCCTCAGCTAAGGCAAGTTCGTTGGCAGAAACAATGTTTTTATCGGCTAATAGTTTGGTGTTTTTGTATTCTATGTTCGCTACGTTTGCTTCTGCTGCTGATTTTTGAAGATCCGCTTGGTATAGATTGGGTTTGATGGAAAACATTAGTTGGTTTTCAGTAACGTTTTGTCCTTCATCTACATATATTTTTTGCAGATATCCACTTTCTAGCGTGCGCAATTCAATATGGCGCATTGCATGAATTTGACTTACATAGGAACGTGTGATGATGGTATCTTTTTCAATAAGTTTGGTAACTTGAAGTTTAGGAGTTGTTTCGTGTTTTTTTTCTTCGTGCTTGCAACTTGTAGCAAACAAGAATAGTAATCCTATTACTGGGATTAATTTGTTCATCGTATTGATGTTTTAAATTAGCGTAAATTGTGTTTGAGTTGTGTAAGTCCTTCGCTATTTGAAGATGATTGCATACTTGTTTTAGCCATCATTTTTTTAAAAAAAGGACATACGAATGGCTGTAAAAAAGTTAAGTTGGAAGCTTTGTTGCTTCTGAAAGAAACTTTTCTACAGAATAAATTGTATACGATGTAATGCGCTAAATTCTAAAGACTTGGTATAGAATGTATAGATGAGAAGCTGGGATTTGTAGCGTAATCGCTTTTTGAAATCCTCTTTGCGTTGGTGGTACGTCGGTATGTAACGTACTGTAATATTTTTCTAGAAATGACGCTGAATGGTATTCTTTGTTTTCAATTTCTTCTTCCTCATTGAATTCTTCCAGCAAAGAAATAACTGAACATTGGTCATCTTCTACAACATCAATTGTAAGAGATGTGTTGAACGGTTTTTCAGTTTCAGTCGTGATGGTATCATAAGACAGGTTGGTTCCAGTTGTTTGGAACATTCCTAAAAGCAGTAGTAGATATAAGGAAATGAATCTCATGATTTTATTAAAGGCACAAAAGTATTTATTATCTGAAAATATAAAAACTTTATTAGTGTTTTTTTAACAAAATTAACGGATGTTTTGAATCTGTAATGTTGGTTTTTTGGCGGGCGTGTTTGCTAAATTCTGAAACATAAAAAAGCTGTCTAAAAAGTTTTGATGATGTCTTTGTGAAGAAATGTATTGTGCGGAATCGAAATATAATTATGAAATAGTGTGTAAATCAACTACTTGATTTTAACAACTTGTTTCATTTCGACGCTGCGCAACACAACAAATTTCATTCACAATGACTCCTTTTTAGACAGCTTCTTTTAGTATCTGGTATAAAAACGCTAATCTTATATAAATCTGTGATATTTATGACATTTTATCCTTGTTACATTTTATCTCTAACTACCGCAGCTAATGTTTCTGTTTTTTCACATTTAGCATTAGGATTATTAGGATCAACTTCACAATCTGTGCAGTAACCATCACCAGTGCCTATAACTCGTCTTGGATTACACCCAACATTACAACCTTTACAAGTTACCACCGTAGCCGTAGTTGAAATATCAAATCCATCAGCCTTACGATCAAGCAAGTAGGCTGTTTTCTCAGTGTTGTCCTTATTACTGACAATCAATTGTACGATTTCTGTTTTTTCATCGTCAATAGCTTTACTGACATCAATTTCAAGTGTACTCATGTCCATTTCAGAAGCCCTACTTGCTCCCATGTTTTTCTCTAACCTAGTAATAAGTTTCTTTTTGTCTGTAAAAACAATTTCACCTTTTTCCATCTTGGCGACAATGGTTGCTTGCTCAGTTTTCGTACTGCTTTTCGAACTCGTTTCTGATTCGCTGTTAGATTGCTTGGTGTCTTTATTTCCACAAGAAAATAAAAACAAAACACCCAACATGAGTAGCAATCTGCATGTTTTTGTTGTATTCATCTTTAAAAATGTTAGTTAATTACTTACATAAATATAGGTATTTATTTTTTCAAAAATATCTTTTCACATTTTTATTTGGAAATTTTTATTTTTTAATACACACTAAATCAACATCATAACTATTGTTTTTAAGAAATATAATCATAAAAAAAAGCAACTTCTTTCAAAGTTGCTTTTCCATGTATGGTTTCAAAGTATTTATTTTTTTTTCGCCATTCTATGACGTTCTCTCGCTAATAAAGTATTTTTTAGTAACATGGCAATCGTCATCGGTCCAACACCGCCCGGTACAGGTGTGATGTGACTTGCCTTTTTGCTTACGTTTTCAAAGTCTACATCACCTGTGATAATGTAACCACGTTTTGCCGTTTCGTCTGCAACACGCGTGATTCCTACATCGATAACAACGGCATCATCTTTGACCATTTCTGCTTTTAGGAAATTAGGTTGCCCTAAAGCCGTAATGATGATGTCTGCCTGACACGTAATTTGTGTAATGTTTTTGGTATGACTGTGTGTTAAGGTAACGGTTGAGTTTCCTGGAAAACCTCTTCTTCCCATTAAGATACTCATGGGTCTTCCGACAATGTGACTACGACCAATAACAACCGTGTGTTTTCCTTTGGTTTCAACATTGTAACGTTCTAAGAGTTCTAGGATACCGAAAGGTGTTGCAGGAATAAAGGTTGACATGTCTAATGCCATTTTCCCAAAGTTTTCAGGATGGAATCCGTCTACATCTTTATCAGGATGTACTGCCATGAGTACTTCTTGTGTGTCTATTTGTTCCGGCAATGGCAATTGTACAATAAAACCATCGATATCAGGGTTTTCATTGAGTTCCTGAATCTTGTTTAGCAATTCAAATTCCGAAGTTGTGTTAGACATTCGGATCAATGTAGATTCAAATCCGACACGTTCACAGGCACGTACTTTGCTTCCCACGTATGTTAAACTTGCGCCATCGTCACCTACTAGAATAGCTGCTAAATGCGGAACTTTCTCTCCGCGATCTTTCATTTTTTGAACAGCAATTGCTATTTCGTCTTTGATATCATTTGATACTTTTTTTCCGTCTAGTATGATCATGTGTTGCGTGTTAGGGATTAGGGATTAGGTAAAAGAACTTTTTTATTTAAAATTTAGCATTTTACATTTAGCACTAAAAAACTACCCGCCCATTCCTTTCATCATTTGCATCAGTTTTCTTCCGCCGCCGCCTTGCATCATTTTCATCATTTTGCTCATTTGGTCAAACTGCTTTAGCAATTGATTCATTTCTTGGATGGAACGTCCAGCACCTTTGGCAATACGCTTTTTGCGACTTGCATTGATTAACGCTGGTTTTGAGCGTTCGTCTGGTGTCATGGAATGAATTAAGGCTTCAATGTGTTTGAAAGCATCATCTTCAATTTCCATACCTTTCATCGCTTTGGAAGCGCCAGGAATCATACCGACTAAGTCTTTCATGTTCCCCATTTTCTTCACTTGCTGTATTTGCTTTAAGAAATCGTCAAAACCAAATTGATTTTTGGCAATTTTCTTTTGTAGTTTTCGTGCTTCTTCTTCATCAAATTGCTCCTGCGCTCTTTCTACTAACGACACCACATCTCCCATTCCTAGGATACGATCTGCCATACGTGACGGATAGAATACATCAATGGCTTCCATCTTTTCACCAGTACCAATAAACTTGATTGGTTTGTTTACGACAGATTTAATCGAAATGGCAGCTCCACCACGTGTATCACCATCTAACTTCGTTAAGATAACACCGTCAAAGTTTAATACATCGTTAAAGCTTTTTGCTGTGTTTACCGCATCTTGTCCTGTCATGGAATCTACCACAAATAAGGTTTCTTGTGGCTCAATAGCTTTGTGAATGTTGGCTATTTCGGTCATCATCGCTTCATCTACCGCCAAACGACCTGCGGTATCTATAATGACTACATTGTGTCCGTGTTCTTTTGCATAGGCAATACCTGCTTGCGCAATAGCAACCGGATCCGTGTTTCCTTTATCTGAAAATACATCTACTTTTATCTGATCACCCACTACGTGTAATTGATCTATCGCCGCTGGACGATATACATCACAGGCAACTAATAAAGGTTTTTTGGTTTTCTTTGTTTTTAAATAATTGGCAAGTTTTCCAGAAAACGTTGTTTTACCCGAACCTTGTAAACCCGACATTAGTATAATACTTGGTTTTCCCGACAAGTTGATGCCTGCTGCGTCGCCGCCCATTAATTCGGTTAACTCGTCTTTTACGAGTTTTACCATCAATTGTCCTGGTTGTAAGGTGGTTAATACGTTTTGCCCTAAGGCTTTTTCTTTAACCGTATTGGTAAAATCTTTTGCGATTTTGAAGTTTACATCGGCATCAAGCAAGGCTCTACGCACTTCTTTTAATGTTTCCGCAACATTTACTTCCGTAATACTTCCATGTCCTTTTAGTACATGTAACGCTTTATCTAGCTTTTCACTTAAATTATTAAACATACGATGTATTCTTTTTTAGAAGTGGCAAAGATAGTGGAAACTTCTAAATTTTGAAAGTTTAAAACAGCTCGTTTTCAGTTCCTGAGTTGTCAGTAGTGCGTTTGATGTATAAATGAATCCTGTATTTTCAGAAAAGTACTTTTTTGGGCGTTCCCACCTTTACACTTCGACTCCGCTCAGTGTACGGCGGTCAGGCTATCCGCTATATCTTTTTTTTTAAAAATCGTCTTTATGAGAATTTTTAGAAAAATTCGTGGCAATCTTTGCTTCCAACAAAGAGATTACTTCGTCGTTCCTTCTCGTAATGACGCAATTCAAAGTCAAAAAAAGGATGACGCTCCTATCCTTAACGCAAATAGAGCTAATTCATTATACTCTGGCACTCGAAACATAAAGCAAAATTGTAAAATTCAAAATAATCTATTACATTTAAATCCTTAAAACTGTATCCCATGATTATTTTCAACCTTGCCGCGATTTTGATAGTCTTACTCGCTGGTTTATTTTCAATTCCTTTTATCATTATTTATGCTTTTGGTGGTATGAGTGAGAAAATGTTAGTCATTTGTGTAAGCTGGATGATTTTAGTAGCATCTTTTGTTGGGAAATCTTCAGGCACGAATGGACGTATCTTTTTTATTCCTATGTGGTTATTAAGTATTCCGCTCCCATTTATTTTTACCTACGCAACGTATCAATGGACTGGAATTGGTGTTACTTTTGCTATTTTTCTAGGATTTATAGGACTTGTCATAGGATTTGTGTACATGAGTGAAAAAAAACGATTGGGAAAATTACGTTCTGAAAAAATAGAATTCCCCGATCGGGATGCAGATGCAGTCGTGTATTGGGAAGCCGTTAAATCTAAATTTTTTACTCCTACATTTTTAAAAATGACGCCAGAAATTGCTCGTTTTAATATTAGAGTAGCAGACATATTGGAAAAAAGCGGTGCTGAACTCAACACATTAGAAGCTTATAAGCAGGAAATGAATAAAGTCGGTTCGAAACGCACTAAAGCTAAAATTGATGCTACTGCTGAGAAAAATCTCATGGAAGAAATTGATCAAAAAATTATAGCTTTACTAGAAGCTAAAGAGTTATTGGAAAAGGTTTCTGGGTAGTTTTTGTCAACACACAGAAAATAGCAATCTGTTAAAATTAGGTTCTTGAATTTAGGTTGCTTCAGAATTACATTTCGACTCCGCTCAATGTACTTCGTAATGACGTTTTTAACCTTTTTCAGACAGTTTTGTGTTCGCCTAAAGGCTTCTCAAAACAATACTAGTTTAACACATTAAATTCTGTTAACAAATGTGTAAGATCCCGTTTTTCAACGGGATTAGTTCAACTAGCAGTTTTGTGTTCGCCTAAAGGCTTCTCAAAACTATATTGGTTCTGATGATAAAAACAATACTAGTTTAACACATTAAATTCTGTTAACAAATATGTAAGATCCCGTTTTTCAACGGGATTAGTTCAACTAGCAGTTTTGTGTTCGCCCAAAGGCTTCACAAAACTGAGTTTCACTAAAAAAAAAGCTGCCCTAATTCAACAAAAGGCAGCTTTTACAATAAATTTAAGTAACTAAACTAACTTAAATAAACACTTATTTATAGACAAACATTGCAATCAGCTTCTAATGTAAAAAGTGTAGAAACTTCACTTGGATTTAGCGCAACTTTGTATACTCGTATATCGTCTAAATGACCTTCAAAGCCATTTCCTAAGATGTAATTTAGTAATGACGTGCTTCCTATATTTATGGTAGAATTCAAATCAGCATTTCGTTCTATGCCGTCTCTGTATAAACGCACCGTATTGTTTGCATCTACGGTAAGTACCAAATGATGCCAATTGGTTGTGTCATTTGGCAAATTGGCGTCCATATTCCAAGGATCGTCCCATAAGCCATATCCAGAATTAGCGTCACTAAACACAGGCGTATTCAAATCGAATACACTGAGTTGAAAACCTTCGCTTATCGCTGCTCCTTTTTGAAATAAAATTTCATAATTAGCCGGATCCGTGTTTTGCATTTTAAACCAAAGACTTACCGAAAACGCATCGCCTTGTACAATTTGATTTGCCGTTGTTACCGGAATTTCTACGGTTTCGTTTCCGTTAAAAGCAATGGCACATATTGCGTTTCCTGCTCTATCGGAAACATACGTATAGCTATTGTTTGATTCCCAATTACTTACTAAATCTTTCACTTCGTTGGAAAATGGCATATACAGAATTAAATCGTTGGTTAAAACCGTGTTGTTGGTACAGCAATCTTCTATTGTGATCGTAATTGTAAAAACTTCAAAGTTGCCATTTATATCTTCAATGCGAAGAAATAATACTTCCGTTGGTGAAGTGTTTGTGTATGAATTTGGTATTAGTGCGAATGTGTTTGTATCTGCATCCACTTGTGTTGTATGAAAAGAGAAATTGTATGCTTGCGTGCAAACAATGTTTGAAATAAACAGCGCTTCTAAATTCATTTCTACAAAACCGTCATACGGGTTTTCTTCATCACAAATCGTGATGTTTCTATTTTCAAAACATTCAAATGGTGTAAAGTTTTCACAAGATTGTTGCAAAGTAACTTCTTGGTTTCCGCTGTGGAGTTGCAATTCATCATCGCTACATTCGTCAATAATCCACGAACCGTTAAAACTTGTAATATTGGAACTTACATTGGTAATATTTAAGACTAAATTTCCTTGCGAAGTAGTTACTTCCCAGTTTCCTTCATATATCGTACTACTCGATGGTTCTGTTGAAAACGTAAATGAACCATCTGTATTGAAATAGAATTCATAGATTAATTGTGTGTTTCCGTCAAAGTTTGTAATTCGCCAAAAACAGTCTGTTAAGTTTTCAGTTACAAATTCTTGTGTACAATCTGCATCATTAAAATTATTGTCGTCATCTTCATCACAGGTATTTTCGGCAGCAGCAATTGCCGCTTGTAAAGCTTCATTACTGTTTACAGAAATTACCGTTCCGTTGGCTTGCACTAAATTAATTGGGTAGTTGATGCTTGCGATAATTCCATCCGAAAGCGTTTCTAAGAAATAATATAATTGTTCGTCATGCGTAATATTTAGCGTTTCAATTACCTCAAAATTAGTATTATATAGCGCAATACTAAACGGATATTGAAAGTCAATACATTCAATGTCAATATCGGGCTGATTTGGGCCAGTACAGTTTGTAATTTCTGCAATTAGCTCTTCTTGATTTTCAATAACAACTTCTGTATAATCACTTAATATAATGGTAATTGGATAGGTAATTACAATGGAATCCTCATTGGATTGGTTTAATAATTCAATAATTGCGCTGTAATCATTACTGCTATTTACCACAACCGTGGTTCCGTTTATGGAAACCGTTACAGGCAAATTGACCAAGAAACAGTTGGCATTATCGATAAAATTATCGGGTGAACCATCAAGCAATGTCATGCGTTCCATTAATCGTGGCAATGTGGTATTTGCTACCAATGTTGCTTCTTGGCTTGGCGTAGACACTTCATCATTTTCTTCCTGGCAAGCTGTAAAGCAGAGACATATTGCAAGCAGTGAAAAAAGTATTTTTAGAGACTTTATTTGACGTATTTTATTCATAGATTTTAGGCGTTTGCATTCCCTAGTTTTTTGGTATGCTATTAATAAAACAACTTCAGAGACAAAATTCCCACCTTGACAAATTAAAAAATTTATGTTTACATTTAGCCCAAAATTCAATCTCCATTCATGTCAAAATCATTACACGATACTATATGCAACGAATTGATGTTTTCTAAATTTTTTAAGAAACATTACCAAAGTTTGTATTCGTATTTATATTATAAGTTTGGTGATTATTTGAATCCAGAAGATAAAGCGCAGGAAGCGTTTACGAAGTTGTGGCAAAATTGCGGAAAAGTAACTCCCGAAAAAGCCAAGAGTTATGTGTTTACCATTGGAAATAATATGATGCTGAACGAAGTAAAACATCATAAAGTAGTACTGCAACATCAAAAAATTAAGCCAAAATCACACACGAACGAGAATCCTGAATTTTTAATGCAGGAACAAGAATATTTGCAAAAATTACAACGCGCCATTGGCAATTTGACCGAATCTGAACGTGTTGCTTTTTTGATGAATCGTGTGGAAGGAAAAAAACATAAAGAGATTGCCGCCTTGCTTGATATTTCGACCAAAGCCGTAGAAAAACGTATTTACAGAGCGTTGAGTAAGTTGCGGGAAGAAATTGAGGAATTGTGAGTTATGAGTTTATGAGAAAAATAAATTTTTTAATTGACTATGAAACGTCATTTCGAGTGATTTTTGACAGAAAATTGTATCGAGAAATACTAGCTAGTTCTAATTAAAAACAGCCTTGAAAACTGAAAACCGCAGCTGAAAACTGACAATTGCAAACTGACAACCGAAAACTGAGAACTGAGAACTGAGAACTGGAAACAGGGGAATTTCAACTAGTAAGTTGTTATATAGATAAGTAACGATTATGACACGAGAAGAATTAATACAAAAATGGCTAGATCATGCGTTAACGCCTCAAGAATTGGAAGCTTTTCAACAGCTTGATGATTATGAGGAGTTAATGAAAATGCACAATGCCTTACAGTCGTTTAAAGCGCCAAACGTAGACGTTGAAGCCGCATACGAAACTGTAAAATCTAATAGAAAAAACACATCAAAACCTACTTCATGGTTGAAACCATTACTACGAATTGCCGCAATTTTAGTGATTGGATTTGGTGCCTACATGTACACAACGTTACCCAACCTCACAACGGTTGAAACACTTGTTGCCAATAAAACATTGATTGAATTACCCGACACATCCGCAGTCACTTTGAATGCGGTATCTAGTTTATCGTATGACAAAGACACTTGGCACGAACAACGCAAAGTCAACTTACAAGGTGAAGCCTATTTTAAAGTAGCCAAAGGCGCTACGTTTAATGTAGTTACCAAAGATGGAATTGTTACGGTTTTAGGAACACAGTTTAATGTAAAACAGCGCAAAAATTTATTTGAAGTCTTTTGCTATGAAGGCTCTGTAAGCGTTACATACCAAAATGAAAAAGTAGTGTTAACACCAGGGCAACGCTATTTGATACTTGATGGGAAACAAATTCGCAATGAAGAAGAAATGCTAAAAGAACCAACTTGGATTCGCAACGAAAGTTCTTTTAAAAGTTTACCTTTACGAGAAGTTATTCAAGAATTTGAACGACAGTATGATGTAATGGTTGACGCCAAAAACGTAGATCTTTCACAAGTTTTTACAGGAAGTTTTACGCATACGGACATAAACATGGCATTGAAATCAATTACCATACCGTCGCAATTGAAGTATCAAAAGAAACAAAACTCGATTATTCTAAAACGTGATTAAAAAACGCGTACTCACTTTTCTCACTTTTTTTTGCTTCTTTCTTAGTTTTCAATGCATTATCGCACAAGAAAATCAAGAGAATAAAGTTTTGCTGTCTAAATTATTACCCAAAATTCAAAAACAATACGATGTCGTTTTTTCGTATGTAGATAAAGTTTTAGAAAATATTTTGGTGACGCCGCAAGCCAAAACAGTTGCTCTTGAAACATTGTTACATGGTTTTGAACTCGAAACCAACCTCCGATTTACCTTAATTAACGGACGTTATATTGCCATTACCGTTTTTAGAGATCAAATTCAGGAATTGGACGAAATTTACTTAACCGAATACATTGCATCTGGAATTTCCTCCAACAGAACTGGACAAATTACTATAAAACCTAAGAATTTTGGCATTCTACCTGGCGTAACCGAACCTGATGTTTTGCTCACCATTCAAGCCTTACCGGGAATTTCTAGTGTAAACGAAACCGTTTCAAACATCAATATTCGTGGCGGCACAAACGATCAAAATATTTTACTTTGGGACGATATTAAAATGTATCAATCTGGACACTTTTTCGGGTTGATTTCTGCATTTAACCCCTATTTTTTAAATAAAGTAACCGTGACAAAAAACGGAGCAAGTGCCAAACATGGCGATGGTGTTTCGGGAATGATTCAAATGCAATTGGATGAACATCCTAACGATTCTTTGATTGCTGGCGCAGGATTAAATTTGATTCATACAGATGGTTTTGCTAAAATTCAGTTGAATAAAAAAATGGAAGTACAAGTGTCGGCACGTCGTTCTATTACGGATTTAGTGGAAACGCCTACCTACACTATTTATTTTGATCGAATTTTTCAGGATACGGATATTACCAATAACAATCAAGATACAAACAATACCACCACGAGCAATAGAGATTTTTATTTCTATGATATGAGTACGAAATTTATCTATGATATTTCTAAAACAGATAATTTACAGTTTAGTTTTTTAAACATTTTCAACGATTTAAGCTATACGGAAGAAGCAACTTTCAACAATCAACAACAAGCGGTCAATAGTGGCATTACACAACGAAATTTAGCCGCTGGCTTGACGTATCATCGTGAATGGACGCCTTCTTTTTCTACGCAAGTACAATGGTATACCTCAACTTATAATTTAGAAGCGACCAATTTTAATATTACCGATAATCAACGGTTATTTCAAGAGAATGATCTCGTAGATAGTGCTTTAAAATTTCACACTAAATATCGTATTAATGAAAATTTTACCATTCAAAATGGTTATCAGTTTTCAGAAATTGGCATTACCAATATTCAAGATGTGAGCAATCCGCAATTTCGTAGCGATCGGAAAGATGTGATGCGAAATCATGCTGTGTATGGAGAAATTAATTTTATTTCAGATAGTTATCGAACGTTATTAAATATAGGGTTTCGTGCAAATCAATACGGAAAGATTGATGAATTTCGTTTGGAGCCACGTTTAAATTTTAGACAGCAATTTTCCAATCATTTTAGCGTGTTGGTGTTGGGTGAATATAAAAGTCAAGCCATTTCACAAGTCATTGATTTACAGAACGATTTTTTAGGCATTGAAAAACGTCGTTGGACATTGGCTAACGGAACTTCTGTTCCTTTGATTGAAAGCAAACAGGCTTCTATTGGCGTGCAATACACTAAAAATAATTTGTTGATTACCGCAGAAGCATACATTAAAAAAGTGGACGGAATTACCACACGAAGTCAAGGTTTTCAAAACCAGTTTCAGTTTGTAAATGCCGTTGGAAGTTATTCAGCGCAAGGAATTGATGTGTTATTTAATAAGAAATGGCACGATTTTAATACGTGGTTGAGTTATTCATTCAGTAAAAATGATTACGATTTTAAGTCTTTGAATAATGGCGAATCGTTTCCGAATAATTTAGATATTACGCATAATGTAACGCTTGGCGTAACGTATTCGTGGAAAGCTTTTGAATTTTCACTCGGAACGTATTACAGAACTGGAAAACCAACAACAACTATTGGCGAACCGCAAATCGTGAACGGAAATATCAATTTTAACGCGCCAAACGCTGAGAATTTACAAGATTATTTCCGAACCGATTTTTCGGCAACCTATCGACTCAGCCTTTCAAAAAACATAAAATCTAAAATTGGACTTTCAGTTTGGAATGTGTTTGATCAGCAGAATATTTTGAATGAATACTACAATTTAGATACTACGGTCATTTCTGAAATTCAGAATCAATCGTTAGGGATTACGCCCAATTTGAGTTTTCGGGTGGAGTTTTAAGATATTCAGACTTGGTTAGACTTGCTTGGACAACTTAGAATATTAGACAAAACGTTACTTCGAGTGATTTTTTGGAAAAATTGTATCGAGAAGTGCTTTGAGAAAATCAATAGATTCTTTCCGTTTATGAGTTGTTCTCGATACAAAATTCTTTCAGGCTAACTTTGCTAGGTATTTTCAATGAAAATATATTTTGACCTCAAATAATACTCGCAATGACGACTTTAAGGCAGTTTCGTTTTTTAAAAAATGAACGCACAATAATGAGACCCTGAATCAAGTTCAGGGTGACGTAGAAATAATCAAAATGCCAAATTACATACGCTCAGGAACTTCAATCCCTAATAATCCAAATGCTGCTTTGATAGTATCGCCTACTTTTTTGGATAGTTGTACTCTGAATACTTTTTTCGCTTCGTCTTCTTCTCCTAAAATGTAAATGTTTTGGAAGAATGAATTGTAGAGTTTTACCAAATCATACGTATAATTGGCAATGACCGCCGGACTTTGATTCGCCGCAGCTAATTGTACCGCCGCAGGATATCCTTGTAATTGCTTTACGATTTCTTTTTCGCGAATATCGATGTCAATTCCTTTAATTTCTGCTGAATAGTCAAAATCTGCTTTTCGTAAAATAGATTGAATACGCGCATACGTATATTGAATGAAAGGTCCAGTATTTCCTGCAAAATCAATAGATTCTTTCGGATCAAATAAAATTCGTTTTTTAGGATCTACTTTGAGAATGAAATATTTTAACGCGCCCATTCCAATGATTTTGTAGAGTTCGTCTTTTTCTTCGTCCGTGTAACCTTCCAATTTTCCTAATTCTTGTGAAATTTCTTTGGCAGTTTCCGACATTTCTATCATTAAATCATCGGCATCTACGACAGTTCCTTCACGACTTTTCATTTTTCCACTTGGTAAATCGACCATTCCGTAGGATAAATGATCTAAGTTTTTAGACCAATCGAATCCGAGTTTTTTCAAGATTAAGAATAATACTTTAAAGTGATAATCTTGCTCGTTTCCAACGGTGTAAATCATTCCGCCAATATCTGGATAGTCTTTTACACGCTGAATTGCTGTTCCGATGTCTTGTGTCATATAGACAGCCGTTCCGTCCGAACGTAATACTATTTTTTCATCCAAGCCATCTTCTGTCAAATCGCACCAAACCGAACCATCTTCTTTTGCATAGAAAACACCTTTTTCCATACCTGCATGCACGACATCTTTCCCCAACAAATACGTATCACTTTCATAGTATAACGCGTCAAAATCAACACCTAAGTTTGTGTATGTTGTTGCAAAACCGTCATATACCCATTGGTTCATTTTTTTCCAAAGTGCGACTACTTCTTCATCACCAGCTTCCCATTTACGCAACATTTCTTGCGCGTCTGCTCCTATTGTGCTAATGTTGGTAAAGTATTCGTTTTTGAACGATTTTCTAAACGCAGCCACAATTTCTTTGGAAAGATCGGTTCCTTCTTCATACTTTCTAGGAAACTTTTCTTCAAGAAACTTTTGTGTTTCTGGTTTTTGTGCAAAAACTTCTATTTTATCAATCGCAGCCGTTGTGGTTAACCATTCTGTATATTCTAGTTGAAAAACTTTTTCAAATTCTACATAATAGTTTCCTACTAATTTATCCCCTTTTAATCCTGTTGATTGTGGCGTTTCTCCGTTTCCGAAACGTTGCCAAGCCAACATCGATTTGCAGATGTGAATTCCACGATCGTTGATGATTTGTGTTTTGTATACTTTTTTTCCAGAAGCTTTGATGATTTCCGCAACACTGTATCCTAATAGGTTGTTACGAATGTGTCCTAAATGCAACGGTTTGTTAGTGTTTGGTGAAGAATATTCAACCATCACAGCACGTTCGCCAGCTTTTGGCGTTTCGTGTCCGAATGCGTCATCTTTTACGATATTTGCGAAGAAATTTAGATAAAATGAATCATCAATCACAAGATTTAAAAACCCTTTTACTACATTGAAACTGCTGATTTCCGCAACATGTTCCTGCAAATAGCTTCCTAATTCTTCTCCTAATTGCGCAGGATTCATCTTTTTAACACTTAACATTGGAAATACCACAATGGTGATATCACCTTCAAAATCTTTTCGTGTTGCCTGAAACTCTACATTGTCTAATGTAGCGCTGTATAAGGTTTCAAATGCTTCTTTGACTTTTTCCGTTAAGACTTCTTGAATATTCATTACTCCTAAAATTTGAGGTGCAAAGATATCAATTCTTGATGATGTATGACGAAAGTTATTGGAGATAATTGCGTTTTATAAACTCGTCAAGTCTTCCAACGTTTTGTTCTCCAACACCGAAAGCATATTATCTCGAACTTCTAACATCAAATGATGCAATCCGCATTTGGTTTCATCTATGCAGTCATCACATTTTTCGTAAAAGTTTAAGCTTACACATGGAAGCATGGCAATTGGCCCTTCTAAAACTCGAATCAATGAAGCTACTTTGATTTCATTTGGTGCTTTAATGAGATAGTAACCGCCACCTTTTCCTTTCTTCGAACCTAAAAGTCCATTGTTTTTTAATTGCAATAAAATGGCTTCTAAGAATTTTTTAGAAATGTTTTCTTCCGTAGCAATCTCAGAGATTAATACCGGTAAGTTATTGCCTTTGCGTGCTATGTAAGTTAATGCTTTGAGCCCGTATTTTGTTTTTTTTGAAAGCATGTAAATGAATTTCAGTAATGGATACGTTTTCGAGGCATTCCAATCTAGTGTATAAAAATAAATGGTTGTTTGTTAAAAACAAAAGTATTCACTGATTATCTATACATTTTGAGCAGATATTTTTTAAAAGTTGAGAAAGTTGTCATTCTTTTTACCGTTTTATGCTTTTTTACTAAAATTTAGCCCGTTAAAGTTATTTTTCTGTAAGCGATAACTGTAACATTCTGATACTGCGTGATTTTATTTTAGTATTTTAGCCGCCGATTATATTATAAACCTATATTACATTACATGAAAAAAATCATTTTTATATTGCTGTTACTACCTGCTTTAGCAATAAGTCAAAAAATTAAGATCAAGAAAAATAAAATTCTTTTTGATAATAAAGAAGTTGCCATCTTAGAAGATGGAGACGAAAGAAATAAGTATACTTTTAAATACTTATCGGGCGAAAAAGCCTTTGACGCTGCTTATAAAGCAATTTCTGTTTCTTCAATTCAAGATCATCAATATTTAGAAATGACCGCTACCGACGGAACGAAAACAGAGATTCCATACGAAATTTTGCAAACCTCATTCAATTCACAAAAAATTATCATTCGTTTGTTAAGTGAGAAATATAATTTAATAGACGCTAACGGAATTAACAAAGAGAATGTTGCGGCATTTTTTGCAGAAGAACGTGAATCTATTAGTGAAAAGTATCTGCAAGCGGCGGCAACTGCTAAATTGGAAGCAGATAAACGTCAGCAAACGGTTGGTCGTTATAAACCGTATGTAAAGCCAAACGGAACGATTTCTTTTGGTGGAACACAAGGAACAAATATTGTAGGGAAGGTTTATTATTCAGCTTCCGAAAGAGCGTATGTAATTACGGATTTGGATGGAATTAGAGTGGCGACCGCAAAAGAAACTTCTAAAATGGGTTCCACAGCAGCTGTTGTAAAAACGTATACGGATGAAACTTTTGAATTTGATAAAGGTTCACAAACCATGTTTACGAATAATTTTTCAAGAAATTTTGGACAGTTTTTTGTAGAAGAAATGGTCGGTCGTGGGTATATTTTTGGACGTCAAGCGAAAAAACATCAAAGTGATTTACACAAAGAGAAAGTGAAAATTGCTAAGGAAAATAGCGTGAATTTATATGGAGTTCCAGGAAGTGTTACGGATGACAAAGGCGTAAAATATACAGGAACTGTGTATGTGATTTTTGAGAAATTAGAGATTGAACCTGGACAACAAGTAGCTGGTTTGCACGATATGAATACGATTGATGATTACGGAAAATATATTAGTATTCGCTATGAAAATGATAAAGGACGTACGCGTATTAAGAAGTTTTCTGCTAAAGACGGAATTTCATTTACAGCCATGGATGAAGGTGTTGAGAAAACTTTTTACGGAATGAAAACTAAAGGAAATGCCTTAAAAAAAATAGCAAATGCTACCAATTTTGGGTTTAATAATTCCTATTTCTATGAGAAGATATATGAAGAAAATGGCAATATGTTATTAACCAAACCAGGTGAGGAAGGAACGTACGTCATTAAAGTAAAAGATGAAAATGTTGGTTTTATGATTGACGATCGTAATAACGAAAAGGTTTCCAACGCATTGGCAAAATATGTAAGCAACTGCAAGCAAGTCGCTGCCGATTTAAAAGCTGGCGAGTTTGATGTGAAGAACGAAGAAAATTTGATCCAGATTTTACAAGAGTACAATGATTGCGGAAAGTAATTTTTTCTAAGATTTAATGATTGAAAAATTAAAGAATTAAAAGATTGGATTGTATAGAAAAAGCCTGATAAAGTTGACTTCTCAGGCTTTTTTTATGTTTTTTATTTTCATCTTTTATAGCAAGGAAAAAAATGTCTTGATAAAATATTTTTTTGTCTTGATAATTTGGTCAACTTATCAAGATAAAATTATTTTTTGTCTTGATGTTTTTTTGAAAACATCTTGATATATTTTATAAACGAAAAACACGCACTAAAAAAAAGCCTAAGAAAGTTGATTTTCCTAAGCTTTTATGTTTGTGTTATTCCGAACTTTTACACTGAACGGATATGAGGTGGCCGTCTAAAAAGTCAAAGTTTCGTCAAACCGAACTTGATTCGGCTTCTCATTACCATTGAATATCAGCGAGATAAGATTCTGAATCAAGTTCAGAATGACGCCTTTTAAAACTTTATGTGACATTGTATTTTGTGAGATTCCTGCCTACGCAAGAATTTATTTTTTCGGTAAGAAAACCTCAGCCATCATGCAACGTGCGCTTCCGCCGCCACAAGTTTCAATAGTTTCTATGGAACTCGATAGAATTTTACAGTGTTTTGTAATGGTTTCTATTTGGTGTTTTGTCAAAGTTGCATACGCTGACGCACTCATTATTAAATACGGTTCGTCATTCGCTGCTTTTACTTGCAACATGTTTCCAGCAAAGTTTGCCGCTTGCGTTTCGGTAATGGTAATGATTTCTTTTCCATCTTCTTTGAGATGTTTTTTGACGTTTTCACGTTCTTTTTTATCATCAATGGAATCTAAACATATTACTGCAAAGGTTTCAGCCAAACACATCATTACGTTGGTATGATATATTGGTTTGCGTTCACCATCGACGGTTTGATTTGCCGTAAAAATGATTGGTAAATATTCAAAATCTTCACAAAATTCTATGAATAATTCTTCATCAGCTCTTGGCGATAATGCACAATATGCTTTTCGGTTTACTCTGTCTAACGCTATGCTTCCCGTTCCTTCTAAAAAGATTCCTTCTTCTTCCGCCGCTGTGTAATCAATAATGTTTTCAATGTGAAAACCTTGTGCTTCCAACACATCTAACGCATCTTCTCTGCGTTCTAAACGACGATTTTCAGCAAACATTGGATACAATCCTACGTTTCCGTTTTCGTGAAAAGAGATCCAATTATTTGGAAAGATTGAATCAGGCGTATCAGGTTCTTCGGTATCTTGAATGACTATCACATTCACACCAATTCCTTTTAGTTTTTCCACATACGCATCAAATTCGCGTTGCGCTTTTATCTGAATTGTTTCTGGCATAACACCATCAATTTCTTCTTGATAATAATTATTTACTGCCGTTTGTTCATTCAACCGGAATGCCACTGGACGAACCATTAATATGGTGTTGGTAATTTGTTGCATAGTATATACCTAACTTTTTAGAATTGCTTTTAGAATTCCCAAAACTACATAAAAAAGTGAGATGGTTTGTCTTAATTTTTGAAAAAGGATTTCAGTTTTTATCGATGTCTAATTTGATACGTCCAACCGACATAGTATGCAAATCCTGAAAATACATTTCGCCCTGAAATTACGTATGATGGTGCTATGTATATTCCAGATTTTTTGGAGAGTGAAAAGTGATACGTACCGCCAATTTTATGATAGTTGACGCCTAAAAGTCTGAAGTCTTGTGGATTTGGTGTTCCTCTGTAATCGATTCCGCCAAAAGCATATTGAAAATCGTACCAAAAGTCAACATAACTTTTTGTGCTTGCTTTTCCAAATTTTAAGGTTAGCGGAAAACTATTTGGGATGTTTTCAAATTTAAAAGAGAAACCACTTTGAAGATTTACAAACCAGCCCGATTTTTTTTGATAATGAAGTAAGGCGCGTGTTTCTAAGATTTTGGCTTGTTGCCCTAAATCGTTTAAGCCGCCAATGTTGTAATTGGTTAGGTTAAAGGAAAATCCCGTAGCGAATGAAAGTTCTAGTTTATCGGTTTCCCAATCTTTTTGAAGTGCTTTGTATTTAAGGAAAAATTGCGCATCTTGAAAATCGTTTTGTTCATCACTTGATAAGTAGGGCAACGAAGCTTGTACATTCAATCGGTCATTGATTCCATAGATTCCAAATAGACTAACACTGTATAGATTTCTGCTAAGGTCACTTTTAACCCTGCCGATGTAGTAGTTTTTTGAGTCTTCAAATCCTGCACCAACTACAATATTTGCATCTCCTTTGTTATTGTAAAATCCGCTAATAGCACCTTGCGCACTTCCGTAGAATGAATTCGTTATGAAAAGAATACAACAGCTTATTTTTAAAAAATGTTTCCACATAGATCAAGTTTTAACTTTTTAGTCCGTGGAATGATAGAAAGCTTACAAATCTCTGATTAATGGCATGGTGCTACAACGTAATAATCCTTCTTGTTTGGCTATTTCGGAGTATGGCACTCTTTCTACGGTGAATCCTTGCGCTTCTAGCCATGTGTTTAAACGTGTAAAGTTTTGTTCAGAAATGACAACTTCAGGAGAAATAGAAAATACATTGCTATTCATGTTGTACATTTCTTCTTTGGTGATTTCGAAGATGTTTTCTTTCCCAAATAAGTTTACCAACCATTCGTATTCATCTTCTATGAGAAATCCGTTTTTGTGCAAAATAGCTTTGTCATGTCCAATCGGTTGAAAACAACAATCTAAGTGTAATGCATTTTCTTTTGGATCTGTATTTGATTTCCGTAGTTCAAATGATTTTACATTTTTTTCAGGAAATAGTTCTTGCAGTGCAATGACAGCGTCAATATTGGTTCTTGCTGTGATGTAATCGGTATAATCTTCGCCAGAATAGGTTCCTACGAAAATATAATCGCCCCAAGGCATGACATCGCCGCCTTCAACATGAACTTCTTCTGGTAGCGTGATGATGTTTTCAGGATTGATTTGATCTATGACATGCTGAATGGCTTCTATTTCGCGTGCACGATCGGGTAATATGTTTGATTTGATAAATTTATCTTCAATGACAAAAGCGATATCTCTAGAGAATATTTGATTGTAATCTTTGATGACTTTTGGGCGAAAGACTTTGACATTGTATTTTTCAAAAATAGCCGCAACCGCTTCCATTTCTGGAATCATATCTTTTTCTAACGGATAAGTTCCTGCTAAAACGTGTTGTTTTGATTTTGGATCGTAACAGTCTTCTGCTTTTGGAATAGGTCCACAACTTTCTGCTGTTCCTAATACAACTGCTCGTAATTGAGAAGTTTCATCGTTTACGTATAATTCTAGCATATAATTCGGGTATATAGTAAAAAAGCTTCATAGACTTGAATCCATGAAGCTTTTTAATATTGTTTTATGTGTTACCTGTTAGAGATATTTAGAAATTCTCTGTGATTTTCTCCTGTATATACTTGACGTGGACGACCAATTGGTTCTTTGCGTAAGCGCATTTCTCTCCATTGTGCAATCCATCCTGGTAAACGTCCTAGTGCGAACATTACCGTAAACATTTCTGTTGGTATTCCCATAGCTCTGTAAATGATTCCAGAGTAGAAATCTACGTTAGGATATAGTTTTCTGTCTACAAAATACGAGTCTTCCAACGCTTCTTTTTCTAATCCTTTTGCGATATCTAAGATCGGATCTGCCACTCCTAAATCTGCTAATACTTCATCGGCTGCTTTTTTGATGATTGTAGCTCTTGGATCAAAGTTTTTGTAAACTCTGTGCCCAAATCCCATTAAACGGAAAGGATCACTTTTGTCTTTAGCTTTCGCCATGTATTTTTTGGTATCGCCACCATCTTCGCGAATTGCTTCTAACATTTCCAATACCGCTTGGTTAGCACCTCCGTGTAATGGTCCCCAAAGTGCAGAGATTCCTGCGGCAAGAGAAGCAAATAATCCAGCGTGAGATGAACCTACCATACGCACTGTTGATGTTGAACAGTTTTGTTCGTGATCTGCGTGTAAGATTAGTAATTTATCTAAAGCATTTACAACAATTGGGTTTAGTTTGTACTCTTCATTTGGATTTTTGAACATCATTTTTAATACGTTTTCCACGTATCCTAAAGATGAGTCGCCATAATCTAATGGCAATCCTTGTTTTTTACGCATGGTCCACGCTACTAATACTGGAAATTTCCCAAGTATTTTTACAATGGCTTTGTACATATCTTCTTCCGAATCAACATTTACAGATGATGGGTTGAAAGCTGTTAAAGCGTTTGTTAAAGAAGCCAATACACCCATTGGATGCGCGCTTTTTGGAAAAGCATCTATTATTTTTTTGATATCATCATCTACAATAGATTGCGCTTTGATGTCTTTGTGGAATTTTGCTAGTTGTTCAGTAGTTGGTAATTCTCCAAAAATTAATAAATACGCAACTTCTAAGAAATCTGCTTTTTCCGCTAGGTCTTCAATAGCATATCCTCTGTAACGAAGGATTCCTTTTTCTCCATCTAAAAAAGTAATGGCACTTTCACAAGAACCTGTGTTTTTATACCCTGGATCAATGGTAATCACACCATTTGTTGTATCTCTTAATTTTTTAATATCAATTGCAATTTCATCTTCAGTTCCTTTAATTACAGGAAACTCATATTTTTCACCGTTGATTTCTAACGTAGCTGTATTCTCTGACATATTTTTTTGAATTTTTATTTTTTCTCCGAATTGCTAAATTACGAAATATGTAGCGATTTACGAAAAGACTTTACAAAGGATTTAACAATTGAGATATCATTAAAACCTATACTGAAAATAATACCATTTTCACTTTAAAATTACCCACAAAAACTTGGGCTTTTTCCTTTATTCTTCAAAATAAAATGTAACCGTAGCCATGGCTATGCTCGCATTTTCTTTTTTGTCTAAAGAAAAAAAACTACCTTTTTATTGCCTAATTTTAAAGCAAAACTGGTATAAATTATGCTAATACATAAAAAAGCAATGAAGCTATGACCTGATTCTATTTTTACGTGTTCGCATTTTTATAGTTCATTTTTTTGATTTTTAGTCGTTATTAGGCAATTGTTCTACGATTTGAAATGTGCTAAAGTTTAAGAAGTTTCCTGGATGCGCGAGTACGTTTTGTAATATGATAGGTGTATCAGGACTTAGACCTACGTATTGCGTGTTTCCGTCCATGTTAACGTCGTTTGAGTTGTAACCCGTAATTGTAAAGGTTGGAAAGCTCAAGAAGTTATCAGCATCATTTAGTACAGTTTCGAGTATTGATGGTACATCTGGACTAACTCCTGAGTATTGTACAACGTTGTCTCCATTTGCGTTTCCACACCACATTGCTACCGTGTTTGCTGGCATTCCAAAGGTCGTTTGTGCATTTGTACCATAGGTGATTTGGTTGTTACTGTCGGTAAAATCTACAGTAGTGGGCACAGTATTAGACAACGCAATTGGATTGACAGACATGATTCCTAAGTGATTTCTGTGTTTTATGACTATATGGTAATCGCCTGGCACTTGATTGAAATTTACAGGAGTTGACGAATTATCAGAAAGTGCCTCTACAATATCTCCATCTTTTTGTAATAGTGCTGATTTTCCATCAATGATGATTGCTGGATTGTTGGCATCTCTAAGTTCTATCCAAATCCAATCGACAATTTCATCTTGTCCTGTAGCTGTAAATACAGGATCGGTAGCAAGAATAGCGATACCATCTGTATACGGACTTGCTGTTAAAATATAACCGTTGTCCTTTAAATCGGTTCGCATCAAACCATCTGTATTTTCTAACATCGCACCTTGTAAGTATACTTTTGCTGCCACTTGAATAGGACTGCCACAGAATTCGTTGAAACTTGTTGTGGGTTCAACATTTGTCCAATTGGCAGTACTGTACACAGCATCATCTACTTCTATACAGAATAAATCTATGTTGCCAAGTGTGTTGAATGTTGTGACGTTGGTATTGTTTCCGTTTTTTACATTTAAAGCCGTTAATGCTGCATTATCAGCTATGAGATAGTTTAGGTTTGTGTTGTTACTTAGGTCTAATTCGCCCAAGAAGTTCAATCCGCAGTTTAAGATTTCTAAAGCAGCAAAGTCTTCGATTCCTGTTAGATCAAAAATACCAAGATCACGAATGTTTAAGTCGTTTACCGTGCTAATGTTTGCCGTTGTTACGTAATCGTCCAATACATCGTCTAAACTTAAATCAATGAGTGCTTGCTCAAAGTTATCATCTGGCACATAGGTTAATCCAGAAGTTGAGTTTGTAGAAACACATAGATCAAAAGTTTCCGTTGGGTATGTTAGATCTGGGTATACGTATACGTATACTTGAATGTAGTAGGTGTTTCCTATTATCAAATTTGTCGCTTGACTTTCCAATTCATCCGAACAGTAGATGGCATCTGTAATGTTTCCGCAATTGTACGTTTGTGCATCAATTACTGAATGAAATAAGGTGTTTGATGTATCTGTTGTCTTTTGCAATACAATGTTGTGTGTCGTTTCTGTGGCAACAAAACTAAACCAAACATCTGTAAAGTCTGGCGAATCTCCAAAGCATTTTAATGAGTTTGAATCGGTAGCACGCACTAATGTTCCTGAAATCGTATTGTTGCACGTAGCATCACTTATTGGAATACTGATTGCTCCTGTACAGTCGTCATTTACAGGCGATCCACAGTTTGTGCTAAAGCTTGTTTCAGATTCAATAACTGTCCAATTGGCAGTACTGTAGGCGGCATCATCTACTTGCACACAGAATAAATCTACGTTACCAAGTGTAACAAATGTTGTGACATTGGTATTGTTTCCATTTTGAACGTTTAAACTCGTTAACGCTGCGCTGTCTGCAATTAGATAGTTTAGATTGGTATTGTTGCTTAAATCCAATTCGTTTAAAAAGTTTAATCCGCAGTTTAAGATTTCTAAAGCAGCAAAGTCTTCAATTCCCGTAAGATCAAAGATACCAAGATCGCGGATGTTTAAGTCGTTTACCATGTTGATATTTGCCGTTGTTACGTAATCGTCCAATACATCGTCTAAACTTAAATCAATGAGTGCTTGCTCAAAATTATCATCTGGAACATACGTTTGTCCTGGAATTGAGTTCGTAGAGACACATAGATCAAAGGTTTCCGTTGAGTTTGCTACATAAGAATACACTTGAATGTAGTAGGTGTTTCCAATGGTTAAACTAGTCGCCTGACTTTCCAATTCATCCGAACAATAGATTGGATCCGTAATGCTTATACAGTTGAACGTTTGTCCGTCATAGACTGCATGAAAAACGGTGTTGGATGGTCCTGTGGTGTTTTGTAATGCGATGTTATGTGTCGTTTCTGTGGCAACAAAACTAAACCAAACATCTGTAAAGTCTGGCGAATCTCCAAAGCATTTTAATGAGTTTGAATCGGTAGCACGCACTAATGTTCCTGAAATCGTATTGTTGCACGTAGCATCACTTATTGGAATACTGATTGCTCCTGTACAGTCGTCATTTACAGGCGATCCACAGTTTGTGCTAAAGCTTGTTTCAGATTCAATAACTGTCCAATTGGCAGTACTGTAGGCGGCATCATCTACTTGCACACAGAATAAATCTACGTTACCAAGTGTAACAAATGTTGTGACATTGGTATTGTTTCCATTTTGAACGTTTAAACTCGTTAACGCTGCGCTGTCTGCTATGAGATAGTTTAGATTGGTATTGTTGCTTAAATCTAATTCGTTTAAAAAGTTTAATCCGCAGTTTAAGATTTCTAAAGCAGCAAAGTCTTCGATTCCCGTAAGGTCAAAAATACCAAGATCACGAATGTTTAAATCGTTTACTATGTTAATGTTTGCCGTAGTTACATAATTATCCAATGTAGTGTCATAGCCATAATCAATTAAGGCTTGCTCAAAATTATCATCTGGAACATACGTTTGTCCTGGAATTGAGTTGGTAGATACACAAAGATCAAAGGTTTCCGTTGAGTTTGCTACATAAGAATATACTTGAATGTAATACGTGTTTCCAATGGTTAAACTAGTTGCCTGACTTTCCAATTCATCCGAACAGTAGATTGGATCCGTAATGCTTATACAGTTGAACGTTTGTCCGTCATAGACTGCATGAAAAACGGTGTTGGATGGTCCTGTGGTGTTTTGTAATGCGATGTTGTGTGTCGTTTCTGTAGCAACAAAACTAAACCATACATCTGTAAAATTTGGTAAGTTTCCAAAACAGCGTAACAAGTTTGAATCGGTAGCATTCAGTAATGTTCCTGCTACTGTGTTGTTACACGTGGCATCACTAATGGGTACTGAGATAGCATTTATACATTCGTCATTTTCAACAAAACCACAGTCTGTGCTAAATATGCCTGCATCAACAGCTGTCCAATTGGCACTACTATATGCTACATCATCAACTTGCACACAGGCTAAGTTTGGTGTATTTGTAATGGAGAAAGTAAAAACATTTGTATTGTTTCCGTTTTGAATGTTTATACCAAGTAATGAAGAGGTGTTTTCTGCATATAAATTCTTAAATGCTGGATTTTCTGATAAATCAAGATTTCGAATTAGGGTTTCTGAGATGTTTAAATTTTCTAAAGCTGGATTTGCAGAAACATCTAAAGTTGTAATATCATTACCGCTTATATATAATTTTTTTAGGTTTGGATTGTTTGTGACATCAACTGTAGTCACTTGCGTAAAACCAATAGCTAAGAGTTCTAAATTTGTATTTGTAGAAACATCTACCGTAGCTAGTTGGCTGTTACTGTAAAGCTGTAATTCTTTTAATGCTATATTCTGAGACACATCAATAGCCGTTAATTGACAAAATACAAAGTCTGCATTTGTCAATGCTACATTTTGAGTTAAGTCTATCGTAGTTAATGGATTGACTCCTATGTTCAGATCAATTAAAGCTGTATTTTGTGTCAAATCAATACTTGAAATTTGATTGTCATAAGCAGTTAGAGATTTTAATGCTGTAAAGTCTTGTATTCCAATAACATTTGAAATGTTTTTATTTGAAATATCTAACGTTTCCACTGTGTTGATATTTGCCGTAGTTACAAAATTATCTAGTACAGTATCATATCCTAAATCAATCAAGGCTTGCTCAAAATTATTGTCAGGCACCAACGTTTGTCCAGGAGGAATTTCTAGTACATGTTCTTTTAGACAAAATGAAACATCTTTGTAAGAGGACTCAACATTGTCTGAATAGATACCACCCGAAAGGCTAAATACCCAATCATAAATCTGAATGATTAATTCGTCTCCAACTTGCCAACCAGTTAGTACAGTATCATCTGGAGCAATAGTATTTGCACAGGTAATTTCGTTTCCGGCTACATCTCTTATGATAATTCCTGGATTTTGAGAGAGTCCACTCCAAAGTAAAGCGTTTGTGGTTGCTGTCCACGTAAAAAATTGATCATACCCTGTATTTATCGTGTTACAGCTTCCATCTAGTCCGCTATCTGTGGTTCCGTCTGAACTAAAAAATAATGTTCTTTCGGTACAATCATTTCCGAATGCATCGGGAGTAATTGGAATTGCTCCTGTAATTAAATCATTTGCAGAAGTATTATATTCTCGTAAACAAAATGAGAATGCGTCTTTATGACTGTTTTCAAAGTTAAATATTTGAATGATTACTTCTTCGCCAAGTTGCCAACCACTTAATTTTATAGGATCACCCGAACCTCTGACTGCACACGCGTATTCCTGTCCTGAAGTACTGCGTATGGCAATTCCAATAGCGTCATCATTTTCTCCTAAAAGGAGTCCCGTAGAAGTTGCTGTCCACGTGAAAAATTGATCTATACCTGTATCATCAGGTCTGCAAGGAGCTGCTGTTCCGCTGGCTGTTGTAGTGTAGGTGTCTGTATTGAAGTAAACTGTTTGATTGCTATTTGTAGTTGAACAGTCACTTCCCGCTAAACCTACTGTTATTGGAATTGCGCCTGCAGCTGTATCATTAGGTGGCGCAATGATTGTTTTTTCTTCTAAACAAAAACTTACATCTAAAGTTCCTGTTTGTCCTTCAGTTCTATATATTTGAATGATTACATCGTCTCCAATGTCCCATCCCCTGAGAATAGGTGTAATAAATTGATCTACCCCACTACAATCAATGATGTCATACGGTGCACTTCCATTTCTGACAATTATTCCTCCGAGTCCTTCAGAAAGTACTGTGCTACTAAATAATAAACCATTTGTGGTTGCTGTCCACGTAAAGAATTGATCTAATCCTTCAATTTCGTTGCTATAGCATCCTCCCATACCACTATCTGTTGTATCGGTAGCAAAATCAAGTACAAATGAATACCCACTAGCAGGACAACCTGTACCTTCTGGCGATGGTACGATTGGCAGAGCAAGTTCAACGGTATCTGGTATTGGCATATTTTCTTCACAAGAAATTGTTAAGTCAACATCTCCAGTATCTGTTGGATTGTAGCCTGTAACTGTAATGTAGTACGTTGTTGTTCCATCAGATTCAAAAGTTCCATACGAACGATATCCTGGCCCGCATTGATCTTCATTATCGTCATTTGCCGCAACTAAAGTTAAATTTCCAGAAGTTCCTGTGTACACCAAATAGGAAGTATCGTATCCGGAAGCACATAAATTTACAGTTATAGTTTCTGGATTCCCTGAACCTGTGTAAGAATACCAAATGTTTGGCGCATCTAAATCTACTTGAGGATTTACAGAATCTGGCGCATTGTTTTCGTCAATGGTTGCTTGTGCTGTTGATGATGTGTAATTGTTTCCACAACTTACCGAAATGGCGTTTACGAAGTTATCGTTTGAAGGTTGTGCTACTGCTGTAGTTGTAAAAATAATATTTAAAAAAATTAATACCGCAGATAGTAATTTTAATCTCATACAAAATGATTTAATTAGTTTGTTTAATAGACATATAAAGTGTGGGCAATGAATCACAAGATGTAGTTATTACATCTACTTCGTAATTTTTGTCTTGTATGAATGGGGTGTGTTGAGCAAACTTATTAAAAAAACGTTGTTTGCCGATGCGAATATACTTAAAGCTTTTATTTTTTTGAAGTCATTTTTTGTTAATATTTCTTGATTTACAAGTAATGACTTCATAATCAAAATCTATGACATGTATATTTTAAGATGTGTATTCTAATACCGTCGGTTGTGGCAAGAAGAGTTCGATCAAAAAGACTAAACTGTCTCTTGAAATGATGGTAATAGAGATGAGAATTGTGGTGAGTAATATCGCAACAGCGAGATTGTTCTTTTTTAGTTCGCTCACTTCATCAACATGTTTTGTCAAGGCTTTTGCTAACATAAACGAACTGAAATGAATTAATCCTGCCAGCAGAAATCCTATAAATAGTGATAAGGAAGAATATTTTAAGATTTCTACAAATAGGTTTTCTCTCGCGTGAATTTTCAACATTTCTATCGCACTTATGATTGATGGAATAATTCCACTTAGTAAATAACCTGTACTAAAAATAATTCCTGAGAAGAAAATACTTAGTGCTAAGTTGGAATCGTTTAGGTTTTCTTCTTTTAGCTTAAAAATTCTGATCAGTATTTTGTAAGAGATAAAAAATATGACAATGGCAAGCACTATTGATAGTACCATTTGACTTAATGCGAGATAGAATAATTCTGTGTTCATGTGGTTTCTTTTTTTAGTTGACTAGTACAAAATCCCAATATCGTAAACTGGAAAATTCTTTTGGTAAATACCCAATTGGACATCCTTTTGCCGTAGTTTCTACGAAATAATATTTTTTACGATTGTATGTTTTGTGTTTTCCGCGAGCAGGCAAACTGATTCCTAATACCGAATGTTTGTATTCATCACTGTTTAGTATTGCGACATCATAATTGAATTTTGATAAGAGTACAAATAGCAAAACCGTACGCGAATCGCAATCACCTTGAAGATTTGCACCAAATTCTACTGGCGCAAAAATACCCAATCGCACATTTCCAACACACGGATAATCTTCATTTCCATCACATGGTGTTGATTTGATGTAATTGTATTGTATATCTTGAATGCTGGTAATGATGAATTCGGCAAACTTGGTTCTGCTCATGTTTTTTTCTTGCTGAATTTTACTGAACGATGTATATAAGTGTTTTAGTAATGGCTTGTCGTGATCTGCCATGTGTTTGTAAAATTTCCCCCAAGTAAAATCTCTGGTATAGATATATCCTTCCCGATTTTTTTTAGATTTTTGGACGTTATTTTCAGCAATTTTGAAGTCCATTCGATACCAATCGCCATCAAAATCTCTCCAAGATTGTTTGTTAATGATGTATCTAATAACTTCGTTTCCTTCCGTAGTTGTTACAATTTCGGTTTTGGTTTCGTCATCTTTAGGAATATCTGAATCCTCAATAAATTCGGTATTTTCTACTAAAATCGTCATGATAACAGAGAAGAGTAGAAATACTGCGATCGTTCGCACCAAATCAAAAAATATGTTTTTAAATACATCTTTGTTGGAGCGTGATGTTCGTCCTACTTTTTTCCAAAGGAATCTCAATACAAAGAAACCACTCACGGCAACAACCATTAGTGAAATTCCTTCAACTTTAATCTTAATTCCTAAATAGAATAAGTTAATCAATAAAAAAAACGTAGCCGCAATTGCCAAACAAGCCGTAAAGAATCGTTGAAAGGCTACGATACAGCCGTGCGGTTTTTTTTGATTTGTCATGGATTAAAGATACTATCTTTTTTGAATTTTGAAAATACGATGAATTGCTGATTTTTTACTTTTTGTTGATTTGTTGGTTTATGGGTTTGTGAATTTGTTGATTTGTTTTTCGTTGGTTGTGGATTGGTTGGTTTGTGATCTAGAATTTGGAAAAGTTTGAGTATAAAAAGAGGCTGTCTTAAAAGATAAGATTTCGTCAAACCGAACTTGATTCGGTTTCTCATAACAATTGAAAATCAGTGTAATGAGATTCTGAATCAAGTCCAGAATGACGCTTTACTAAACTTTTAAGACAGCCCCTTTAGTATGTATATTCTTGATTTATTTGATCTTGAATGCTTTTTCTTGTGGATAATACGCCACTTCGCCTAATTCTTCTTCAATACGTAATAATTGATTGTATTTTGCCATACGATCTGAACGCGAAGCCGAACCTGTTTTGATTTGTCCTGTGTTTAATGCAACTGCTAAATCTGCAATGGTGTTGTCTTCTGTTTCACCAGATCGGTGTGACATTACTGAAGTGTAACCTGCATTATGCGCCATGTTTACCGCAGCAATGGTTTCTGTCAAGGTTCCAATTTGGTTTACTTTAATCAGGATAGAATTTGCTGTATTGTTTTCAATTCCTCTTGATAAACGTTCAACATTCGTTACAAATAAATCGTCTCCAACCAATTGCACTTTGTCTCCAATTTTCTCCGTTAGGTATTTCCAACCTTCCCAGTCGTTTTCATCCATTCCATCTTCAATAGAGATAATTGGATAGTTCGCTGCTAATTCTGCTAAGTAATCTGCTTGTTCTTTTGATGTTCTTACTTTTCCTGTTGAACCTTCAAATTTTGAGTAATCATACGCACCATTTACATAGAATTCTGCCGCAGCACAATCCAACGCAATCATCACTTCATCACCTAACTTGTATCCTGCATTTGCAACCGCTAGAGAGATTGTGTCTAGTGCATCTTCAGTTCCGTCTAATGTTGGGGCAAATCCACCTTCATCACCAACAGCTGTGCTTAAACCTCTGTCGTGTAATACTTTTTTCAAGTGATGAAAAATTTCTGTTCCCATTTGCATCGCATGTGTAAAGTTTTTCGCTTTTACAGGCATCACCATAAATTCTTGAAACGCAATTGGCGCATCCGAATGTGAACCACCGTTGATGATGTTCATCATAGGTACAGGAAGTGTGTTTGCAGAAACACCACCTACATATCTGTATAACGGCATTCCTAGTTCGTTTGCAGCCGCTTTTGCTGCCGCTAATGATACTCCTAATATTGCGTTTGCTCCTAAGTTTCCTTTGTTGGGTGTTCCATCTAAATCGATCATGATTTTATCGATTTGATTTTGTTCAAATACAGAAATTCCCATTAATGCTTCTGCAATTGTTGTATTTACATTGTTTACAGCTTTACTGACTCCTTTTCCCATGTAAGCGCTTCCGCCATCTCTTAATTCAACTGCTTCATGTTCTCCTGTGGATGCTCCTGACGGCACAGCCGCTCTTCCCAATACTCCATTTTCTGTTATTACATCTACTTCAACAGTTGGGTTTCCTCTTGAATCTAATATTTGTCTTGCGTGAATGTTAATGATTCTGCTCATGTTCTTTTTTCTTTAATTTCTTCTGGCTAATTTACAAAACTATCACCAGTTTTATAAGCCTTTCCATTGCTTTTATGGATATGTTAGCGATGTGTTATTTTTAGTTCTTTTTATAAAATGCGAAAACGTTTTCTACTGAACATTGTTTAACTATTTTTTAGTGAATAGCACAATATTTTCTGTTGATTTGAACGCATACGATAATGGTTGGTTCATAAATGACTTTTCAGCATCGTAATTTACAAGCATCGCTGTGTTTGGAACGTTGAGTTTCCATGAAAGCGAGTTTGTTAAATTTCCGGGAATTATCATGGCAACTTCCCCATAGCTTTCTGATACATCAATGGCAATGGTTGCGTTTCCATTGTTGGCTGCTTCTTGCGCTTTTGTCAATACTTCTTGACTGCTTGCTTTTCCAAGTTTTATCCAGTTATCAGATTTGTTTACCATTGGTTGAATGCTGTCAAAAATTACATAGTCCCCATTTGTGTTTTTGAAATCAGTGATGTTATAGAATTCAGCAATCATTTTTGTGCTATTGTTTCTACAATCGTTCCTGCTTGTGGAAGCTTTTTTACAGTTTTTGAAATAGGCAATTGTTATTGACAATAACTCGTCTTTGTCTGTTGAAAGTACAACTTCCTCATCTTTTGGCGTTGTGGTTGTACTTTCTTCCGTTGTTTTTGTTATGCTTTTTTCAGCTGCTGTTGTTGACGTTGAAGCTTTTTTTTCTTCTTTACAAGAAATTACAAATACGAACGCTACCAATAGCAGGATAATTCTATACATCTTTTTGTTTTTAATCAATTAAACCGTTTGTGCTTTTTGAATATTTGCAATAAATTCATCAAATAGATATTCTCCGTCGTGTGGTCCAGGACTTGCTTCTGGATGATATTGTACCGAGAAACAGTTTTTAGCTTTCATACGAATTCCAGCCACCGTGTTGTCGTTTAAATGTATGTGTGTGATTTGTACATCTGCATTTGCTTCTGTTTCTTCTCTATTGATCGCAAAACCGTGATTTTGTGAAGTGATTTCACCTTTTCCTGTTAACATATTTTTTACAGGATGATTGATTCCACGGTGTCCGTTGTGCATTTTATAGGTTGAAATTCCATTTGCCAATGCTATTACTTGATGTCCTAAGCAGATTCCAAATAATGGTAAATCGCGCTTAATGACTTCTTTTGCTAGTGTGATTGCTTCGCTTAGCGGTTCTGGATCGCCAGGTCCGTTGGATAAGAAGTATCCATCAGGGTTCCATGCGCTCATTTCTTCATAAGTTGTGTTGTATGGAAATACTTTGATACACGCATCACGTTTTGCAAGATTTCGTAGAATGTTCTTTTTTACACCGATGTCTAAGGCTGCAATTTTATGTGTAGCATTTTCATCTCCAAAGATGTATGGTTCTTTGGTAGATACTTTGGAAGCTAGTTCTAATCCTGCCATGCTTGGTACTTCTGCAAGTTTTGCTTTGAGTTCATCAAGTTTGTCAACTTCTGTAGATATGACAGCATTCATTGCACCATTGTCTCTAATGTAGCTCACTAATGCTCTTGTATCCACATCTGAGATTGCGAATAGATTGTTGTTATCTAAAAATTCTTTTAGAGAACTATCGGCCGCCGCTCTAGAGTAATCGTAACTGAAGTTTTTGCAGATTAAACCTGCTATTTTAACGCCGTCAGATTCCATTTCGGCAGTAGTTGTTCCGTAGTTTCCAATGTGAACATTTGCAGTGACCATTAATTGTCCATAATACGACGGATCTGTAAAGATTTCTTGATATCCAGTCATTCCTGTATTGAAACATACTTCGCCGTATGCTGTTCCAGCTTGTCCGATTGCTTTTCCATAAAAGATAGTTCCATCTTCAAGAAGTAATAATGCCTTTTGTCGAGTTTGGTATTTCATATCTAGTTATACAATTTAGTTGTGTTTATGAATAAATTAGTTGTGTTTTATTTTTACAATGGTGTTGTTATGTACTTTTCCTGCAATTTCATAACCTAGCGAAAGTATGTTTTCTTTGAACCAATCATTTGCGAGAATATCATTGTGTGATAGTATTTCGAGAATAAGTATGGGTTTACATCTTTTGATAGTGTTTATAGCTCCTTTGAGCGCAGGAATTTCAAAGCCTTCTAAATCTAGTTGTATGATGGAGATATTTCTGTCTTCAGGAATCATGCTATCTAAAGTTTCAATCGTAATAGGTACAAATTTACCTTTTTTTGAATTAATTATTCTACTTGCGCCACCTAAACGTCTTCCATCTTCTGTTTCAATTTGCAATTGAACTTCTGCTTTTTCTTCTCCTAACCCAACTTGAAAAAGGTTTACATTGCTTAGATTGTTGATTAGAATCGTTATTTCAGCACATCGGAAGTATTCTGAACTTGGTTCAAAGGTCCAAACTTGTGCTTTGTTTGAGATATGCTTTGCGATTCCGGGAAGAAAGTCTCCAAAATACGCACCTGCTTGAACAACATCACCAGCTCCGCAATGATCTATAATATATTGAATGGTTGCTGGTTCGTACACATTTCCTTTGAGTATTTCTTGTACTACCGATTCTTGTTGTGCAGAAAAAGGTGTACAATATCCGCCGTGCTTGTTGTAGGCAATTGTACAGTTTAGTGTAAATTCGTCCTGAGTTAAAGAAGTTGTATGTACAGGTTTTTTAACGTGAGCCGTTTGAAGAATTTCTCTTTTTATATATTTCTTTATACTTTTTGGAACTAATGATTTTATGGCGTTGATCATTGTGTTTACAATTCTTTTTTTGAACAATTAATCATTTTTAAATATAAAAAAAAGGATAAACTAAAAAAGTTTATCCTTTATATGTAATGAATTGATTTCCATTTATTCTTCTTCTGTTGAAGCTTGAGGAGTTTCTACTACTGGTGTCGTTTTACTTCCACCACCTCTTCTGCTACGTCTTGTAGTTTTCGCTTTCTTGTCAGTAGCATACGTTTCGTTGTAGTCTACTAATTCAATTAATGCCATTTGTGCATTATCACCAAGACGATTTCCTAGCTTTATGATTCGAGTGTATCCACCTGGTCTGTCAGCTACTTTTACAGCTACGTCTCTAAATAATTCAGTTACTGCATATTTGTCTCTTAGTTTACTGAATACTAAACGACGATTATGCGTTGTATCTTCTTTACATTTAGTAACTAAAGGCTCAAAAAATAACTTTAACGCTTTAGCTTTTGCAACTGTAGTGTTAATACGTTTGTGCTCAATTAATGAACACGCCATATTTGCTAGCATTGCTTTTCTATGCGCTGTTTTTCTACCTAGGTTGTTTCCTTTTTTTCCGTGTCTCATGACATTTGTTTTTTACCTTTATCTTGCTACGACTTGTTTAAGGAGCAAAATATAAAGGAATTAATCTTTATCTAATTTGTATTTTGATAAGTCCATTCCGAAACTTAATCCTTTCACATTTACTAGTTCTTCTAGTTCTGTTAGTGATTTTTTACCGAAGTTTCTGAATTTCATTAAATCATTTTTGTTGTAAGATACTAAGTCTCCTAATGTATCTACTTCTGCTGCTTTTAAACAGTTTAATGCTCTTACAGAAAGGTCCATGTCTACTAATTTTGTTTTTAGTAGTTGGCGCATGTGTAATGATTCCTCATCATACGTTTCTGTTTGTGCAATTTCATCCGCTTCTAGAGTGATACGCTCATCAGAGAATAACATGAAGTGGTGAATGAGTGTTTTTGCAGCTTCTGTCAAAGCTTCTTTAGGATGGATAGATCCATCAGTGATGATTTCGAAAACTAATTTTTCATAATCAGTTTTTTGTTCAACACGGAAGTTTTCTATACTATATTTTACATTCTTTACTGGTGTGTAAATTGAGTCTGTAAAAATAGTTCCTAATGGAGCATTTGATTTTTTATTTTCTTCAGCTGGAACATATCCTCTACCTTTTTCAATAGTAATTTCCATGTTTAGATTCACACTAGCATCCATGTTACAGATTACTAGATCTGGATTTAATACTTGGAAACCAGAGATGAATTTTTGAAAATCACCAGCAGTTAGTTGTTCTTTTCCTGAAACAGAAATAGATACAGATTCGTTATCAATATCTTCTATTTGTCTTTTGAAACGTACTTGTTTCAAGTTTAAAATAATTTCTGTTACATCTTCTACAACACCAGAAATCGTTGAAAATTCGTGATCTACTTTGTCTATTCGTACAGAAGTAATCGCAAAACCTTCCAATGATGATAGAAGTACTCTTCTTAATGCGTTCCCGATAGTTAGCCCATAACCAGGTTCTAAAGGACGAAATTCAAATTTGCCATCGAACTCAGATGAGTCAATCATGATAACTTTATCGGGCTTTTGGAAGTTTAATAATGCCATATTAAGAATACTTTCTGATTATTATTATTTAGAATATAATTCTACGATTAATTGCTCTTTAATGTTTTCAGGAATTTGAAGTCTTTGTGGAACAGACACATACGTTCCTTCCATTTTTTCTCCATTCCATGTGATCCACTCATATACGTGGCTAGCGTTAGCTAGAGATCTTACTATTACATCTAGAGATTTAGATTTTTCTCTTACTCCAACAACATCACCTGCTTTTAGGCTGTAAGAAGGAATATTTACTTTTTCTCCATTTACTGTAATATGACGGTGCGACACTAATTGTCTTGCTCCGCTTCTTGTTGGTGCAATTCCCATTCTGTAAACTACGTTATCTAAACGAGATTCACATAATTGTAATAATACTTCACCGGTAATTCCTTTACTACTGTTTGATTTTTCAAACAAGTTTCTGAACTGACGCTCAAGAATTCCGTATGTATATTTTGCTTTTTGTTTTTCCATCAACTGGATTGCGTATTCAGATTTTTTTCCTCTACGTCTGTTATTTCCATGTTGACCTGGAGGATAATTTCTTTTTTCAAAAGATTTATCTTCTCCAAAAATTGCTTCACCGAATTTACGGGCAATTTTAGTTTTAGGACCAGTATATCTTGCCATTTCTAATTGTTGTTTATGAGAGTGATTATGAATTAAGGCTTTCTCCTTCGATAATCGTTAATCTCTCAATGAAAATTAATTTAATTATACTCTTCTTCTTTTTGGAGGTCTACATCCGTTATGTGGTAATGGAGTAACGTCGATAATTTCAGTTACTTCGATTCCTGCATTATGGATGGTTCTGATAGCAGATTCTCTACCATTTCCTGGACCTTTAACGTATACTTTTACTTTACGTAATCCTGCTTCATGAGCTACTTTAGAAGCATCTTCAGCTGCCGTTTGTGCAGCATAAGGTGTGTTCTTTTTAGAACCTCTAAAGCCCATTTTACCAGCAGACGACCAAGAAATGACATCTCCTTTTTTGTTAGTAAGTGATATGATGATATTATTGAAAGATGCTGTTACGTGTGCTTCTCCTACAGATTCAACTATTACTTTACGTTTTTTTGTACTCTTGCTAGACTTTGCCATACTACAAAATATTATTTAGTTGCTTTTTTCTTGTTAGCAACAGTTTTTCTTCTACCTTTTCTTGTTCTAGAGTTGTTCTTTGTTCTTTGTCCTCTTAATGGAAGTCCAGATCTGTGACGAATTCCTCTGTAACATCCGATATCCATTAAACGTTTAATGTTTAACTGAACTTCAGTACGTAATTCACCTTCAATTTTAAAAGTACCAACAGCTTCACGAATTCTTCCGATTTCATCATCGTTCCAATCTGAAACTTTAGTGTCTTCACTAACTTTTGCTGTAGCTAAAACTTCTTTAGCTCTGCTTCTACCGACTCCAAAGATGTATGTTAATGCGATAACTCCTCTCTTATGCTTTGGAATGTCTACTCCTGCGATTCTTGCCATAACTATCCTTGTCTTTGTTTAAATCTAGGATTCTTTTTATTGATTACGAATAATCTCCCCTTACGACGCACAATTTTGCACTCGGGACTTCTCTTTTTTATTGATGCTCTTACTTTCATGATTTTAGTATCTATAAGTAATTCTTGCTTTTGTTAAATCGTAAGGGCTCATTTCTAACTTCACTTTATCACCAGGTAATAATTTGATGTAATGCATGCGCATTTTTCCTGAAATGTGAGCCGTTACAATATGTTCATTTTCTAATTCTACACGGAACATAGCATTTGATAATGCTTCTATGATTGTTCCATCTTGTTCTATTGCAGATTGTTTAGCCATAATTATGCAACTACTTTACGGTTTTTACCAGTCTTCATTAGACCATCATAATGTCTATTCAACAAGTATGAATTTATTTGTTGCATGGTATCTATGGCAACTCCTACCATAATTAGCAACGATGTTCCTCCGAAGAATAAAGCCCAACCTTGTTGTATTCCCATAACATTTCCAACGATTGCAGGAAATATTGCGATCAATGCTAAAAATATTGATCCAGGCAAGGTTATTTGAGACATTATTTTATCTAAGTATTCTCCAGTTTCTCCGCCAGGGCGAATTCCCGGAATAAATCCTCCGCTTCTTTTTAAATCGTCAGCCATCTTATTAGTCGGTACTGTGATTGCTGTGTAAAAGTATGTAAATATGATAATTAGGAATGCAAACAATACATTGTACCATAATCCAAACACATTTTGGAAATTAGCTGCCATCCATTGTCCAACAGATGAATCAGTCCCAAGTCCTTGTGCGATTGCAGATGGAACAAACATTAATGCTTGTGCAAAGATAATTGGCATTACACCAGATGCATTTAATTTTAATGGAATAAACTGTCTTGCTCCAAAAATATTTTTCTCATATCCACCTGTTGCCGTTCTTCTAGCATATTGTACTGGTATTTGACGTACAGCCATTACCAGCATAATGCTTATAAGAATGATTGCTAACCATATTACAATTTCGATAAGAATTAACATTGGTTTTCCTGAATTGGAAACAAATTCTTGTACAAATGCTGTTGGCATTTGAGCAATAATTCCTACCATTATTAATAGAGAGATACCATTACCAATTCCTTTATCCGTAATTTTTTCTCCTAACCACATTGCAAATATTGTTCCTGCTACAAGTATAATTACTGAAGGAATGATAAAGTCTAAACCTTTACCGATTGTAAATGCAGCATCAGGAACACCTAATTGTCCTAATCCCCATAAGTAGAAAGGCGCTTGCACTAGACAAATAAGAATGGTAAGCCATCTTGTTATTTGCGTAATTTTTTTACGACCACTTTCACCTTCTTTTTGAAGCTTTTGTAGGTAAGGAATAGCAATTCCCATCAACTGAACTACAATAGAAGCAGATATATATGGCATAATTCCTAATGCAAATACAGAAGCCTTAGCGAAAGCTCCTCCAGTAAACATGTTTAATAGACCACCAAGTCCATTATCAAAATTACCAGCAAACTCAGCGCCAAGTTTTGTATAGTCCATACCTGGAAGACTCACTTGTGCACCAAAACGATACACTAATAAAAGTCCTAGTGTGACTAGAACTTTATTTTTCAGTTCCTCTATACTCCAAATATTTTTTATTGTGTCAATAAAATTTTTCATGCTTCTATGTAGAAATTATAAAGTTACTGCTTCTCCTCCTGCTGCTTCAATAGCTGCTTTAGCTGAAGCTGTGAATTTGTGTGCTGTAACTTTTAATTTTGATTTTAGTTCACCTCTTCCAAGGATTTTTACTAAATCATTTTTTCTAGCTACTCTATTAGCTACTAATACTTGTAAATCAACAGTATCTGTGATTTTACCTTCTTCGACTAATTCCTGAAGTCTATCAAGATTTACACCTTGATATTCTTTACGATTGATGTTTGTGAAACCAAACTTAGGAACACGTCTTTGTAGAGGCATTTGACCACCTTCAAATCCAATTTTCTTTGAATAACCTGAGCGAGATTTGGCTCCTTTGTGACCTCTTGCGGAAGTACCACCTTTTCCAGAACCTTGTCCTCTACCTACTCTTTTGTTATTACTCTGAACTGAACCTTCAGCTGGTTTTAAGTTACTTAAATCCATAACTAGTTGTTATTTTTAAGCTTCTTCGACAGAAACTAAATGTTTAACTTTATTTACCATTCCAAGGATGTTTGGTGTAGCTTCGTGTTCTACAACCTGACCGATCTTTTTAAGACCTAGCGCTTCTAGTGTTCTCTTTTGATTTTGAGGACGACTAATTTTGCTTCTTACCTGTGTTACTTTGATTTTTGCCATTTTATCCTTGATTTATCCTTTAAATACTTTTTCTAAAGAAATTCCTCTTTGTCTTGCAACTACACCAGCATCTCTTAGTTGTAATAAAGCATCAAATGTTGCTTTTACTACGTTGTGAGGGTTTGATGATCCTTGCGACTTAGATAATACATTGTGAACTCCTACAGCTTCTAATACTGCACGTAACGCTCCACCCGCAATAACTCCCGTACCGGAAGATGCTGGCTGAATGTATACTTTTGCTCCACCGTATTTACCTTTTTGCTCGTGTGGTAATGTACCATTTTTCAAAGGTATACGCACTAAGTTTTTCTTAGCATCTTCAATTGCTTTTGCAATTGACGTAGCGACATCTTTTGACTTTCCTAAACCGTGTCCTACAACACCATTTTCGTCACCGACTACTACGATCGCTGAGAAACCAAAAGCTCTACCACCTTTAGTTACTTTAGTTACACGTTGTACTCCTACCAAACGATCTTTTAATTCTAATCCACTTGGCTTTACTAATTCTGCGTTTTTGTATTTCTGATACATAGTTTCTTAGAATTTAAGTCCTCCTTCTCTAGCACCTTCTGCTAATGATTTTACTCTTCCGTGGTATAAATATCCACCGCGATCAAAAGCGATTGTTTCAATCCCAGCTTTTAAGGCTTTTTCAGCGATTGACTTCCCTACTAAGGTAGCAACTTCTGATTTTGTTCCTTCTGCTTTGATATCTTTATCTCTTGATGATGCTGAGGCAATTGTTTTACCATCTACATCGTTAATGATCTGAGCATAAATTTCTTTATTACTTCTAAAAACAGATAATCTTGGTCTAGCTTCTGTACCGCCAACGATTTTTCTAATTCTGTTTTTGATTCTCTGTCTTCTTTCAGTCTTTGATAATCCCATAATTAATTATTAAGCTGATTTACCTGCTTTTCTTCTTAATACTTCTCCAACGAATTTAACTCCTTTTCCTTTGTAAGGTTCTGGTCTACGGAAGGCACGGATTTTAGCCGCTACTTCTCCTACCAGTTGCTTGTCGTAAGAAGTTAATTTTATAATTGGGTTTTTTCCTTTTTCAGATACTGTTTCAACGCTAACTTCTGGAGCTAAGTCGATTACAATATTGTGAGAAAATCCTAGAGCTAATTCTAATCTTTGTCCTTGATTACTTGCTCTGTAACCAACACCAACTAGTTCTAAGTTTTTTGTAAACCCTTTAGAGACACCTTCAACCATGTTGTTAAGTAATGCTCTATATAGACCGTGTTTTGCTCTATGATCTTTGCTTTCAGATGGACGCTCTAGTACTAATTGACCTTCTTCCTGTTTAACAGTGATATCGTCAACTTGCTGAGTCAATTCTCCTAGTTTACCTTTTACGGTTACGAGACCTTCTTTTATATCTACAGTAACTCCTGCTGGAATACTTACTGGGTTTTTACCTATTCTTGACATTTCCGTTAGTCTTTTTAATTAGTAAACGTAACATAAAACTTCTCCACCAACATTTTCACGTTGAGCTTGCTTTCCTGTCATTACTCCGTGAGAAGTAGATACAATTGCAACACCTAAACCGTTTAATACTCTTGGAAGTTCATTAGCTCCGGCATACTTACGTAAACCTGGCGTACTGATTCTTTGAATTTTCTTGATTACAGGCTCTTTTGTCATCTTATCGTATTTTAAAGCGATTTTGATGCTTCCTTGAACTTTTGAATCTTCGAACTTGTAGCTTAAGATATATCCTTGATCAAATAAGATCTTGGTGATTTCTTTCTTTAGCTTTGAAGCTGGAATTTCCACAACTCTGTGTCCTGCACTACTAGCGTTTCTAACTCTAGTTAAATAATCAGCTATTGGATCTGTATACATATTTATTTATTTACGGTTTTGGTTTTCAATACATAACATATTGAACCTGAAACCAATTTATAATTTTACCAACTTGCCTTTTTAACTCCAGGAATTAATCCTTTGTTAGCCATTTCTCTAAACATTACACGAGATACACCAAACTGACGCATATATCCTTTTGGTCTTCCTGTAAGTTTGCAACGATTGTGCATGCGAACTGGAGAAGCATTTTTTGGTAACTTTTGTAATGCTTCGTAATCTCCAGCTTCTTTCAAAGCTTTTCTTTTCTCAGCATATTTAGCAACCGTTTTTTCTCTCTTCACCTCGCGGGCTTTCATTGATTCTTTAGCCATAATTAATTCTTTTTAAAAGGTAATCCTAGTTCAGTTAATAATGATTTCGCCTCTTTGTCTGTTGACGCAGAAGTTACAAATGTAATATCCATTCCAGCAATTCTATTTACTTTATCGATATTTATTTCTGGAAAGATAATTTGCTCAGTAATCCCTAAGTTATAGTTACCTCTTCCATCAAAACCATTTGCTTTGATTCCACCAAAATCTCTTACACGCGGTAAGGCTGAAGTAGTTAATCTATCAAGAAATTCATACATCTTTTCTCCTCTTAACGTAACTTTTACACCGATTGGCATTCCTTTACGTAATTTGAAAGTTGCAACATCCTTTTTAGATATTGTAGCAATAGCTTTTTGTCCTGTAATTTTCTCAAACTCTTCAATAGCATGATCAATTAGTTTCTTATCAGCTACAGCTCCACCAACACCTCTACTTAAAACAATTTTTTCAAGTTTTGGTACTTGCATTACGTTATTGTAACTGAATTCTTCTGTAAGAGCTTGGATAACTCTATCCTTGTACTCTTGTTTTAATCTTGGAATATAAGCCATAACTATAATACTTCATTAGATTTCTTAGAAAACCTTACTTTCTTATCACCTTCCATTCTGTAACCTACTCTTGTTGTTTCTCCTTTTGAAGTCAACAAAGATAAGTTAGAAATTTGGATTGGCGCTTCCTTTTTAACGATTCCACCTTGAGGGTTTTGAGCACTAGGCTTTTGATGCTTAGATACCATATTTACTCCTTCAACAATCGCTTTGTTTTTTTCACGAAGTACAGTGAGCACTTTACCTTCAGATCCTTTATGATCTCCAGCTATTACTTTTACTGTATCTCCTGATTTTATCTTTAGTTTTGTCATCTTAAACAATGTATTAAAGCACCTCAGGTGCTAATGATACAATTTTCATGAATTGCTTATCACGAAGTTCTCTGGCAACCGGTCCGAAAACACGAGTTCCTCTCATTTCCCCTGTTGGGTTTAAAAGAACACAAGCGTTATCATCGAATCTTATGTAAGATCCATCAGGTCTTCTTACTTCTTTCTTAGTACGTACAACAACTGCTGTAGAAACTTGTCCCTTCTTAACACTACCGTTAGGAGTTGCATCTTTCACAGTTACAACAATTTTATCTCCTACAGAAGCATATCGTCTTTTCGTTCCACCTAGAACACGAATAGTTAAAACTTCTTTAGCTCCCGTGTTATCTGCTACTTTTAATCTTGATTCTTGTTGTACCATAATTACTTAGCTCTTTCAATGATTTCGACTAATCTCCAACATTTGGTTTTACTCAATGGACGAGTTTCCATTATTTTTACTGTATCACCAATGTTACAATCGTTCTTTTCGTCGTGTGCAACATATTTTTTTGTTTTTAACACGAACTTACCGTACATAGCATGTTTTACACGTTTAACTTCAGAAACCACTATTGATTTCGTCATTTTATTACTGGTAACAACACCTATTCTCTCTTTTCTTAAATTTCTTTTTTCCATCTGTCAGTAGAATTCAATTTATTGCAATTCTCTTTTAGTTAGTTCAGTAGCTACTCTAGCAACTGTTCTTCTTGCGGAACGCAACTGAATTGGATTATCTAAAGGAGATATTGCATTAGCCATTTTTAAGTCAGCATAATTCTTTTTTAACTCCTTTAGTTTTTCTTGTAACTCAGCTACAGATAATTCTTTAATTTCTGATTGTTTCATAACTTATAAAAATTAAGCTTCGAAATCTCGAGCTACAATAAACTTAGTTTTAACTGGTAATTTTTGAGCAGCTAAGCGCAATGCTTCTTTAGCTACTTCCATAGGAACACCTCCTACTTCAAAAATAATTCTTCCAGGTTTCACGATAGCTGCCCAGTATTCTGGAGCACCTTTACCTTTACCCATACGTACTTCCAATGGCTTCTTTGTAATTGGCTTGTCTGGAAAAATCTTGATCCATAATTGACCTTCTCTTTTCATGAAACGAGTTGCCGCAACACGGGCTGCTTCAATTTGACGAGATGTTAAAAATTCTGAATCTAATGATTTAATACCAAACATACCGTTAGAAAGTAAGTGTCCTCTACCAGAGTTCCCTTTCATACGCCCTTTCTGTACTTTACGATATTTTGTTCTTTTTGGCTGTAACATTTTTCTTTTACTTTAAAAAATTACTTTCTACGACGTGGTTTTGATTTTGGCGCTGAGTTGTTATTATTTCCAGCTTTTCCTGATTGCTTTTTAGCCATCCCTACTAACGGAGATAATTCTCTTTTCCCATAAACCTCACCTTTCATGATCCACACTTTAACTCCCAATCTACCGTAAGTAGTATGAGCTTCGTGAAGTGTGTAATCGATGTCTGCTCTGAAAGTTGATAAAGGAATACGACCATCTTTGTAAGATTCTGATCGTGCCATTTCTGCTCCGTTTAAACGTCCAGAAATTTGCACTTTTATACCTTCAGCATTCATTCTCATTGCTGCAGCGATAGCCATTTTGATTGCTCTTCTGTACGAAATTCTGTTTTCGATTTGACGAGCAATACTAGCAGCAACTAAATTAGCATCCAGTTCAGGTCTTTTAATTTCAAAGATATTGATCTGCACTTCTTTGCCAGTAATCTTCTTAAGCTCTTCTTTTAACTTGTCTACCTCTTGACCGCCTTTACCAATAATGATACCTGGGCGAGCCGTCGTGATAGTAACGGTTACAAGTTTAAGTGTACGCTCGATGATTACTCTAGAAACACTAGCTTTAGATAAACGTGCATGGATATACTTTCTGATTTTATCGTCCTCAGCAAGTTTATCTCCATAGTCATTACCTCCATACCAGTTAGATTCCCATCCTCTGATAATACCAAGGCGATTTCCGATTGGATTTGTCTTTTGTCCCATACTTCCTATCTTAACTTTGTGTATTATTATTAGCTCCTAAAACCAATGTAACATGGTTGGAACGCTTTCTTATTCTGTGAGCACGACCTTGCGGAGCTGGACGAAGTCTTTTTAACATACTTCCACCATCAACTCTGATCTCTTTTACAAACAATTCAGCTTCTTCAACACTTGCATCTTCATTTTTAGCTTGCCAGTTTGCAATTGCAGACAATAACAATTTTTCTAAACGACGTGATGCTTCTTTTTGACTGAATTTTAATATATGAAGCGCTTTTTCTACTTTAACACCTCTTACTAAATCCGCTACTAAGCGCATTTTTCTTGGTGAAGTAGGGCAGTTATTCAACTTTGCAAAGGCTATGCTTTTATTAGCCTCTTTGATTTGCTCTGCTCTTTCTCTTTTACGAACTCCCATAGCTTCTTATTATTTTTTTCCTTTATTTTTCGCACCTGCATGACCTCTAAATGATCTTGTTGGTGAAAATTCTCCTAATTTATGTCCTACCATGTTCTCTGTAACATATACAGGAACAAATTGACGACCGTTGTGAACAGCAATAGTTTGACCAACGAAATCTGGAGTAATCATAGATGCTCTTGACCAAGTTTTGATCACTGCTTTCTTTCCTGACTCAACATTTTGTTGAACTTTTTTATCTAAACTATGGTGAACGTAAGGTCCTTTTTTTAATGATCTTGCCATGTCTTATTTCTTTCTACGTTCAATGATATACTTATTACTTGCTTTCGTCTTAGATCTTGTACGGTATCCTTTAGCAGGAATTCCGTTTCTTGATCTTGGGTGTCCTCCAGAAGATTTACCTTCTCCACCACCCATTGGGTGATCAACAGGGTTCATCACTACTGGTCTAGTTCTAGATCTTCTTCCTAACCATCTAGTTCTACCTGCTTTACCAGACACTAACAATTGATGATCTGAGTTCGAAATAGCTCCCACGGTAGCTAAACAGTTAGCCATTACAATTCTAGTTTCCCCAGAAGGTAATTTTATAGTAGCGTATTTTCCATCACGCGCCATTAACTGAGCGAAAGCACCAGCACTACGAGCCATTACAGCTCCTTGTCCTGGACGTAGTTCTACACAAGAAATAATAGTTCCTAAAGGAATGTTACTTAAAGGCATTGCGTTTCCAATTTCTGGAGCAACTGCGTCTCCCGAGATAACAGTTTGACCTACTTTTAAACCATTTTGAGCAATGATATAACGCTTCTCACCATCAGCATATTCAACTAATGCGATAAAAGCAGTTCTATTTGGATCATACTCAATAGATTTAACTTCTGCAGGAAGCTCTTTTCTATCTCTTTTGAAATCGATAATACGATATCTTTTCTTATGACCACCTCCGATGTAACGCATGGTCATTTTCCCTTGATTGTTTCTACCACCAGACCTCTTTTTCGGCACAAGTAAACTCTTCTCCGGCTTATCAGTAGTAACGGCATCGAATCCATTGACTACTCTAAAACGCTGAGCTGGTGTAATTGGTTTTAATTTTCTTACTGACATTTTTTGTCTTTACTTATATATTGCTATAAAAATCAATAATATCTCCTTCCGCTACATCAACTACCGCTTTTTTCGTTGCGTTAGTCTTACCATGCTGGATACCAGTTTTGGTGAAGCGTACTTTTCTATCAGGTCCGTAATTCATAGTACGAACTTTCTCTACAGAAACCCCATAAGTAGCCTCTATAGCTTTCTTAATCTCAACTTTATTAGCTTTTACATTTACTAAAAAAGTATAACGATTATTTAACTCACTATCAGCGGTAGCTTTTTCAGTTACAACTGGTTTAATTAAGATGCTCATCGGTTTCTTATTTACTTAAATTTGACTCAATTCCTTCTAACGCACCTTCAAATAGAACAACGCTATTAGCGTTAACAATTTTGTAAGTACTTAATTCTGAGCTAGTTAAAACCTCAGAGGTTTTCAAATTACGTGACGACAAATATACATTATTATTTGAATCACCCAACACAAATAGCGATTTTTTACTATCTAACCCTAAAGCTTTCAACACATTGATGAAATTTTTAGTCTTAGCAGCGTCAAAATTGAAGTCCTCAACTACGATGATAGACTCGCTTTTTGCTTTTAATGTAAGTGCAGATTTTCTAGCTAATCGCTTTACATTTTTATTCAATTTCTGAGAATAACTTCTTGGTCTTGGACCAAAAACTCTACCTCCACCTTTGAATAAAGGGTTTTTAATACTACCTGCTCTTGCCGTACCTGTACCTTTTTGTTTTTTAATCTTTCTAGTACTTCCAACGATCTCAGCTCTTTCTTTAGCCTTGTGCGTTCCTTGTCTTTGATTCGCAAGATATTGCTTCACATCTAAGTAAACTGCATGATCATTTGGCTCTATAGCGTAAACAGCATCAGAAAGGTTTACCTTTCTACCTGTTTCTTTTCCGTTTAAATCTAAAACTGCTATTTCCATTACTTCTGAACGATTATATAAGCGTTTTTATGCCCAGGAACACATCCTTTGACAACTAGTAAGTTCTTCTCAGGAACCACTTTTAAAACTCTTAAATTTTGAACTTTCACTTTATCTCCACCCATTCTTCCTGCCATACGCATTCCTTTGAATACACGCGCAGGATAAGAAGCAGCTCCAACAGATCCTGGTGCTCTAAGACGGTTATGCTGACCGTGAGTAGCTTGACCAACTCCAGCAAATCCGTGACGTTTTACAACTCCTTGGAATCCTTTACCTTTAGAAGTACCAACAACATCTATAAACTCACCTTCTTCAAAGTGTTCTACAGTGATACTGTCTCCTAATTTATACTCTTTCTGAAATCCTTGGAATTCAATGACTTTATATTTAGGCGAAGTTCCTGCTTTTTTAAAGTGACCATTAGCCGCTTTTGAAGCACGTTTTTCTGCCTTGTCATCGAAACCAAGTTGAAGAGCTTCATACCCGTCAACCTCCGTGGTTCTGACTTGGGTAACAACACAAGGTCCAGCTTCAATAACAGTACATGGAATGTTTTTTCCATTCTCGTCAAAGATGCTAGTCATGCCGATTTTTTTTCCGATTAACCCAGACATATTTATTAATTTAATTAATTATTATTTGCTTTCTTCTGAAAGCTCTAAAAAAAACAGGGTCAAATACTCCAACCCTGTTTGATGTATTTTTACCATTTTTCCTTTGCGAAACGCTCCGGACATGTCACTAAAAGATTCCCTTTTAGTTTTTTATGATCACACTTTGATCTCTACTTCAACACCACTAGGTAATTCAAGTTTCATAAGCGCATCAATAGTTTTTGAAGAAGAACTATAAATATCTAATAGTCTCTTGTAAGAACTTAATTGAAATTGCTCTCTTGATTTCTTGTTTACGTGTGGAGAACGTAATACAGTAAAGATTTTTTTGTGAGTTGGCAATGGAATTGGCCCAGTTACCACAGCTCCAGTAGTTTTTACTGTTTTTACGATTTTTTCAGCTGACTTATCAACTAAGTTATGATCGTATGATTTTAATTTTATTCTGATTTTTTGACTCATTTTCTTAGTTTTAAGCAGTTACACCTTTAGATTTTGCAATTACTTCTTCCGAAATATTAGAAGGAGTTTCCGCATAATGAGAGAATTCCATTGTTGAAGTTGCTCTACCTGATGACAATGTTCTTAATGAAGTTACATAACCAAACATTTCTGATAATGGCACTGTTGCTTTTACAACTTTAGAACCAGCTCTATCAGACATATCAGATACTTGACCACGACGACGGTTTAAGTCACCTACAATATCTCCCATGTTTTCTTCTGGAGTTAATACTTCTAATTTCATGATTGGCTCAAGGATTTTAGCTCCTGCCGCTTTCGCTGCCGCCTTATAACCCATTTTTGCTGCCAATTCAAAAGACAATGCATCCGAATCTACAGGGTGGAAAGATCCATCCTTTAAGACAATTTTCATTGAATCCATTTCGAAACCTGCTAAAGGACCATTTAACATTGCTGCTGCAAATCCTTTTTCAACTGAAGGAATAAATTCTTTTGGAATACGACCACCTTTGATCTCATCAACGAATTGCAATCCTTCTCCTTTGAAATCTTCATCTACTGGACTCATTTCGAAAACGATGTCTCCAAACTTACCACGTCCACCAGATTGCTTTTTATAAGTTTCTCTGTGTTGTGCCGTTTTGGTTAATGCTTCTTTGTACTCTACTTGTGGCTCACCTTGATTTACTTCAACCTTAAACTCACGTCTTAAACGGTCTACAATAATATCTAAGTGAAGCTCTCCCATTCCTGAGATGATAGTTTGACCTGAAGCTTCATCTGTTTTTACTGTAAATGTAGGATCTTCTTCTGCCAATTTAGCTAAAGCGATTCCTAATTTATCAACATCTGCTTTCGTCTTAGGCTCAACCGCAATACCAATTACTGGATCTGGGAAGTCCATAGATTCTAAAACAATTGGATGTTTTTCATCAGAAAGTGTATCTCCTGTTTTAATACTTTTAAAACCTACAGCCGCTCCAATATCTCCTGCTTCGATAAAATCGATCGCATTTTGTTTGTTAGAGTGCATCTGATAGATACGAGAAATACGTTCTTTTTTACCTGAACGATTATTTAATACGTAAGAACCAGCATCTAGTCTTCCAGAATATGCACGGAAGAATGCTAAACGACCTACAAAAGGATCTGTTGCAATTTTAAATGCTAATGCAGCAAAAGGCTCCTTTACATCTGGCTTACGAGTAACTACTGCTCCTGTATCAGGATCAGTTCCTTTAATATCTTCTTTATCTAATGGAGAAGGTAAGTAACGACAAACACCATCTAACAAAAATTGAACTCCTTTGTTTTTAAACGCAGAACCACAAATCATTGGTATGATTGCCATATCCATTACCGCAGCTCTTAATGCAGCGTGTATTTCTTCTTCAGTGATAGAGTCTTCATCTTCCATGAACTTCTCAAGTAAGTTCTCATCATAACTCGCAACTTCTTCAATCAGAATAGCACGCGCCTCAGCAGCTTCTTGTTTTAAGTCTTCAGGAATTTCAATCACATCAAAAGTTGCTCCTTGCGTTTCATCATGCCATACAATAGCACGGTTTTTCACTAAGTCAACAACACCTTTGAAATCGATTTCATCTCCAATTGGTAAAACAATAGGCACCGCATTTGAACCTAACATTTCTTTAACTTGCTTACAAACCATGTTAAAGTTAGCTCCTTGACGATCCATTTTGTTTACAAATCCAATTCTTGGCACTTTGTAGTTATCAGCAAGTCTCCAGTTAGTTTCAGATTGTGGCTCAACACCATCAACTGCACTAAACAAGAATACCAAACCATCTAATACACGTAATGAACGGTTTACTTCTACCGTAAAATCAACGTGACCTGGAGTATCAATAATGTTAAAGTGATATCCCATTGTTTCTGGTGTCGGCTTAGCATTTTCTAATGGAAACTGCCATGTACATGTTGTAGCAGCAGATGTAATAGTAATACCACGTTCTTGCTCTTGCTCCATCCAGTCCATTGTTGCAGCACCATCATGCACTTCACCAATTTTGTGACTTACACCTGTATAATATAATACACGCTCAGTCGTAGTAGTTTTACCAGCATCAATATGCGCAGCAATACCTATATTTCTAGTATATTTTAAATCTCTAGCCATTTCTTAGTTGTGTACTGAATTAAAATCTAAAATGTGAGAATGCTTTATTCGCTTCAGCCATTTTATGAGTGTCTGTTCTCTTTTTAACTGCCGCACCTTCTTCTTTAGCAGCTGCTAATACTTCTGAAGCTAGTTTTAAAGCCATCGATTTCTCATTTCTCTTACGAGAATAGCTAATTAACCACTTCATTGCCATAGAAACTTTTCTATCTGGTCTAATTTGCATTGGAATTTGGAATGTAGCTCCACCTACTCTACGTGAGCGAACTTCTACATGTGGCATTACATTAGATAATGCATCTTTCCATAATTCTAAAGCCGTTTTTTCTTCGTCTGTTTTCTTTTGTTCCACAATATCCATTGCGTCGTAGAAAATCTTGAATGCTACTGACTTCTTACCATCCCACATTAAGTTGTTTACAAAACGTGTTACCAATTGGTCATTAAACCTTGGATCTGGTAAAAGAGGTCTTTTTTTCGCCTTTCTTTTTCTCATGTCTTTACATTAAAAGTTTTTAATTACTTCTTTGGGCGTTTTGCACCGTACTTAGATCTACGTTGTGTTCTTCCTTCAACACCTGCGGTGTCTAAAGCTCCACGAACAATGTGATATCTAACTCCTGGTAAATCTTTTACCCTTCCACCTCTAACTAATACTATCGAGTGCTCTTGTAGATTGTGTCCTTCACCTGGAATGTATGCGTTCACTTCGTTACCATTTGTCAAACGAACCCTTGCAACTTTACGCATTGCAGAGTTAGGTTTTTTTGGTGTTGTCGTGTAAACACGTGTACAAACTCCACGTCTCTGAGGACAAGAATCTAAAGCAGCCGATTTACTCTTCTTAGTTATTTTGGCTCTTCCTTTTCTTACTAATTGTGAAATTGTTGGCATCTATTATTAAATATATTTTGATATTAAAACCCTCTTTAGAGGGCGGCAAAGGTAAGTAATATTTTGAATTATTCAAATCTTAACGACTTAATTTTCAATAAGATTAATTTTTTAAGACTTTACCATGTATTAATTCCTGTTTTTTTACGTTAATTTGACATAGATCGTTTCCCTATTTAGTTTGAAAAAATCATTAATCCATATTCTCATTCCTTTTTTATTCCTTTTGTGTTTTTCATTGATGAATAGTCAAACGTTAAATATAAAAGGAAACACTACTGACGAGCAGCAAATTATTGATGTCATCAACTATAAAAAAGCGCACGAAAATATAAAATCTATTGTTGATGAACTGAATTTTTTACAGAAACAATTTTTTACGATTGGTTATTTTGACGCTTCGTATTCTGAACTTGCAAAAACGAATGACACTACTTATCAAACAACTTTTAGACTGAATACAAAATACACTTCTTTAAGGATATCATATAATAAGGACAAAATGAACGAAAGTTTACTTGGCGCATTTAGCATGAATTATACAGCTACTTATTTTGATATTACGCCAGAAAATTTAACTCCTTTTTTAGAAGCACTTGTTGAGAATTTTCAGAATACCGGAAATCCTTTTGCTGAAGTTCAACTTAAGAACATTAAAAAAGAAGACCAAATAGTTTTAGCTGATTTAGATATTCAGGTTATTAATAAAAAGCGCCGATTGGATAAGATTGTCATTAAAGGATATGAAAAATTTCCAAAGTCATATACCCAACATTATTTACGACTAACTTCAAAAGTTTTTAATAAAGAAGAAATTACAAAACAAACTAAACGTATAGATCAGTTACCATTTGCACGCCAAATAAAAGATCCTGAAATATTATTCACCAAAGATTCTACGACCTTATATATATATATTGAAAAAGTAAAGAGTAATTTTTTTGATGGTTTTATAGGATTTAATTCTGATGAAAATACTGGAAATTTAAAACTAAACGGTTATCTCGATCTGAAATTGACCAATAATTTGAATGCCGGCGAACAGTTTACTATTTTATGGAAAAACGATGGAAACGGACAAACACGATTTTTAGCTGATTTGAAAATTCCATACATTATTAATTCTCCTTTAGGAATTAATGCTGCGCTAGATATTTTTAAACGCGATTCACTTTTCACGACAGTTAACACTACTTTTAAAACATTTTATCAAATTAATCAAAATAATCAAGTATATCTCGGCATTCAACAAACAGAATCCAACAATCTTTTAGATAACAGTGCAAATACGGCTATTGATGATTATAAAAGCTTTTTCACTACGGCTGGTTACACTTTTGCAAAACGAAATAACAATTATAGTATTTTTCAAGAAAAAACAACACTAAGTATTGAAGGACAACTTGGAACTCGGAAAAATAATGCTGAGAAAAACGAACAGACGAAATTTTCTTTTACCGGAAACTATTTGTGGGAATTGAACAATCGGAACTTTATATACATCAATAATACTTCAGAAGCATTAATTTCGGAAGCATATTTAACCAACGAAAAGTTGCGTTTAGGAGGTATTCAATCCATTCGTGGGTTTAATGAAAATAGTTTAGAAGCAACCTTATATAGTACCATCAATACAGAATACAGATATATTCTTTCGAGAAATTCGTATGTACATTCTATTATAGACTTTACATATCTGCAAGATGATTTAACGCAAACAGATGTAAAACTCTATGGTTTTGGTTTTGGACTTGGAATTCGATCAAAATCGGGACTTCTTAAAATTAATTATGCAGTTGGAAAAACAGACAATTCTGCTATTAAACTATCTGAATCTAAGGTGCATATAAGCTTATCAACCTCTTTTTAACAATAGTCTTCACACTAATTTTCTTGAATCGCAGTCACTTTTTTCCGCAAAAAAATAGGAATATTAACATATTATTATGATTTTTGGGATAGCTAATTCAAATAATTAACACAATGAGAACAAAGTTTAATGGAATATTGACGCTATTGCTGGCGTTAATGGTGCAGCTTGCGCTTGCACAAGAAAAAACAGTCAAAGGAACTGTTTCCGACGATTCTGGAATTCCGCTACCCGCGGCCAGCGTAGTCGTTAAAGAAACTAATGCTGGTACGTCTACTGATTTTGATGGAAACTACACTATCAAAGTAAATCAGGGGCAAACTTTAGTATTTAGTTATGTTGGGTACAAAAAGCAAGAAATTGTAGTAAGTGCATCAAGCACAATCAATGCTACTTTGAAGGCTGACAACCAACTAGAAGAAGTAATTATTACAGCACAAGGTATCAAAAAGGAAAAGAAAGCCTTAGGATATGCTGTAACAACTGTACAAAGTGAAGACTTAGAACAGAAAGCTGACACTGATATTGGTAAGATATTACGTGGAAAAGCTTCTGGTGTACGTATTACAGGTTCTGGTGGTGTTTCTGGTAGTGGTTCTAACATCATTATTAGAGGTCAATCTTCTATTACAGGTGGAAACCAACCTTTATTTATTGTAGATGGTGTACCATTCGACGGTTCGTCAGGTGGCGCAAACCAATCTGCAAGTTCAGGGGCTTTCCAATCGGGTAACGTAGCTAGTAGATTTGCGGATATTGACCCTAATAACATTGAAAGCGTAAGTATCTTAAAAGGTTTAAGTGCAACTGCTTTATATGGTGGTGAAGGACGTAATGGTGTAATCTTAATTACAACAAAATCTGGAAAGGACGCAAACAAAAAAATGGAAGTTACTGTAAATCAGTCTATTTTCTTTAACAGTATCGTTTTACCAGACTACCAAGACACTTGGGGTAATGGTTTCCAAAACGTATATGGAGCATTCTTTAGCAACTGGGGATCTCGTTTTGATAGCCAAGCTACTATTGATAATGCTTTTAGAACTGCTGTTGTAAACAACTTTGGTGTAGAGCCATCTACTTTATTTCCTGGCAGAACTGATTTAGACTCGCCAACAGTAGCATACAGACCTTACAACAGTCAACAAGACTTTTTTAAGACTGGTACAATTGCAAGTACTTCTGTAAACGTTGCAGGTGCATTTTCAGACAAAGGAAGTTTTACCGCTTCTTATGCGCATGTAGACGACCAATCATTTATTCCAAATAACAGCTTACGAAGAGACAACTTCTCTGTGGGTGGAACTTTTAAAATGTCAAATAAATTTACAGTTTCTGGGAAAATCAGTTTAGCTAAAACAGATATTAGAAGCCCTTTTACAGATGCTTCTACGGGTAGTGATGTTACATCGTCTACTGCTGGAACTGGAGGTGTTGCCTCTATCTGGAACGTTCTTTATTTACCACGAAGTGTAGATATTACTTTACCAAGCCAACATCCTATTACTGGAGAAAGTATTTGGTATAGAGGTGGAAATGACCGTACAAACCCAGTTTGGGCATTAAATAACACACAAGACCGCAACAGTACAGATCGTGTATTTACTAATTTTGTAACTTCTTATGAAGCTACAGACTGGTTAACATTAAGCTATCGTTTAGGTATTGATAGCCAAAACACTAGAACAAGACGTGTAATCAATAAAGGTTCTAACGATGGTTTGCATCCTAATGGATACTTACAAACAACTTCCGAAAGATTTACAATTTGGGATCACTCTCTTTTAGTATCTTTAGACAAAGAGATTTCTGAAGACTTTGCTGTTCAGGCAACATTTGGAGCAACAACAAAACGCCAAATTTTTGAGCGTGATGGTTCTGAAAGTAGAGATCAAATTGTATTTGGTTTATGGAATCACTTAAACTTTAGCAACTCAAGTACAATTATTGAGGGAACTGTTTTTGCTGATAACAACCAAACATACCAAACATTCAGCGAGCAAAACAACGTTGCTGCCTATGTTTCTGGTACTTTATCATACAAAAACTTTTTATATTTAAACACTTCATTAAGAAACGAATGGAATTCTACATTAGAACAAGAAAACAGATCACAGTTTTCTCCTGGTGTAAGTATGTCATTTGTTCCAACATCTGCTTTTGAAGGACTTAGATCTACAAATGGGCTTAACTTCTTAAAGTTTAGAGCTGGTTACGGTACTTCTCCTGGTTTCCCTGGTCCGTACAACACAAGAGGTGTTATATCTTTAGTACCTAATATTTTTCAAACTGCCGGAGGAAACGGAACTACAACCACAAGTATTCCTAACTTCTTACCAAACCCAGATTTAAAGCCAGAACTTTCTAAAGAATTAGAACTTGGTATTGAAGCAAGATTTTTAGATAACAGAGTAGGATTCGATTTTACATACTACAGTAGAGATACGCAAGACCAAATTATCCAAAGACCTCTAGCTCCTGAAACAGGATATACAAGTACTTTTACAAACATTGGAAACGTTCTTAACAAAGGTTTTGAGATTGGATTTGATGTAACTCCTATTAAAACTCAAGACTTCGAATTTAAAATTTCTGGAAACTTCACGCAAAACGAAAGCGAAGTAAAAGGTCTTGACGATGGCGAGCAAATTCTTTATGGAGGAATTTTTTCAACTCCAGCAAATGCCGCTATCAATGGGCAACCATTAGGTGTGATTGTGGGTGGACAAATTGCAAGAGACGCTGACGGAAACCGTTTAGTTGGAGAAGATGGATATTGGCTTCAAGATCCTGAAAATGGTGTTATTGGAGATCCAAATCCAGACTGGTTTGCAACTGTAAACACAGGGTTAACTTGGAAAAATCTTACGTTCAATATGCAATGGGAATACCAAAAAGGTGGAGACATCTACGCTACTACAGTAGGGGCTTTAATTGGTAGAGGACTTGTTGGAGATACTGATTTTGACAGAACTCAAAGTATTGTTTTACCGGGTACACGTCAAGCTACTGGACAACCAAATGATATTCAATTAACAGCAACGGAAGCATACTTTGACAATATCGGTTTCGGAATTGATGAAATGTTAATTTATGACGCAACTCACATCAGATTAAGAGAAGCTTCTATCAGCTACCGATTACCTAAGAAATGGTTAGACAGAACTCCTTTTGGAAATGTATCATTTACAGTTTCAGGTCAAAACTTATTCGTAAAAGCATTCAACACACCTGATAGCGTAAATTATGATCCTGAACTAAACAGTTTAGGAGTAGGAAACTCTCAAGGGTTTGACTATTTAACTTCTTGGAATTCAAGAAGATACGGTATGAGCGTAAAAGTAACATTCTAAAAAAAATGACAATGAAAATAAAAAATAACAAATTGTTTTGGTTGCTAGGACTAATCTTTGTTTTCTCTTGTGAAACAACAGAATTAGATCTATTAGTAGACCCAAATGTACCTACGCCAGAAACATTGAATGAAAACGGAAGTTTAAATTTTATTCAATTTAATCTAGCTGCATTCTTTGCTGAAGCAACAGAAGCAGGTGCAGAAACTGTACGTTTAGAGTACATGTTTAATACGTACGAAGTAAACTTCAATAACACAAACCCGAATGCGAGCGCTATGTGGAATATTGGATATACAGATGTACTCAACGAAATTAAAGCATTAGTTCCTATTGCTACGGCTACTGGTAGTCACAGGCATCTAGGCGTTGCTAGAATCATTAAAGCTTACACTTTAATGACTTTAGTTGACTATTTCGGTGACATTCCTTATTCTGAAGCATTACAAGGAGACAATAGTATCGTTTTCCCAAGTGTTGACCCAGGATCGGATGTATATGATGCTGCATTTGATGAATTAGACTTAGCATTGGCTGACTTTGCTAACATTGATGGAAATACTCCTGCTTTTAACGATTTATACTTAGGAGAAGACTCAAGTACTTCAATGGAAAAATGGACAAAATTTGCCAATACATTAAAGTTAAAATACTACTTAAACAGAAGACTTATTGATGAAACTGGTGCTACTGCCGGAATCAATAGCTTACTTACAAGCGGTAACATCATCACAAGTAGTGCTGACGACTTCAAATGGACTTCAGGAACTTCTTTAAATCCACAAAGTAAGCACCCATACTATGTAGAAGAGTATGAAGCTGCAAACACTGGAGAATACATTTCAAATTACTTAATGTGGGCATTAACTGAAGAAAAAGGCGCTGACGATCCAAGGTTACGTTACTACGTATACAGACAAGTTGGAAGTTTTCCTACTGACCCTACTACATTAGATAACGAAATTAGCTGCTGGAATGATCCAAGACCTACAACGTATGCACCAATTGATGCTATGCAAGCAGTTCCATTACCATTCTGTTCTTTATTTGGAAGAGGCGATGGATATTGGGGAAGAGATCATGCAAATCGTGAAGGAATTCCACCAGATAATACAAAAAGATCTACATTTGGAGTTTATCCAGTTGGAGGTCGATTTGATGACAATGACGCGGCTAGAATTAGATCTGGACAAGGACTTGCTGGAGCTGGTATATGGCCAATCATGATGGATTCTTTTGTATACTTCATGAGAGCTGAAGCTGCATTATACTTAGGAACTGGAGATGACGCTGCTGCAATGCTAGAGCAAGGTATTAGATCTTCTATGAATACTGTTATTGGATTTTTACCAAACCCAGGAGATTTCAACAACACTTCTGATGCTACTGACATTAACAATTATGTAAATGGAGTTATGGCTTCATACATGGCAGCTACAAGTGATGACGAAAGAATGGATATCATTGGAAAGGAATACTGGTTAGCAATGTACGGTAACGGAGTTGAAGGATACAACCTTTACAGAAGAACTGGTGCGCCAGGCAACTTACAACCTACATTACTAGGAACTGGTTCGTTCCCAAGATCGTTACTGTATCCAAATGTTACAGTTGATAGAAACATAAATATCTCTCAGAAGCCTGGACTTACTGTACAAGTATTCTGGGATAACAATCCAGCAGGATTTATTCAATAAAAAATAAATTATGAAAAATAAATTTTTAAAAACTATCCTAGCTTTAAGTGCTGTATGTATAGCATTTTATAGCTGTAAAGATGACGACACGCTACCTGTTGATTTTGATGAGCTAATCAATACTGGATTGCCATTTGCAACAGAAATTACGACCAATGGCTCTACAAACGTTAACAAATTAGACCCAGGTAGTTCAAGCTTTTCTAAAGATTATCAATTAATTTCTCCTGCTGGAGGAACTGATATCACTAAAGTTGAAGTATATGTAAGTTTAACAGGTCAGACTATTAATGCTGATGAAGCATTATTGTCTACGACTGAAGCTTCAAGTTTCACCGCTGCTACTAATGGAGGATATCCGCAAGTAAACATCACATTTGATGGTGCATCAATTATAGCCGCACTGGGTATTGATCCAGCTGATTTAGAAGGTGGTGACACTTTTAGTTATAGATTAGCGTTAACAAATCCGCAAGGAACATTTTCTGATGTAAGTGCAAACTTCGACAATCAATCAGCTGATCATACATTTAACTCATCAGTTGTTTGTATTGCTCCACCACCTCCTGGTGTATGGACAATTGACATGTCAGACTCTTATGGAGATGGATGGCAAACCACAACTGGTAACGGAGGTCCTGGAATCACAATAACATTAGATGACGGAACTGTATTTGAAGTTGGCTTATGTACTCCATACGAAGCAAACTCATACGCATGTGTTAATGACTTAAACTCTGGAACTGATACTATTACTATTCCAGTAGGAACAGTATCTGCCGATTGGTTCTTCCCTGGAGACAACTGGGGAGAAATTTCTTTTGAAATTTATGCACCAAGTGGAAATCAAGTAGCTGCATATAGTGCAGGATCTGCTGCAGGTCCAATTGCATTAAACTTATGTAACGAGTAAGCACATTCAATACAAATCGTGTTAACTATAAACTGCCCATGATAAAGTTCATGGGCAGTTTTTTTTGAGCTAAAATCATTAGTAAAACAACGCCAATATACCGTGTAGCCAACAAGATTTTGATCAACAGAATCAATGATACCTGTTAAACCATAAAAGATTACTTTAAAAGTTTTTTTCAAAACCATAAAAACATCACGATCATTTCAAATTTAAATTTAAATTTAAAACCAAAATAGCTCCATAAATTAATTACACAACTGAGCTAATTATTGAATTTTAAGCATTCTTTCTAAAAAAATCACAAAGTATTAGTTTCAAATTCAGTATTTTATCAATTCGTTAAAATATTTAACAAAACTATATCATTTTGATAATTTTACCACTTTTACACACGCATTACCCTCATTTCTAAACGCATACCAGCACTTATTTAGCACAAATAAACATCGATTTTAAAAAAAACTTCACTTCTCAAATGATTTTTAAGAAAAAAAAATTGGATTATTAACATATAATTAGGATTTTTGGCGATAGCTAATTCAAATAAATTAAAAAAATGAGAACAAAGTTTAGTGGAATTCTAACGCTATTCCTAGCGTTATTTGTGCAAATTCTGTTTGCACAACAACAGACTGTCTCAGGAACAGTAACCGATGACACCGGTTTACCGTTACCAGGAGCAACTGTTTTGATTAAAGGTACAACCACAGGTAAGACTACTGATTTTGACGGTAATTATTCTATCAAAGCTAACAACGGGCAAACGCTTGTATTTAGTTATGTAGGATTTGCAACACAAGAAATCAAAGTTACATCTGCAACTATCAACGTAGAATTGAAACAAGGTGAAGCATTAGAGGCTGTAACTGTTGTCGCTTATGGCGGTGCGGTAAACAGTGCTAAAGTAGCATCTGCAATTGCTACTGTTGATGGTACAACTATTGAACAAGTTCCTATTAACTCTTTAGATCAGATACTTCAAGGTGCTGCTGCTGGGGTTAGTGTGAACACAGGTTCAGGTCAACCAGGACAATCTGGAACGATTCTTATTAGAGGTCGTGGATCACTTCAGGGTGATATTGAGCCATTGTTCATTATCGATGGTGTACCAGTAGATCAAGATAACTTTAGAAGTTTAAACCAAAATGACATCGAATCTTTATCTGTATTGAAAGATGCAGCTGCTACCGCAATTTATGGTAACAGAGGTTCAGGTGGTGTAGTTCTTGTAACTACTAAAAAAGGTAAAAAAGGTTCTGGGCTTAACATTCAGTATAGAACACTTTATGGTGTTGCTGTAAAGCCTAAAACAAGATTTGAAGTAATGAATGCAAGTCAGTTCTTAACTTTTCAAAGAGATTTATTACCAGGTAACCAATTTGGAGATTCTTTATCAGATACTCAAATTGCTGCAATTGCAGCTCAAACAAATACAAACTGGTCAGATATCTTTTTCCAACAAGGAACTACATTATCTCACGAATTAAATATTTCAACAGGTAGTGAAAACACAAGTTCGTATACTTCACTTCAATATTACAAGCAAGAAGGTATTACATTAGGTAGTGATTTAAAGCGTTTTTCTTTCAGAAATAACTTCAATGGAAGTTCTACAAGCAAGAAATTCAATTATGGTACTACATTAACGTTAAACTATTCTGTAAACAACTTTATTGTTGATGCAACTAGAGGTGGAAACACTGGAGGTCAATTAGACAACCCGTTTATTGTACCTTACATTGGTTTACCATACTTATCTCCTTACAATCCTGATGGTAGCTTAAACATTTTCGGAAATCAGTTGAGTGGAGCTCTTAATGCTGATGGATCCGTAAATCCAAGTGGTGCTAACGGTTTTCCTAATACAGCTTTCTTAGCTTTAAACACAGCAAGATTAAACACTGATCAAGAGAACGAATTTAAAGCGGTAGGTAGTATTTCTGCAGACTATAACTTTGCAAAAAACTTAACTATTGGAGGTTCTGTAGGTATTGATTACACAAACATCGAGTTGTTACAAATTACAACTCCAGGAAGTATTAGAGGTTTAATTACTCCTAGTCAAGCTGCTGAGCAAAAAGGATCTCAAAGTGAATCATTCTTTAGAGATGCAAACTTCATTACAAACGCTTTCTTAAGATACCAAAATGATATCACAGAAGATTTAAGCGTTACAGCTTCTATCTACGGAGAATATAATTATTCTAACACACAGCAAGCTGGCTTTACAGCTTTTGGTTTGAATCCTGCATTGCCAGGTTCTGGTAGTGGTTTTACAGCTGGTAACACAGTTGAATATCCTGCAGACTCAAATGGTGATGGTGTAGATGATCCTGAAGATCAAGTTTACAACTATATCCCTGGTGTTTCTTCATCAGAAACTGAGATAGCTTTAGCTTCTGTATTTGCTACAGCTGCTGTTGATTACCAAGGAAAATATGGTATAGAAGGAACTATCAGACGTGACCAAACATCTCGTTTCCCAAAGAATCCCACTGGTACTTTCTGGTCGGTTGCAGGTAGATGGAATATTGACAACGAAGACTTTATGAGTGAACTTGATGTAATTTCTACATTAAAACTTAGAGTAAGTTACGGAGTTGTAGGTAACCAAAACGTTGGTAGTCGTTACCAAGGTCTTCAAACTGTAAATGCTGGTCCTAGCTACCAATTAGGTACTGGATATAGCTTAGGTACTTTAGTTGATGAAGATATTAAATGGGAAACTGCTAATAAATTCAACGTAGGTTTAAGTTTTGGTTTATGGAATAACAGATTATCTGGAGAAGTTGATTTCTATAGAGAACTTACAAAAGACTTATTCTCTCAGAAGTTATTATCTGTTGCAGGTACTGGATACAACCAAGTTACTGCAAACGTAGCTGATATGAGCAACACAGGGATTGATTTACAAATCGCTTACGATGTGTTAAGAAAATCAGCAACAAACCCATGGGCTGTTAAAGTATTTGCTAACGGTAACTACAACAAAAACAAAGTTGAAAAATTACCTGGTGGATTTACAGGAAACACATTACGTGTAGCTGAAGGACGTGCTGCAAACACTTGGTTCGATGTAAGATGGGCTGGAGTTGATCCTTCTAACGGACAACCTCTGTACTATGACATAAATGGAAACATTACAAACGTGTACAATCCTAATGATGCTGTTTATTTAGATAAAAATTTCGACCCTACATACACTGGAGGTTTCGGAGCTGACATCTCATACAAGGGATTCACACTAAGCACTTTATTCTCATTTGTAGCAGACAGATATAGAAACAACGGTTCATTAGCAATTACAGAAGATGTAGGATTGGCAGGATTTGCTAACCAATCAACTACAATCTTAAATGCATGGACTACTCCAGGACAAGTTACAGACATTCCTGCTTTATCATTTGGTGGTCTACGTGCAGTTGATGGAAATCGTTATCTTGAAGATGCTTCTTTCTTACGTTTAAGAAACGTTTCATTATCATACACCGTTGATTCTAAAATCTTAGAAAAAACAAATATCTTATCAGGAATGAGAATTTTTGTTCAAGGAACTAACTTAGTAACATGGACAAAATGGAGAGGATTTGATCCAGAAAGTAACCTAGCAACAGGTTTCTTTGATTATCCAGTTCCAAGAACTTTCTCTTTAGGATTTGACTTAAACTTTTAAAAAATAAAAAATGAAAAAATATTTTCTAATACCAATTATTATTACCTTACTTTTTACAGTAAGTTGTGATAATCAATTAGAACGTTTTCCAGTAGATAGTTTGGTTGAAGAAACCGCTTATCAAAGTGTTTCTGATTTAGAAGCAGGATTACGTGGAGCCATAAATAGTATTAACCGTGGAGGTGGACAAGCAAGCTTAATCGCTTTTAACTCTATCTTTACTGACAATACCAGAATAGGTGGAGATAATGGTGGACAACAATTAAACTTGTTGAACCAAATATTGAACTCTCAAACTGGTGACCAAGGAACTTGGGGAGACAGATATAATGCGATTAACAACTTTAACCGTGTTTTAGCTGGTGCAGCTGCAATTACTCCTAGCGCTTCTGAAGCTACTGCATATAACAATGTATTGGCTCAATGTTATGCTTTTAGAGCTTATTTACACCATGACTTACTGACTTACTATTCAGAAGACCTATTAAATGGTTCTGCTTTAGGTGTTCATTATCAAAACACGGTGTCTACTTCTGATTTCCCTGCAAGAGCGACTGTTGCGGAAAACTTAACTGAAATTGACAATGATCTTACGTTAGCGGCTAGTTTAATGCCAGCTAGTTCAACTGACAAGAACTATGCTACACAAGATTTTATTACTTTCTTAAGAGCTAGAGTTGCTTTATATAGTGGAGATTATACTACCGCTATTTCTAATGCAAACTCTTTAATCTCTAGTTATTCTTTAGCGAATCAAGCACAGTATACTGCTATGTTCAATGGTGATACTGATACAACAGAAGTTATCTTCAAGTTTGATAACGTACAAGGAAACAACAGTAGTATTGCTTTCAACTGGATCTTTACGGGTACAGGAGGAAACTTTATTGAAATGTCAAACGAATTCTTTGGACTTTTAGTTCCTGGTGACGTTCGTCGTACTGTAAATGTTGATCCAACTAGTGATCCTGGAGCTAACGTATTAACTATCGGAAAGTATCCTCCTGGGGCTGATACTAACTATATCAACGATTACAAAGCAATGAGACTTTCTGAAATGTACTTAATTAGAGCTGAGGCTCATGCTAGAAAAGCTGCTCCTGATTTCGCTGCTGCTGCTGCAGATGTAAATGCAATCAGAACTGCAAGATTTGGATCTCCTCAAACAACTGCTACTTATACTTCTTTAAACGAAGCTATCACTGATATCAAAGCTGAAAGAAGATTAGAGTTAAGTTATGAAGGTTTCCGTTTTGTTGATCTTAAAAGATATAGAAATATCTTGAACGAAGGTATCGAAAGAGATCCTAGCGATTGTGTTGGTGGTATTCCATGTTCTCTTCCAGTTTCATCTGAGAAGTTTACTTTCCCAATACCACAAGCAGAAATAAATGCGAATCCTAACATGACCCAAAACTCAGGGTACTAATCTAAAAAAAAGAAAGTAATGAAAAAAATCGCAATACTTTTCATAGGTGCATTGTTCTTATTCACTTCTTGTGAAGAGACACAATCACCAATATATGATGGTAGCCAAACTTTGGCTTACTTTAATGGAACATCTTCTACATTAGAAGTTGAGATCAATGATACTAACACCATAGATATTTCTGTGGGTGTTAGTACAATATCATCATCAGCAAGAACCGTAAATATTTCTGTTGATCTTGATAATACTACTGCAACGAGTGGAATGTATACATTTCCTACTACAGTTACAATTCCTGCTAACGAGTTCTTTGCTACATTAACAGTTACAGGTATTGATGATGGATTAACCACTGCTGGTGAAACATTATCTTTACAAATTGATTCTGTAGACGGTGGTGTTGGTAGCTCAAGAGTTCACACTATAAGATTAGTAGAAATTTGCCCTGTTGCAGCTACGTTTGCTACAGGTATGTATACTTTAGATTTCGTATCAGGTGGTATCGGTGCTGCTGGATTTGCTCCAGCTCTAGGAACTGGTGTTACAGTTGAACTAGTTGCTGGAACTGCATCAACAGAAAGAGTATTCAACGTTAAGTGTTATCCAAGTTTTGGATTTGCTAATCCTCCAGTTGATTTTTCTTTCAGCCTAGTATGTGGTACAACTGTATCTAACGGATTGATTGCTCCACAAGTTTCAGGAGTAGGATGTGGTGGTTCTATCGCATTTGGACCTTCTGGTGCTGGAACTTATGATACTGCAGACGATACAAACATGACCCTTATTTTTGCAGAAGATACAGCAGAAATATGTGGATCTGTAGCAACGACTACTTATACATTAACTAAAATATAAATAACATTGTTATGAAAAAATTCATAAAATTATTCATCATACCTGTAGTCTTGGTACTTACATATAGCTGTGTAAGTGATGATGATAGTAGATTTAAATCAGATCCAGAATCTGGATGGATAGAATTTCCTACTGCGGAAACTACCGTAGCTGTAACTTCTAGAACTACAACAGTATCTGTACCTGTTCAATATACAGCTCCAATAAACTCAAATAATTTAGTGATAAGCTACAATATTGTAAATGTAACTGGTGCACCTTCTGATGTAGCTACTGGACTTGGTTCATCTTTAACCATAACTCCAAACACAAACAGAAGTAGTATTGAGTTTGAAATCTTACCAACAGCTGTTGCAAATTTAATTGCAAACGGTGATGTTGTTTTTGATATCGAATTAACTGGCTCTACTGGAGGTGTTCCTCTAGGATTATCAGACGGAAGTGCTACTATAGTTCACAGAGTAAACTTATTATGTGGTGGTGAGCCACAATCTGGAACGTATGTAATAGACATGCATGATTCTTACGGAGACGGATGGCAAACAAACGACGCTAATGGAGGTGATGGAGTAACAGTTACTTTAACTGATGTTGCTGGCGCTGAAACTGTTGTTGAGTTTGGAATGTGTTCTCCTTATGGAGCTGCAGCTGGAACTTTCTTAGGAAGTGCTGACTGTACAGGTCCTGCAAGTACTTCATTCTTTGATGCTACAACTACAGTTGAGATCGGTGATGATATCGTAGGAGCAGTCTGGAATTATCCAGGAGATCAATATGGAGAAATTAGCCTAGAAATTTACAACCCAGATGGTAGCTTACTATTTGCTGTGTCAGCAGGTCGTGAAGAAGGCGAATTACCAGTATCTTATTGCCAATAATATTTCTAACATGGTTTACAGAGATTCTGTTTACACATTATTATAGAAATATATAGAATACACAAAAAAAACCACCCAATCGGGTGGTTTTTTATTTTATATTTGTCCCATGCAAAATAACAACACACAAATATTTGGTATAAGAGCCATCATTGAAGCGATAAACGCAGGGCTTAACGTTGACAAGGTTTTTATTCAAAAAGGGCTTAGAGGTGAACTATTCAATGAATTAGACCATCTTTTACGTACAAACGCAATCAGTACTTCGTTTGTTCCGCCTGAAAAGTTAAATAGACTTACCAAAAAGAATCATCAAGGTGTAGTTGCTTTGATTTCTCCCATAGAATTCCACGACTTAGATACTTTAGTTTTAAGTGTAATTGAATCAGGGCGTATTCCAAAATTTTTAATTTTAGACCAACTAAGTGATGTGCGTAATTTTGGCGCTATCATTCGAACAGCTGAATGTACGGGTGTTGATGGAATTATTATTCAGAAAAAAGGTGGTGCTCCTGTAAATGAAGATACCGTAAAAACTTCTGCGGGTGCAATTTTTAAAATACCTATTTGTAAAGTTGATCACATCAAAGATGCTATTTATCATTTGCAAAGTTCTGGTATCCAAATTATTGCAACAACAGAAAAAACAGAACATACGGTATATGATATCGATTTTACGGTGCCAATTGCTATCGTGATGGGTTCTGAAGGAAAAGGTGTTTCTTCAGGAATTCTAAAAATTGTAGATCAACAAGCAAAATTACCCATGTTGGGAGAAATTGCTTCTCTAAATGTTTCAGTAGCTTGTGGTGCTTTTTTATATGAAGTAGTAAGACAACGTGGCTTGTAACCTACTCTTCCTCCTTATTTTTAGCAGTGTCAATGTAAATATAATTTATCTTTACGGAAGGTACTTCCTGTGAAATTTCTTCAGTTTCATCAGGTAGAATTTCGATGAAATTTCCGTTTTCATCAAAATGTTTCATAAAAGGGTCATTTTCTGGAACAAACTCTTCTTTTTCCCATTCATACCTATCTTTTGAATAGACTACAGGAAGAAAAACTGCTAACAAAAACCCCGTTGTAAATCCTCCTAAATGCCCTTCCCAAGAAATATGTCTTTCAATTGGAAATAAATACCACAGCATTCCGCCATATAAAAACATGATGATTAACGATAGTGCAACAAATCTATAATAACCAGTAATTACTCCTTTAAAAAACACAAAACTCATCAACATAAATATAAATCCACTTGCACCAATATGATTGGCTTCTCGACCAATAATCCATGTCAAAATTCCGGATCCTAACCATCCAATCAAGAAAATTGTCCATCGTTGCGATCTATAAAAATAAATAACGGCAGCACTTAGTAAAAATAACGGAATAGTATTGTTCCAAACATGTTTTAAACTTCCATGAATAAACGGGCTAAAAATTACACCTCGTAATCCTTGCAAAGTCCTAGGATATACGCCATACTCATTAAAACGAAATCCAAAACGTATTTCAGACCAATATACCAACCAAATTGAAAGTATAAAAAGAAACGGCAGTAGTATGACTTCTGGCGTAAAAACAAAAGGTGCTTGTTTTGAATTCATAAATAATTTTAATTGGAATAGTCAAAAAATTAGCCAAGATTCCTTTGCATGAAAAATTGTCACTTAATCAGTAATATAGTATTTTTAACGCATGAATGAACCATTAGCCGAACGCATTCGTCCAAAAACACTGGAAGAGTATATCAGTCAAGAGCATCTTGTCGGAGAAACTGGCGTGCTTACGCGTCAAATAGAAAAAGGGTTGATTCCTTCGCTCCTACTTTGGGGACCGCCAGGAACTGGAAAAACTACGTTAGCAAATATTATTGCGACCACGTCAAATCGTCCTTTTTATACGCTTAGCGCGATTAGCTCTGGTGTAAAAGACGTTCGTGAAGTTATTCAACGTGCAAAACAAGACGGCGGATTATTCACTACTAAAAACCCAATACTTTTTATTGATGAAATTCATCGCTTTAGCAAATCACAACAAGATTCGTTACTCGGTGCCGTAGAAAAAGGTTGGGTAACACTAATTGGCGCCACTACTGAAAATCCAAGCTTTGAAGTCATTCCTGCATTATTATCACGTTGTCAAGTATACATTTTAAATCCTTTCGGGAAAGATGACTTGGTAAAACTATTACAACGCGCCATTAAAGAAGATGTGGAACTTACCAAGAAACAAATTACGCTCAAAGAAACAGAAGCGCTATTAAAACTTTCAGGCGGAGATGCACGAAAATTGTTGAATATTTTTGAATTACTAATCAATTCAGAAGGAAAAAACGAAGTCACCATTACCAATGAATTGGTGTTAAGTCGTGTGCAAAAAAATACGGTTTTATATGACAAAACTGGCGAACAGCATTACGATATTATCTCAGCATTTATAAAATCAATTCGTGGAAGCGATCCAAATGGTGCTGTTTATTGGTTGGCAAGAATGATTGAAGGCGGCGAAGATGTAAAATTCATTGCCCGTAGAATGTTAATTTCTGCGAGTGAAGATATCGGAATAGCCAATCCGACAGCTTTGGTCATTGCAACAAATACATTTCAAGCAGTTTCCATCATTGGATATCCAGAAGCGCGAATTATTTTGAGTCAATGTGCGGTGTATTTAGCGACTTCTGCAAAAAGTAATGCCTCCTACATGGCGATTAAAAAAGCGCAGGCGATTGTAAAAGAAACAGGCGATTTACCAATTCCGTTGCACTTACGAAATGCGCCTACCAAGTTGATGAAAGATTTAGGTTATGGCGAAGATTATAAATATGCACACGACTACAATAATAATTTTATAGCACAAGAATTTCTTCCCGATGAAATTTCTAACACAAAAATATACGACCCTGGAAGTAACGCCAGAGAACAAAATTTGCGCGATTTCTTAAAAAATCGTTGGAAAGATAAGTATGGGTATTAGCTGTTAGCTGTTAGCTGTTAGCTGTTAGCTGTTAGCTGTTAGCTGTTAGCTGTTGCTAAAATAAATTATCTATCGTCACTTCGAGTAATTTTTGATAAAAATTGTATCGAGAAGCACTTTAAAATAAAGATTCCTCTCAATACTCAATACTAAGAACTCAATACTTAAAGAGACGTCACTTCGAGTGATTTTTCGTAATGTATTACATTGAGCGGAGTCGAAATGAAATGAAGAAAAATTGTATCGAGAAGTACCTTAAAATAAAAGCTTTCTCTCAATTCTCAATTCTAAAAACTAAACTAGAATTTCACATTCAACACAGAAACTTCGTTGCCGTTCTCGGTAACTTTTGACAACATCCACTTTCCGTTTTCTTTATATACAGAAGCATCTTGTCCTTTAACGATATATACGTTTGGAGCGCCTGTTTTAAGTAAAATCATCACTACTTTTGGCGTACTATCAACCAATTGATAACCGTTTTTTATAGGTTGTGCGTATAAAACAGTTTTCGAAGTATTGGTCGTTGTTGCTTGTTCTACAACTTCTTCCACCTCAACCGCTTCTACTTCGACTTCTACTTCATCAATAGGCGTTTCTACCACTTTTTCTACAATCGTTTTTGATGCTGGTTTATAGCTGTAATTTTTAGCTTCAATCGTTGCAAACGCTCTTCGTAATGCTTCATTATATCCTTTTTCATACGCCTTTATTTTTGAAGTTCCTACCTCAGTTTCAAAAAATAGTTGATTGGAACAATCATGCAATTCAATTGACATTTTTATGGTAAAAAGACTCGATTGATTGTTAATATCAGCATACAATCCTAAACAACGATCATCTGCTAAATCTTTGGGAAACGGCTGATTATCATACACCACTTCAAAACCTTCTTTTTTAAACAAATGCCGCACTAAAGTATTTACACGATAAGCATCATGTCTGCTTAAAAAGGAAAATTCGTAAGGAACTACGACATATTTATAACTATTCAAATCTTGTGAAAAGCAAGAAACTGTGATAAAAAGAAAAACAACACTCACTAAAAAACGTTTCATATACTTGTATTTTATCTATTAGGCTTCCAAATTAAGAAATTTATGGCAATCCACTACTTTTTCTCCATTGGAAAAATATAATTAAATCCAAGTTGCACGGAAGCATATTGCGCTTTGGCAATGTTTTGATATTCAAAGAGATTGTCTGCCATCAGATAAAAATTCATATTTCCAAAATGTGACGACAAACCAAGACCTACGTTTGTTTTGGAAAAACCATCTGCAGTGTACGTAACTTTTCCGCTTAAAAAACTAAATAATCTTCTATAATAAAACGTAGTCACCGCTAATTGTGGTCGTCTCGATCTGCCAATAGCAAATAACTGCACGCCAACTTCATTTAAATAATCGCCATCATTTGCAGTACAATTGCATTCTTTCAACACTTTTTTACCGTATTTATACGAAGCTGAACCGTTTAATTTCGGCGAACGCCAAGAAGTATAATTTTTTGTAATGGTATCCAACTCGAATAAATCTTCAAAATTATCTGTGATTTCTTGCCAATATTCGTCCGCAGTTTGCCCAGATCCATTGTTGGGAAACAAAGGATTTACACCTTCAAATGTATATTCGCCTTTCAATGTATAGGTTTCAACATCTTTGGCATGATGAATAAATCCAATGTCTTGAATACTTCCAGTTATAGTAAATTGTTCTTTTGGATGATAGGTAAAACCTACATCAACACCTAAACCTAAATTTCCACCGAAAAGCACACGCTTCCGTAATTCTTTGATGGCTTTTTGATTCCAATCGTTTTGTCCATCATTCTCTAAATCAACTAAAGAAGCAACACCAGAAGTTTGCAATTCTAAATCCAAATCAAAGGTATGATTGTAAAAATTGTTTGTGCCTTCCGTCGTGACAAATCGTCCACTATTGTTGGTCGATTTAAAGTTGAGCAAGCTCGAATATATTTTCCCACGCACACCATACGTCCACTTTTTATTCACTTTTTTGGTGACACCAACATGTAATACCGAAATTAATTCGCCTTTTCCATTCAAATCGCCCAAATCGAACTCGCGACCAATATTATCACGATTTCCTTCATACGCTAAAATGGCGTAATCTCTTGGATAGTAAAAATGGACGTCCAATTCTTGATACAATCCAAAAGACAAGTATTTATCAGGTTCGTAGGAGTTTCCAAAGGCAAATCCGCCACTTAAAATTTCTAGTTGCTGATTGATGGTGAAGTAATCTTTTCGATCTAAATTATAGACAACTCGACGTAGTTTTTCATTAAAATCAATGCCATTATCTGCAAACAAATCATACGCAGAAACGCCCGAAGCGCCCGCACTTGCGTGTAAATGTGATAGTAACGGAATTCCAACATGCCATTTGTAATTGACTTCTGCGCCCGGATTTAACAACAACGATTGTGGAATATCTGTATAATTATACAGCAATTGCTTGTTCTGCGCGTTCACAAAACAAGAAAGCAATAAGCATAAGATACAGCATTTTTTTACAGCGTTCATCGTTAATTATCTTCAGTATCTATTAAAAAAAATAAAGTAGCTTTGGAGCGCATTTTTATATTTCCCAGACTGTTTTGGTTGAGTGGAATTCCTGTGGGACTTGGAAACATGCTTAACACCAATTCAAGTCGTACCGTATTTTTTAATTGTTCCAACAACGCATCTTCAAAAACTTCGGTATGTGTCGTCACAACTTCGGTATTTCCGTTTGGTACAATTGAAATATCAAACGCATACGTTAATTGATCGTTTTCATCGTACATAATAATATCTGCTCGAAAGTTTCGATCGATGGAATTGGTAATTTCAAAGAAAAATTCGGCTCTGATTAAGTTATCTCTAAGAAATTCATCTGTAAAAACATCCAATTCTAAATCGTCTCCAACAGTTACAATCGCAGTTCCTGTAGGTTCTTCAAATTCAGAAGCTGGAAAGTCAAAAAATAGCAAGCTTGATTCTAATACAGGAGCAATTGAAATATCATCAACTTGTTTAAAATCAACATCTTTCACACATGAAGTGATGAAAATAAGAAGCCATATTGAAAAGATTCGTTTTGACATTAAAAGTTTTATTTTGTTTGAATTGCTATGCAAGCGAAAAGAAATATACTTTTTCTTCTTTTACAACAACTTTCCTATTGAAAAAACGACACTTTTAAAGTTTTATTTCAGTATTTTTTCTATTTCAGCTAAGTGATGTACAATTGGACACAAAGAATGTGTGTGAATTTTATCGAAATCGACATGAATCACATGCATATTAAGCGCATGCGCACCTTGAATATCTGCTTCAAAACTATCGCCAATCATCAACGCATTTTCGGGCGCAACATTTGCCAATTGTAATGCGTGATTGAATATTTTAGGATTTGGTTTTTTGACAGCGACACTTTCAGAATCTACAATGTGTTGAAAATAGTCATAAATACCTGAAGCTTTTATTTTCTTTTGTTGTACATCGCGAAAACCATTCGTGATAATGTGAAGTTTGTATTTGGAGTGTAAATTTTCGAGCAGTTCTTCGGTGTATTCAAAAAGATGATTGAAGCTCGATAAATGCGCAATGTATTGTTCGGATAAGTGATTGATTAATTCATCCGAAACCTCATAATCAAGTTCTTTAAAAGCTTTTGCCAATCGTTGATAACGCAGTTCGGTTTTAGATATTTTATCTTCACGGAAAAGTCGCCAATATTCTAAATTAATCGGCACATAAATTTCAAGAAAACGATCAAAATCAACCGCAACATTATTTTCAGTTAGTATTTTTTGGAAGGTTAACGCTGAATTTTTTTCAAAATCCCACAGTGTATGATCTAAATCAAAGAAAATATCGGTGATGTTATGCATTGCTATATGCTTTTAATAAATTGATATACAGTTCTTTCCATTCTAAATCTCGATCGGAAAGCACTACATTATGAAATATGGGTATAAAAGTACCTTTTACTTCTTGAATTTTCGATGCCATTTGCATGATTTCATCGGTGAAAATTTCAGTACCAAGGACACCGCTATATTCCATACAAAAAGGATGTATTTTTAGAGGTGTTTGTATTTCCATACCAATATCATAAAAGTAAAACGGACTGCACGTTCCGGCACGAAATCCGTTTGTATTTCGATAACCCATAGAATAATCTTCTGAAATTTCTAAATCGATTAGGTTTCTATAAAATTGTGGTATGCTCAACTTATTAAAATGTTGACGTGCGCCATCGACAGGTTTGTTTATGGTTGTGTTGAGTCGCTTCTTCTCTATTTTTAGTTTTTCAATATTTGTAAAGGATTCATAGGAAGCTAACAATCCGACTTTGCTGTAATCGGAAACATTTTTCATCAAGCGAATAAAAACATTTTTATAGATAGAAATATTGTGATCGTGTGTTGCATAATTGCCCAACAGAAAGAAATAATATGCGTTGGTTTTATATTTTTTATGCAGTGCTATAAATGCTTCAAAATTATCATAAGGATCCTCTTTCATCCCAAGTAATACAGCAAAACGATCAATAAAACGTGAAAATTTGAGCTGAACAATATCTGTCACAAATCCGCCAAGTGTTCGCATAATTCCGCGTTTTTTATACGCATACGCCGCAGGAATATTGATGACTGGTTGGTATGAAAAAGTACGTTCTTCGGGTACCACATTTGGAAAAGTTGCACTGAAAATTTTCATAAATTTTTGACACCAAATATCAACAACGGGTATGGACAAAAATTTGTTTTTAAAGGCTAAACTTTCGGCAGCTGTATAACGTCCGTGTTCATCTTTTACATACGGCAAGTATTCTTCATACCTGCTCAATAGGTAAAAACTAGCCGCAAAAATATCAAACGGAATGGTACTTTTTTCGGCAGTTGGAAAGAAACAAGGCGTTTCATTCCATTGGTGAATGGTAATATCAACTTCTCCAATTCCTTGTTGAAATAATAAATCGTGACTGCGTATAAAAAATTCGTCACCAAGTGGTTGTTTTGCATACGACATTTTCACTTCATCATGCGCAATAAAGGTTTCTATTTTCGTTGTAAAGTCAACAGGAATCCCTAATATTCGCGTGATTAAGTGTTTGAATGTATACCGTAATCTTGGTGTAATTTTTTGTGTGTATACTAACAGCATTTAGAGTAAGTTTTCATCTGCGAAACTAAAATACTCTTTTTCTGTGATAATTAAATGATCTAATACTTTTATATCGATATTTTCGGCGCCAAGAGCCAATTTTTTGGTAATTGCTTTGTCTGCCGCACTTGCTTTTAAAGTTCCTGATGGATGATTATGTGCTAAAATAATAGCAACTGCGCCCACTTCTAAAGCGGTTTTGAGTACCAAACGAATATCGACCAAGGTTCCGGTAATACCACCTTTGCTTAATCGTATTTTTTTGAGGACTTTGTTGGAATTATTGAGATATAATATCCAGAATTCTTCGTGTGGCAACTCGCCAATAATGGGTTGCATAATGTCAAACACCATTTTGCTCGACGTGATTTTTTTGAGCTCTACCTTGGTTTCTATTTGTCTGCGTTTGCCCAGTTCTAAGGCGGCAATGATGGTGATGGCTTTGACGAGTCCGACACCTTTAAATTTTTTGAGTTGATCTTCGGATAGCTTTGCGAGTTCGTTTAAATTGCCATCTACGGAAGCTAATATTCGTTTGGAAAGCGAAACCGCACTTTCATCTTTATTGCCCAATCGAATCAAAATTGCTAATAGTTCAGCATCGCTTAAAGCTGTTTTTCCTTTGTCTGCTAATTTTTCACGTGGACGATCATCTTTTGACCAATATTTGATAGATTGTAAATGAATTTCTTCCATATAAGTTTATTTTTAATATGAATTCGACACCGTTACTTTTTAAAAAATTATGAATTGATGAATTGGCTTATGAACCATCTTTTTTAGGACGAATTTCAATAAAGCTACTCGTTTTTAGTCAAAAAAGCTTGTATGAATTAACAAGCGTCGAAAAAAATGTATAAGCGTTATTTTTTCGTAATTATTTTCACATTTAAGACGATTACTGTACCTTTATTTTTATACTTACATATTTAATACACAGTATTTATTCAATCAAAAAAAATCTAAAGATGAAATCATTATTTGAAGCTTCCGCCTATTCAGAAATTCTAAACCGAATAGAAAATTTAACCGAAACAGCCACACCTTCTTGGGGAAAAATGTCTGTTGGACAAATGTGCACACATTGCCAAATGCCATTAGAAATTGCGCTTGGAAAACGAACACTTGACGGAAAAAAACCTGGTTTTATGAAGCGTTTGATGTTTAAATTATACAAACCTTTTATGTATAATGATAAACCTTGGAGTAAAAATTTGCCTACCGCACCCGATTTTGTGATTAAGGAAGATAAAGATCTTGAAGCCGAAAAAGCCAAATTAGTAGAAATCATTTCTGAATTTCACGCACAGAAAGAAGTAAAAGAATGGCCTGCACATCCAATGTTTGGAACGTTTACATCAGAACAATGGGGAAAAATGCAGTACAAACATTTGGATCATCATTTGACACAATTTGACGTTTAATTGAATATGAACTATCCATCAAAAACATATCAATAAACTGATTTTCAAAGCATTGCCAAAAAAGTGTTGACACAAAAAAGCCGCAAAGATATCACGGCTTTTGTGAATGGCATTTTGGGTAGATAACACTTAACTTCTATTGAATGCACTTAAAGTCAACGGTTATCTATGGCAAAAATAACCGCTAGTTTTATTGTTTATGATAATATGAGATTCTGAGATACATTTTAACAAATTCAATATGAATATTCAGAAGCCTGTTTTAAATAGTTAATTATTGAACATCATACGATATTAAGTACCTTTCTACTCGATGTAACGGATTACTTGTAAAAGAAGATGTATTAAATATGAGTCCGATTTCTTCCGCAAAATAATAGCGATCACGTCCTGGATATGGATCTGCACTTGGATCTTGTCTTGCATAGACTTCCATCCATTGACAATCAAAATCTCCTACTATGGTCGAAATCACTTCATTACCTTCTGCTAATAAGGTATATAAATAGAACGAAGTACTATTGTTTATTATAAATTCTTGATTGTCATTTCTTGAATATTTAACCTTTCCTTGCTCATTTATTAAATAGCCTAAAGAGTCTCTGTAATATGTGAAATATTCTCCATTAGCTGAACAAAGAGCTAGATTGTTTTCGTTTCCGGAAGTTCGTCTTCTAAATTTAAAAAAGGTATTTCCATCAATTTCTTCGGTTCCTACAATTTTTATGGAGTCCGTGACATTAATATTTACAAAATCATCGGAAGTTGGTGTTGTTCTGCGAAGATGTCCGTAAACCCAAGAATTCCCAACGGTTAAGGCATAGAAATTTTCTTCGGGTTCAGGAGTTGTGTTGTCATCTGTGGAACAGGAAATACAAAACACGACTAGACATGCTAGCAAAAGGTGATTTTTCATAATTAATTGGTTTTAATAGTTTAAAAAAAAAGTAATTATGAAGTATAGTCGTTGGTTTTAATTGGTTCGGTCTGTTTCCAAAACGCAACTTTTTATCGTTTAGTGTATATGTTGTGTAAATTCTTCAAAATCTAATCCACCATAATTCCCAGAACTCATTAGTAATAAAGCGGTATTGTCTAAATTTTGACTGAATAAATATTTTTTGAATGCTGCCGGATCGGTGTAAATAATTAAATCGTCACGTTCAAAAGCTTCCGCAATTTGTGCTTCCGACACTTCTTCCAATTGCTTTATTTGAACCGCATGTGGCGAATAGAAAACGACGGCTTTGTCCGCTGCGTCTAACGCGCCTTTGTATTCTTTTAAAAATTCGGCATTCAAACTACTATATGTGTGTAGTTCCAAACACGCAAAAACGGTTCGGTCTGCATATTGTTCTTTTACGGCGTTTGTCGTCGCTTGTACTTTACTTGGCGAATGTGCAAAATCTTTATACACTACCGTGGAATTGTGTTCGGCAATTTTTTCCAAACGTTTGCTCGCGCCTTTAAACGTTGCAATGGCTTCGTAGAAATCTTCTTCATCCACACCAATATGCTGGCAAATCCATTTTGCGCCAGCGAGATTGTTTAAGTTGTGTTTCCCGAAAATTTCAATCGGCATGAAACCATCAGGCGTTTCGAGTAACGTTTCGCCGTTTTCGATGGTATAATTCGGTGTTTTATAGCTTAATTTACGAATCGGATTTTCTGAAGCTTCCACGATACGAACCACCTCAGCATCTTCTTCGTTATAGTTAATACTTCCACCTTTTATGATGGAATCTACAAAGATTTGAAACTGTTCCACATAATTCTCGTAGGTTGGAAATACGTTGATATGATCCCACGCAATGCCGCTCAACAAAGCAATATTTGGTTTGTATAAGTGAAATTTTGGACGACGATCAATCGGAGAAGACAAATATTCGTCGCCTTCTAAGACTATAAAATCGTTTTCTTCTGTGAGATGCACCATCGTATCAAAACCTTCCAATTGCGCGCCTACCATATAATCAACCGCAATATCATGATAGTTTAACACATGTAAAATCATCGACGTAATCGTGGTTTTTCCGTGACTTCCGCCAATCACCACACGTGTTTTGTGTTTCGATTGCTCGTATAAAAATTCTGGATACGAATAAATAGTTACGCCTAATTCTTGTGCTTTTAGCAACTCTGCATTGTCAGGTTTGGCGTGCATTCCTAAGATAATGGCATCCAAATCCGTCGTGATTTTTTCAGGAAACCAGCCAAACGTTTCGGGTAATAAGCCTTTTGCGGCCAATCGTCCTTTGGAAGGTTCAAAAATAACGTCGTCACTTCCTGTAATTTGATATCCTTTTGCATGTAACGCAAGTGCTAAGTTGTGCATGGCACTTCCGCCAATGGCTATAAAATGTATTCGCATGAGTTGTAGAATTCTAAAGTGTAAAGATAAAAGTAGTTTTGGACTTTTGGGAATTTTATTTTGGGAGTGTTTTTCCGTCATGCTGAACTTGATTCAGCATCTCTTCATCACTAGAAAGAGATTCCCACTAACTTTTACAAGTTCTCGCAAAGACGCAAAGACGTTTCTTTTTATATCCTTATGATATAGAATTACGGAAAATATAGGTGATTACGGAAATCCACATTGTTTGTATGTAGTTTTTGTTTTACATTTATGAAAAAATAGGTGCTTTGAATAGAAGTTCCTATTATACATACATTAGCCACAAGCAAAGACGAACAATAGTAAATAAAACAAGCAATAAGAATTTAATGGAAGCTGGAAAAAGAACAATTAGAGATATATTTAATAGGGGTAGAAATTTAGAAATACCTTTTTTTCAAAGAGCATACGTTTGGAATACTGAACAATGGCAAAGATTTTTAGAAGATATGAGAATGGTTTCTACAACTCAAAAACCATATTTTTTAGGTTCTGTAATTTTAAAACAACAAGAAACTGCTTCAAACAAAGATTCTATTTTAACAGTCATTGACGGACAACAAAGGCTAACGACTTTGAATATTTTCTTAAAAGTTTTGTGTTTAAAAAATGAATCAGACAACGATTTTACAGAAACCTTTAAAAAGCAAAGAGACAAATCGATCATTTTGCTTCACAACCACAACGACCAAGAATCATTTAATAAAATTGTAAACCTTAAAAGTTCAAAAGTATTTATAGATGTTTCAGAAAATGACAATATACTTTCCGCTTATAACTTTTTCAACGGAAATATAACTGAAGAAGATTTAACAAATTCAATAGATTTTTTCAATATTCTAGATAATATTTTATTTGTTGGTATTGACCTTGGCTACGAAGAAGACGAACAGCAAATATTTGACACAATAAACTCTCTTGGAGTTAGATTAACGACAGCAGAATTATTAAAAAACTACTTTTTCAAACGTGATGAAATAGAAAGCTACAACGAGTATTGGAAAAAAATATTTGAAAAAGATGACGAAACCAAAATTTATTGGGATAAAGAAATAACAACAGGTCGTTTAAAAAGGACTTTTATTGACTTGTTTTTCTATTCTTATCTTCAAATAAAAACACAAGAATCTGAACTAAAAGTAAAAACTGACGACAAAATCGAGTTTTCAAAAGTTGAGAACCTTTTTGAATCTTACAAAAGATTTATAAGAGATTATAAGTTAGATAAAACCAAAATTCTTGACGAAATAAAAAAATATGCAATATTATTCAAAGAAAATTTTGACCACGATATTGTAGATAATGAACTAAATGCAGAAAGCGGAATTGAGCGAATAAATGCAATCATTTTCGGGCTTGACACTACTACTCTTATTCCGTACACTCTTTACATTTTAAAAAATGTTGAGAACGAAACCCAAAGAAACGAACTTTTTGATTTCATAGAAAGTTATGTAATGCGTAGAATAGTTGTAAAAGCAACAACTAAAAACTACAATCAATTATTTACGGACAGATTAATATCGAACAAAATACTATCTAAAAAACAATTTGTTGGTTATTTGGAAAGTAGAAACGACAAAGTAAATTATTTACCAAATGATACAGAATTAAAACAAGGTTTTGAAAACTCAATTTTAATCAACAAACAAACAGCAGGAATTATCTATCTAATCGAATCTAAAATTAGAAACAGAAATAAACAAGCAACTCAACTTTTAGGAATTAGCAAATACAGTTTAGAACATTTAATGCCTAAAAAATGGGAAAATAAATGGAATAGCATTTCTACCAAAGAAGCAAAAGATTATAGGAATTTTAAATTAAAGACGCTAGGAAATTTAGCGATTATTACTCAATCTTTAAATGCTTCAATTCGAGATTCAAATTGGCCAACCAAAAAGAGAGGTAGCGGGAATAAGGAAGGTCTAAAACATTATTCGGGCGGAATTGAAACTCTTGCACCTTATCTTGAATTGAACGATTGGAACGAAACCGAAATTGAAAATAGAGCCGAATTTCTACTCGGAAAAGCAAAAGAAATATGGAAAACGGAATAAATGCTAATGGCAACCATTCATTAAACCCATAATTCCAAAAAAACAACGCATTCCAAACCCTTATTAAAAAATCCTAAATCTCCCATTTCTAAAAGATCACTAAACTTCTAAATATAAAATACCTGCTGCGCTGCGGAAAAAGAGTTTGTGCGTTTATTTTTATTAAAAAAAGAAACGTATTTTGCAGTATAATTTCAGGGTATTGTAAACATGGAGCAACTCGTAAAAACGTACTTTTCAAAAGCAAAAATTCAACTTATGAAGCTATTTAAGTATCTTAAAAAGCATCCGTTTAAGTCTTTTGGATTTGGCGTGTTAGGCGCAATTGGGTTTGTTTTGCTGTTGTTTATTTTTACCTACTTGGGCGTTTTTGGACATGTTCCCCAAAAAGAAGAACTTGCCCGACTTAAAAACCCGATTACTTCCACCATTTACGATACCAACAAAAAACCGTTGGGCTATTATTATTTACAAAATCGAAGTAATATTGATTCCACCGAACTAAATCCTTTTTTAATTAAAGCACTCGTTGCCACGGAAGATGTACGTTTTTATGAACATGCAGGCATCGATTATAAAAGTTACGGACGTGTGTTTGTAAAATCTATTTTAATGCAACAAGGAAAAGGCGGCGGAAGTACCATTACGCAACAAATAGCGAAAAATATTTTTGGTAGAAAAGACTATTGGATGTTAAGTACACCAATCAACAAAATGCGCGAACTAATCATCGCCAAAAGATTAGAAGCCACGTATTCAAAAGAGGAATTATTACTATTATATTTCAACACGGTTTCCTTCGGAGAAAACTTATATGGTATTGAAAAAGCCGCACAACGATTTTTCAGTAAAAAACCTTCAAAATTATCATTGGCAGAATGTGCAACACTTGTCGGAATCCTAAAAGCACCCACGTATTACAATCCCAGAAAAAATCCTGCCAATTCAGAAAAAAGAAAAAGTATCGTTTTGAATCAAATGATTAAAAACGGCGCTATTACAGAAGCAGAAGCCGCAAAAGCAAAAGGACCTGTGGTTTTAAAATATACGCCACCCACAAAAAATTCCTCCTATACAGGATATTACAAAGAATACATTCAAAAAGAATTTGACGCTTGGGCGAAAAAAAATCCTGGGCCGAATGGAGAAACTTACGAACTTGAAAAAGACGGTTTACAAGTGTATACAACTCTAAACCCGTATGTGCAAAAATATGCGGAAAATGCCATGAAACGCAATATTGATCGACTTCAAAATTTGATGAATGAATACTGGGAAAGCAACACGACCGAAGGCGGAAAAGAAGGATTGAAAAAAAAGCTATTTGAACAATTGATAGCAGTCAAAAACTTAAAACAACAAGGGAAATCGGATCAAGAAATTGAAGCCTATCTATCCCAAAAAAGAGATCGAAAATACTGGGAAATTGGCGAAGGTTTTGTCACTAAAAATCAATCCATCAAAGATAGTATCATCAGCACTTTGGTACGACTACAAACGGGAATTCTAGCCATGAACAATAAAAGTGGCGCCATTATGGGATATCTTGCTGGAATTGACTATGGCTATTCACAAGTAGATCATATCCTAACGCCCAAACAAGTAGGATCAACCTTTAAACCGATTACCTATCTTACAGCACTCGAACGAGGCGTTGAACCTTGTGATTTTTACAACAATAACTTGGTGACGTATTCCAACTATGAAAACTGGAAACCACGAAACAGCGACAACAAATACGGCGGAAGTTATAGTGTTCACGGAGCACTTGCCAACTCTGTAAATACGGTTTCAGTAGCCTTACAATTGAATGCTAAAACCGAAAATGTGATCAAAAAAGCAAAGAAAATGGGCATCACTTCCGAGATTCCAAATGTTCCTTCTATTGTGCTCGGAACTGCCGATCTTACATTGATGGAAATGGTGATTGCGTATGCAAGTATTGCCAATAACGGACACCGAGTAAAGCCATACATCATACAAAAAATTACAGATCAAAAAGGTACGGTATTATATCAAGCAAAGCCAACTCATGAAACTACAATTGCCAGCTTGGAAAGCATCAAAAAATTGCAACAAATGATGGGTGAAGTCCTGACGGAAGGCTCTGGCGCAGGATTTCAGAATTACAACATTCCGTATAATATTATAGGAAAAACGGGGACGACTCAAAATAACGGCGATGGCTGGTTTATAGGATCATCACCCGAAATCACCATTGGTGCTTGGGTAGGCACACAAGACAAAAGAGTCCATTTTAAAAATACCTATATGGGTTCGGGAGCGGCAACGGCAATGCCAATGGTAGCTTCCATATTTAAAGGATTGAGCTCATGGAGCAATCCGATACTTTCAAATTTTGAATACGAAACTGCGTATTTTCCATGTCCTGCAAAAAGTGACTTAGAAGCCAAAGAAGGGACGAATTTCTATAAGACAGATTCGCTCTATCTACATCAATTAAAAGTAAAAGATTCGCTGTTACACCTACGAAATCAACCCATAGATAGTATCGTTATCGATTCAAGTCAAATCCAAAAACTACCCTTACTAAAAGACAGCATACAGTAGTGTTTTGGAAACTTAAAAAAACACATAACTTCTATGTAAAAGCAATTAAAAAATAGTATACTTTTGTATAAAATTTATATCGCACTTATGCGTCTTTAATGAATAAATACATCGTTGTCAATCAACCCGAGAAATGGAATTTTTCAATTGAAAATATTTCCGTAATTTCTTCTCAAGAATACCTTACCAATCCAAAATTTTCACTCCTTAAAAAAGCTAGAATCTTTAACCTTTGTAAAGATTACAGTTATCAAACGAAAGGGTATTATGTATCTCTTTTGGCGGAAGCTAGAGATCATTTGCCAATTCCAACGGTGAGAAATATTGTAGATTTAAAAAATTTAAAACTCGTCAAAATTGTATCGGATGAATTTGATGATGTCATTCAGCAAAGCTTAAAAAACATCAAATCCAGAGCATTTACGTTGAGTATTTATTTTGGTCAGAATGTAGCTCAGAAATACAAAGAATTGAGCAGTCTATTTTACAAACATTTTCAAGTGCCTTTTTTGCGTGTGACCTTCATTCATAATACGAAATGGAATATCCAAAGTATTAAAGCGATTTCTGAATCTGAAATTCCAGCAGAACATTTGGAAAGTGTACATCTTTTTGCCAATCAATATTTCTCTAAAAAACGATACGATACTCCAAAACTGACTAAATCGGATTTTGATTTAGCCATTTTGGTCAATCCAGCCGATCCTGCGCCACCGAGCAATGCAAAAGCACTAAAAAAATTCATTGACATTGCCGAAAAAATGAACATTTATGCGGAAATCATCGGTCCAAAAGACTTATCGCGTTTAAGCGCTTTCGATGCTTTATTTATTCGTCAAAGCACCGAAGTACACAATGAAGCGTACGCTTTTGCTCGCAAAGCGCAACAAGAAAATATTGCGATTATTGATTATCCAGAAGCGATCTTAAAATGTTGCAATAAAGTATACATGGCGGAAGCGCTTGAAAATGCAAATATTGCCACGCCAAAAACGGTCATTGTTCATAAAGAAAATAAAGATACTGTACTCGAAAAAGTAGGTTTACCTTGTGTGTTAAAAGCACCTGACTCGACCTTCTCTTTTGGAGTGAAAAAAGCAAAAACGGAAGAAGAATATATCACGTTGGTAAGTGCGATGCTGAAAGAATCCGATTTGATTATTGCACAAGAATTTTGCCCTTCAGATTACGATTGGCGTATTGGAATTATTGACGACGAACCTTTTTTCGCTTGTAAATATTACATGGCAAAAGGGCATTGGCAAATTTACAATTGGGATGCCAAAAAGAAAAACGATCAAGATGGCGATGCAGATTGTTTACCCATTGAAAAAGTACCGAAAAAAGTATTGAATATGGCGATAAAATCGGCAAAACTCATGGGGAAAGGATTGTACGGAATTGATATAAAAGTGGTGAACAATATACCGATGGTTATTGAAATTAATGACAATCCAAATATAGATTTCGGTGTGGAAGATTTGTATTATGGCGATGCTGTTTACACAAAAATACTGACCGCTTTAAAAACTAGATTGGAATAAAATGGCAAAAAAATATCACTTATTCGAAGTCTACGGAATTGAACTCGAATACATGTTAGTAGATGCGTCAACACTCAAAGTAACTCCTGCGGTAGACGTGCTTTTAACCGCAAAAAACGGAGCGTTAACTTCCGATATCGACAATGGCGCTATTGCGTGGAGCAATGAATTGGTGGCTCATGTTATCGAATTAAAAACAAATGGCCCGACAAAAGATTTAAATGGATTGTCTGACTTATTTCATGACAATGTAAAAGAAATAAATGCGCTTTTACAACCTTTGGGTTCGCAGTTATTGCCAACTGCATCACATCCGTTGATGAATCCGCTCACAGACACATCGCTCTGGAAACACAGTTATAGCGAAGTATATGAACTGTATAATAGAATCTTTAATTGTAAAGGTCACGGTTGGAGCAACGTACAAAGCACACATATCAATTTGCCTTTTTACGATGATGCAGAATTTGAAAAACTACATGCAGCCATTCGTGTTATCTTGCCGTTGATTCCGGGTTTATGTGCGAGTTCTCCAATTTTAGAAGGAAAAAAAACAGGCTTTCAAGATACCCGATTGGAATATTACAAAACCAATCAAAAAGAAATTCCAGCAATGACAGGTTTGGTCATTCCGGAGCAAGTATTTTCAAAGAAAGACTATGTAAGCACTATTTTTGAGCCGATAAATAAAGCGATCAAACCTTATGACACCAACGATATTTTAGACCATCATTTCTTAAACTCCCGAGGAGCGATTGCGCGTTTTGATAGAAATGCGATTGAAATCCGATTGGTAGATATTCAAGAATGTCCAAAAGCGGATGTTGCTATTTGTGTGCTTATGATTGAAGTATTAAAACTACTTGTCAATGAAAGCTTGGCGTCACTTGAAGATCAAAAAAAATGGTCCAAACAAACGCTTTTTGAGCTTTTAAATCCGATCATTAAAGATGCAGAAACATACAAAGTGCTAGATATCGAATATTTGAAACTATTTGGTTTACAAGAAGTAACTACGGTAAAAAATATATGGAATCATTTGTATAATGTAACCAAAAAAAATATTGACGCTTCTCATTACGAAGCGCTTGATATTATTGTAACCCAAGGCACATTAGCCACTAGAATTCTGAATGCTGTACAGGAAGACGATTCCACCCAAAATATTACCAACGTATATAGAAAACTGGCTGAATGTTTGGAGGAAAATAAACTATTTACCGAATGAAACTCGTTCTAACTTGTGAACATGGCGGAAATCATATCCCGACAACATACGAAGATTGTTTCAAAAACGCTTCTGATATTTTACAGACACATCGCGGTTATGATTTGGGCGCATTGGATGTTTTTAATCACTTAAAACCTTTAGCGGATGTATCATTTTACAGTGAAACAAGTCGCTTGCTAATTGAGCTCAATCGTTCTTTACATCATAAAAATTTGTTTTCAGAATTTTCAAAAACACTTTCTGAGGACGAAAAAACACATTTAATTACCAATTATTATTCAGATTATAGAAACGCTGTTGAAACTGCTATCAAAAGTCGCATCGATGCAAATGAAAAGGTAGTACATATTTCGGTTCACTCCTTCACTCCTATTTTAGATCAGATCGAAAGAAACTGTGATATTGGTTTGTTGTATGACACTTCTATCCTTCAAGAAAAAATAGTGTGTAGCGAGTTCAAACACCATATTACCCGCATTCAAAACACCTTACATGTTCGTTACAACTATCCGTATTTAGGAAAAGCGGACGGTTTTCCAACGTATTTGCGCAAACAATTCAATAAAAACTATATTGGTATAGAACTGGAAATCAACCAGAAATTTTCCCAAAACAATACCATGGAAAAATCTATCAAAGACTGTTTGTACAAAGCACTAAAACAACTTCTGTAAAATAATATGAGTTGTTATCCATTTCTTTATTCTCAATAAATGATCGATAAAATCCTGAACTTTTAAGATGAAAAAAAAATCGTCCTCAACAAAGAGAGCGATTTTTTTACAATGAATGTACCGTATTAGCCTTTGCTAAAACTTCCTTTCAATAATCCCTGAGAAAACACAATTGGTCCTGCTGTTGCAAATTGAATGTTAGCTGCGTTAGAAAGTGTTCCATACATTCCAAAAGGTTGTCCAGGCGCTGTGAAATACAAACTACATAAATAATCTATATCTCCATCGTTTAGCACAAGTGAGTAATTATCGTTTACAGTCTGAATATTGTTTCCTGTTGCTTCAATGGTCAAAGCACCAGGAGAAGCTTGTGAATAAGTCCATCCGCCAGAAGCGTTTTTAGGAATCTCTGCTCCGTTTACGTACAATCCTGTCCAATCGTTATTATCCATTTCAATTTTAAAAAGTCCTCCTTTTTCAATAATGCTAATTGCTGCCATAATTTCTAATGTTTTAATTTTTATTCCTACTCGTTAGGCTTTTCGGATGCCGCCTTTCATCAAACAATAATCGTAGCTACTTAAAATCGGATATTTGTTTTGATTACAGTACAAATGTCTAACGATACGGCTGGTTTTTTAAGGTAGAGATTACGTGTTTTCATAAAATAGGTAATTTTCTAAATCCTGAAATCAATGTATCATACCATTTATAATGTCTTCGAACTGATCGTTGGTTTGCCGACAAACAACTTTACAATTCCAAAAAAATAAACTATCTTGTTTTCTCATAAAAAAACAAGCACTTTTAGCATGGCAATCAACTATTCCTTCGGGCTTCCACTCAAACATAACTTTGCAGAATACATCTACTATCAAGGATTATTTCTTCCACATGAAATTGATAGAATCCTCAACTTTTGGGACGATACAAAAACGATCAAAGCAACGCTCGCTGGCGAAAATACCTATGACGATGAATTGCGAAAAAGCTCCGTGATGTTTATTGACAATACACCCGAAAACGATTGGATTTATAACAAACTAGCCGGACTGGCAATCAACTGTAATAACGAACGCTTTTGGTTTGACTTACTAGGTTTTCATCAAGAATTGCAACTCACACGCTATTCGGAAGGTGATTTTTTTGATTGGCACATGGATTTTGGACCAGGCGAAATTTCGGCTCGAAAACTGAGCATGACCATTCAATTATCAGATGAAGATGCGTATGAAGGTGGCGATTTAGAATTTATGATCAATCAAAAAATAGTTGCCGCACCACGAAAAAAAGGAACCATTGTCATTTTTCCATCATTCGTCATGCACCGTGTTACACCTATTACCAAAGGAACACGACAATCTATTGTGGGTTGGGTTTCTGGACCGCCATATCGATAATAAGTTAAAAAATGTATTATAAACCTAACGTGATTTCGACATAACTTGGTTTTTAATGTTTTGTATTTCAGTATTTTAATTTAAATGTCAAATCGAGCATTATTGAAATTAAAATATATTTTAATTGAAAATACCTAGCGTAGCTATCGAGATTCTATAAAAAATAGCGTTTTGAAGCTTCTCGACTGCGCTCGAAGTGACAAAGTATTAATTTTAGTACGCTCAGCAATTATATTAATTACTTATTTCTTATGTCGAACTCACGTTAAACCTATGTAAATTGCCTAGAAAAACAGCTTACACATGAAAACAAAAAACGTCACAATAGCAATCACACTTCTAATTTGTTTTCTTAGTTGTTATCTAAATGCACAAACTACCATTGTTAAAAATGATTCCATCTGGAATCTACACGTCGACGGAAAACCATTTGATATAAAAGGAGTTACATTTGGATATGTAGACGATATGGAGAATTATGATGCGTATTTCAAAGATTTGCAAGCACTTGGCGTGAATACGATTCGTACTTGGGCAACTGGGAAAAATACGATGAAACTGCTAGATGTTGCTGATAAATACAACATCAAAATCATGATGGGTATTTGGATGCGACACGGACGACCAGGCATGGAAGATGACGATAGTTTCAACTACTTGAAAGATACTGAAGGCATGGAAACTATGCACAACAATGCGATAGAAGTCGTTTCAACCTACAAAAATCATCCTGCGGTATTAACTTGGGGAATTGGAAACGAAGTCTACCTCAACATGGCAACAGATGCCGAAAAAGAAGCCTATTCCAAACTGCTCGAACGGATTTGTAGTGACATCAAAAAGATAGACGAAAATCATCCAATCACTTCCGTAGAAGCGTGGACGTTCGGACTCAAATGGTGGCAAAAGTATGTGCCTTCCATCGACATTTATGGTTTAAATAGTTATGGCGCTGGTGCAAATTACCTCGCGGATGAATTAAAAAAACGAAACATTGACAAACCATATATCATTACCGAATTTGGCGTTACAGGCGAATGGGACATCAAAGCTGAGAAAAACGGCGTGAAAATAGAACCTTCTGACCAAGAAAAATACAACGCCATTGCAAAAGGCTATCACGATTGGATTAAAAGTAAACCCAACTGTTTAGGCGTGTATGTTTTTCATTATGGTAATGGCAATGATTTCGGAACGCCTTGGCTATTTACACATCACAGAGGTTTCTATCGTCCGCAATATTGGGCAATCAGAGAAGCATACACCGGAAAAAAGCCTACCAATCACATTCCTGAAATCAAAACGTTTCAATTGCCAGACAAAACACTACAAAGTGAATCGTGGATTCCTGTTACTCTAGAAGTCACTGACAAAGAAAATGAAAGTTTAGACATTCGTTTCTATTACAACCAGCGCACAGGAAGTCGCAAAAGGAAAAGTCAAATCAACGAACTGAATTTTAGAGGTTCGTTAGCGGATGGTTTTGAAATTCAAGTCCCAACAGCACATGGCGCGGTCAAAGTTTATGTAAATGCACAAGACACGTTTACCAATGTCGGAATTGCCTCTACGGGAATCACGGTGGAAGATGAAACGGCTAAAAACAAAAAATATCTGGTTGCCAAAACAACACTTCCGTTCTACGTGTACAAAGACGGAAACGATTTGCCATACATCCCAACAGGTTATATGGGAAATTACCAAGCGTTAACCGTTGATACAAAAAATACTGAAGAAGTCTATTCTGGAACGCACGCTATCAAAATAGACTACAAAGAAAGTAGCGGTTGGTACGGAATTGCCTTTGTAGATCCTAAAAACGATTGGGGCGATAACTTAGGCGGTTACGAAATTCAAAATGCTACCAAATTTTCGTTTTGGGCAAAAGCCGATCGAAATGGCGTGACTGCAAAAATTGGCTTCGGATTGATTGATACAGACAAACCTTTTCCAGATACAGACAAACAATCGAAAGAAATCAAACTCACGGATAAATGGAAAAAATATAGCATCAACGTCAAGCGGTCGGACTTAAGTTGTATTCGTTCTGGCTTGGTCGTTTTCGCTACCAGTTATGGTTTTCCACAAACTATTTACATTGATGAGGTTGTTTTTGAATAGCGACTCCTTTCTGTAATCCAATAAAAGCTTCCTGCACGTCTGCGAGACGCTTCCGAAGTCAAACAAAAGCTTCCTGCACGTCTGCAAGACGCTTCCGAAGTCAAACAAAAGCTTGTCGCATTGCTGCGAGACGCTTCTGAAGTCAAACAAAAGCTTCCTGCACGTCTGCGAGACGCTTCTGAAGTTGAACAAAAGCTTGTCGCATTGCTGCGAGAAGGTTTCGTTTGCTATTTTATTGCGAATTATTCAATGAAATAGTTAAAATTAGTGATTTTATTGCTGATTTTTTAATTTGCCCTTAAAACAGAAAACAGAATCGATTTTCATAAAAATCGCTACCTTTCGCCGTTGTTATGTTATGAGTGTTATGAAAAAATTACTATTTCTTCTCGGAATTATTTCAAACCTATCGCTATTTGCGCAACAAAACTTAAATAACATCTTTGCAAATTGCCTCATTTCAGATACGGAAAGTAATCTAAAACGTGAAAATCCCATCCGAATTATTGCGATTGATGAAGCTAACCATCGGATTAAAACTAATTATACCGCACTGGAAAATTTAGTCGTGAAAGCAACAGGAAATCAATCGTGGTTTATCACGCAAAGTGAAGAAGGCTCAACGGTTGTGGAGATTTTAAAGGTTGATGTAGCATCCGGTTGGATTACGCTCGGCGAAACCTACGCAGGCGTTTTTAATATGGATGAAGGCGAAACGTTGGAGTTTTTCAATCCGTTTGTAAACTATGAAATTATCAACAACAAACCGCTTTTTGAGACCTATCCAACACATATCCAAGACGATTATATCAATTACATGCAAGCTGGCGGCATTATCAAAAGAGCTGAAAACGATTATGTATTGCTAACACCTGTAATTTTTGGCGCGCACGAGCAAAGAGCCATCTATTACGCAACAAGTTCTGACTTGGAAAATTGGACATTTCACGATCAAAAAATACTAGGTTCGGAACAAATTCCATTCGCGAAAGCAACAGGAAATATTTTTAGTACAGGAAATCCGTTGGAATTGAAAGACGGCACTTTTTTAGTCTTATTGGGCGTAGAACAACCCAACGGAAACTACACGTCCGCTTATATGATTCTCAATAAAAATTTAGAAATTGTAAAAGCGCCGCAAGAAATCAATATTCCTGAATGGCATGGTGAATCTCAAAATAGTTTTCCGTTGGCAATTACCAAACACAATGGAATTTTTAGAGTGTTATTTCATCGAAGAAGTGCAAAATTTATTGAATCGGAAATTCATGAAATCACGACGAAAGATATCATCAAAGCATTCGATAAAAACAAGGGAATTCTTTCTTCGACTGTGATTCAAAAAGCAACAAATGAAACTGGATATCTTCGCGGAAAATCAGATGACGCGAGTTATCTAATATTTAATTCAAAACTATATATTTTGTTGGGAAGTGAAGAATTGCCTTCGGAATATTTGACGTCATTCAATAGAGAATATGGTTTGATGAAGCTTGAAAATAACGAATGGATTCATGATAAACGCAGTCCACTCATCGTAAACCCGATGAATATTTACCATAAATATCCTGAATACGAATGGACTTCCGATCATTTAGGCGGATTTATTTCTCCGATAATTCACGAAAACTATTTATATCTATTTTTAACGTTCGGAACAGACAATCCTGATTATTTGCTTTCGGGAATGAAGATTAAAATTGATTAACCAACACGATCATGAAGATCATCGACTTATCCAAACCGATTCAATACAACAAAAATGATCCTTGGCTTATGAAGATGAAAATCAAGCGCAAACCACATCGTAAAGCCAAATGGTTGATTCGTGTGTTGGGTTTGTCTTTTAAAATAGCTGTATTTTCATTGAAAATTGTGGGTGCTTCTGCGGCTCCTGTGAGAGTTGTGGCAATGATGGAATGATATTATCATGTAAACTTGACTGGTAAATTCTCTTAAAAACATTTGGCAGAGACAACGAAAATAACGAATTTTAATAAAAACTTGAAGATGAAGACCTTGGATAAAATTAAAAATAGATTGATTGATCGAATTCTGATGACCAAGAATGAAAAATTACTTTCAGCGATTGAAAATCTATTTAATAGTGATGAAATGGAAGAAAAACTTGTTTTAAATTCCTATCAAATTGAAATGTTGATGATGAGTGAAAACGATATTAAGGAAGGGAAACTTATTTCAGAGTCTGATTTAAATAAGCTAGATGCTGAATGGATGGACTAAAAGTTTTTTGGACACTAACAGCGAAAAGACAAAGGGATCATATTTTTGAATATTGGAATCAAAAAACTAAAAGCAAGTCATATTCAACCAAGCTAAATCTAGCCATAAGAGAACGTCTCGAATTATTAAAAACTCAACCTAAAATTGGAAAAGAAATACATTCTAAAAGTGTTAGAATAATTTCAATGGGACATTACTCAATTATATACAAAGTTGACCAAAGTAACATCATTATTACTTTGTTTTGGGACAATCGTCAAGACCCTGAAAAATTGCTATTATTCTTGCGAAATAAATAAAAACCTACATCCCCAAAATCAATTCTTTTTGCTTTTTAAAAGGATCTAATTCTTGCACAGCTAAAGCTTTATTAATCCATTCCAAAGCTTTTTGTTTATCACCTTTATGCTTGAAAATTTGCGCCAATCGATAGTATGCCCACGAAACAGGAACGCCGTCTTTAGACGTATAATTAGTAATATATAGGTACAAACATTTTTCGCCTTTTTCGAGTTCAATATTGTAATCGGCAGCAACTTTCCCAATTTGGTAATGCATGGCATTTCGTTGATGCTTTTTGTGTGATTTTTCAATGTTTTCAATGGCTTTTAACGGCTGATCTTGCTTTTCGTATAAGTTGGTCAACTTGTCATAACACGTCAACGAACCACCAACTTCAATGGCTTTTTTGTAGAATTCCTCCGCAAGTTCAGGTTCGTCATCATATTCATAAATATATCCTTTTGCCAAATAGCCATCCACTTTTGATAAGTTTTCAAGTTCCTCCGCATATTTCATGGACGTTCGTTTGCTTCCGCCTACAATCCCTGGTAGTTGCATGTATAATTCTACCAACGCCCAGCGCACATCAATGTGATTCGGATCGAGTTCGGCAGCACGTTTGAAGGATCTTTTCACATCTCCAATCAATCCCAAAGCTCTAAATTTGTTGACAATTAGGGCTTTCATACCCATTGCACCACCATATTTGTAATGGTAATTTGCGTTGTAATCATCTATTTCAACTAGCTTTTCGTAGTATTCAATAGCATTATCCCATTTTTCTTGATATCCGTATGCATCGCCCAAAAGTTCAAGTAGTTTTCGATTGTTTGGCGATTTCTTTACGGCTTCTTTCAGCATCACTTCCGCTTTGCTATATTGTTTATTTTCAAACAATTGCTCTGCCGTTTCTGCGGTAGTTTGACTCATTAAAAACATCGGAATACATAAGAGGACTAAAAAATAATGCTTCATTTCTTTTTTTAATTTCAATAGCAATAGCAGTTATTGTTCCAAAGATAGTATTTCATCTTTATTTTTGAATTGTTTTTTAGGGAAGATATAAAAAAGGTAGTTTTAGAAACTTTCGTTTGTCGATTATATGTGATTTTTTCTACCGATAACCTTTCGATAACAAAGCTTAGTGTTTTTAATCGGTTTATATTTTGAAGTTAATAATATTGGATCCAACTAGATATAAAAAGGTGTTCTGTATAGGCTAAAGTAATGTTCTTTAATAAAGTTTAGGGTATAAGGATGGTTGTTTGTGTTTCATAATAGCATCCTTTTCTTTTCAGTTCAACAGAGACGTTATTTGTTAGGCTTTAGTGTAAAAACAGCTTGTATGACCTAGCAATACATCTGAATTTTAGCAAGACTTCTTTATCTAAATCCATATTTTTTCACTGTTTTTAAATTAAGTCTTGCTATAAACTTATTTCTATCGGTTAGTTCCTTTTTCCCTTCTAAAAGGTCAACCATAAAGCGATATTTATACACATCTAGTCTTTTATTTCTTTTGTCCCATTGTACAATTCTTTCAATGAGGTCTATGGAAATTTCAACTTCTTCCTCCTTCTTGTTGTTGTCAGCATTGAAAAAGTCGTCCATATCAAAAAACAATTCAGGGTTTAGTTCTGCAACTATATTTAAAATAGATTCTCCTTGATTAAGCTGAATGTCCGTTATTTCTCTGTTATTTCTTATTTTACTACTTAGAGTAGACGCCATATCATACTGATATTGGGTAAGGTTTTGAGTCTCTCTTCCCCAGTCTTCTATTTTCTTCCAAGTTTTTATATGTATTGATTTTAATCTATTCAATACAGCTTCCATCTCAGCCTTTTGTGTTTCATCCTCTGTTATTCTTTTCCTTTTTTCAGATGATTTATTTTCCAAGTCAGCCTTTAAACCATCCAAGTCAATGTTGAAATCCTCATTTTTCATTGCATTCCAGCATTCTTCTTTTTTTGCCCATTCACCATACAAAGAACCTGGTGCGTTAGTTTTGATAAAATCTTCTATTTTAGACATCACCTCGTGGAGCTTGCTTTTAAGATTCTCGCTCAAGGATTGTTGTTTCCAGATTTTGTATAGGTCAAGTTTGTAATCCAATTTAAAACCCAACCAAGCTATTGAATATGGTACTGTTATGTATCGCATATCACCAATTGCATTTGGTTTTACACCGTAAATTTTTTCAGCATTTTTAAATAATAATGCTTTTGCAACTAAATCCTCAAACCAAATGTTGTCAGGTTTGAAACTGAAATTATAATTCAGAAATTGAGCGTAATTTTTTTGACTGCCCCGAACAACGATATGTGGACCAACAACCAATTTCTTGCCATTATAAACTTCTTCATATGAGTTAATGTATTTAGCAAGTAGCTCTTTAGTAAACATTTGACTTCTCGGATTTTGCTTGTCAAATTGTTTTCGTTTTGATGGAGTAATTCCGAATCGGTTTCTATCATTTCTATATTGACCTCTTGAACGCTCAAAGAACCAACGTGTTTGAGTCGTTTCACCTGAAATCGGCGGAGCCCAAATGGTTCTTGACAGTTTTTCAGTCAGTACGTGATTTTCTCTGTTAGAACTTAAATCAGAAGCGGATACACGATTTTGAGTGTTTGCATATTCTGCAATACGCCCAACTATTTCAGAAAAATTGTCTCTGTTTTTTACAATCGTCAGTTTTACAGGAACAAACACATTACTGATATCTACTTTATCTTTTTTCCAAGTGTGATAGACAGATGCCGTTGTTTGACCGCCATTTACAATTTGAAAATCTTTTACTTGGGCAATTGCTTTTCCTTGATTATTGGGCAAATCTGAGATTGTAACTTCTTCGGCAGTAGCTGCAATACCATTATTAAAAGCCATAAACATGTGTTGCTCTTTCAAAATAGTATTCCGAATACCTTTGTTTATTTTACCTGTGAATTGAAGAAATGAACGAACATTTTGCTCCAAAAGCCTAGCTCCATATTGTTCATAAATATCTGCTAATGCAAGACCTGGAATAATTGCAAGCCAAGATTGATAATCAGAATTTTCAGTTTCATTTACAATACAGGGAACTTTATAGCCTGACTGTTCAAAGTTGATTTCAATAGGTACTCTTGATTTGTCTGAAAGATTGAAAAGATAGTTTACATCAATAGTTCTATAAAAAACCGTGTAGCCTGCAACTGTATCAGAAGTTTTTAAATCAGCTTTTACTTCACCATTCGTAATTAAGAAGATATTTACTCGGGTTAGATATTCTTTAACTTCTGGAACATTCGCTAAAGTTTGAGCAAGGTCAAATATTTCTGAACTTTCCTCAATTTCATTTACATAATCTTTATAAATCGCATTTCTGAAAAACTTTACAGCTCTATCTATCGTCTTATCAGCATCTCCTTTGGTAACACTCTGAATGGTTGAATCACCATTATATATTGTAACAAACAAATCCAAGGTTTCATAATTCTCATAAAGAGAATAGCCGTTGATTTTATGTTCAACACCTCTTTTGCTAATTTTTTCATCAAAACAAACTCGATAGTTTTCAGTCTCACCAGCATCTGATAAGAAAGACAATGCTAATTCAGTAAAAACTTGCTCTGGGTTTGTTCCTTCTTCCTCTGTAATTAATGTTGAGTTAATCTCTTCTTGAATGTCTATATAGAACTTTTCTAATTCTTTGTTTTCCATAAAAATGCTATTGAATTTCGCCTAAAAGAGTTTCTTGGTTTATCCTCCATTCCTCTGATTCGGATAAAACAATTGAATATCTTACGTCACCAACACCAATTGGAATTTGATTTTCGGTTATTCTAGGAAAATTTCCAGAAACTCGATACAAGTTTTCTTGGCGAATGGTATAACCTCTTTCTTCGTATAAAGGTCTATGCGTTTCGTAATATCCAGATTCTAATAGTTTTAGTTTAAATAAATTGAAAGCCATTGTATTGTCAATTAACAGTTCTGAAACCTTATCAATAAGAAAATTCAATGATTCTCCATTCCCTACTCTGATGTCTAGCGAAAGATGATACAGAAATATTTTTTCAATGATAGAATCATCTAACTGTCGTTCACTAGCAATATGGATTTTTTGATGATTATTACCGTGCGTGGTTTTTACTTCAACTGCCCAATTAGAATATTGAAAGTCTTGTATTGATTTTTCAGGACCAAGCCACGATTTTAGACAATAGTTTTTATCAGATGTATTGTTCAAGAAAAAACGTAAAAAATAAATTTCACCATAAAGACCTCTTTGTGCTTCGTCTGATAATCCTTGTTTGCCTACTTTTTCAAATAGGGATTGCCACTTGGATAATCGCTCTAGCAACTTTTCTACCAATGTTTGTTCAGTTGTCACTTCCGATACTCCAAAAATCAAATCTTCGCATAGGGTTGAGAATATGTCTTTATGTTGTTTATTTAGTAGAAGGATTAGTAAGAACTTTTTTGTTTTATCTCTTTCATCAGGTAGCGTTTCAATCTTGATGTCTTTGAGTTTGTTCCATTGATTTTCGTCAAAAGAGAATGAGACACTTATTCTAAATGCAATACACCTCAGTTTTTCTGGAGCTTTTAATGCAATAAACACATCAGGCAAAACTTCTGCGGAATATCGCTTATAAAGCAATCCTGAGTGACTGAAGTTATCACCCTCTAAACCGAGCCACAAATTTTCAATCTTCGTCATCTCCATAATCTTCAAAATCTTCTTCAACAATATCAAATCTGTCGAGTAACTCCTCATTGACAGCATAGGATACTGGTGCGTTGTAATTACTTTTTGGAAAACTTATTGCATAGCCTACAAATGGATTAATTCCTTTTGGTAAAGGATTTTTTGGATCTATACTTTCCTCAGGGTCAAGTAGGTAAATAATTAATAATGGCTTCTTGGGGTCCCTTAATTCATTTCTAACTATTTGTCCATTCGGATACATAGCTTCCCCTTCTTTTTTCCTGTGAAGATTAGTTAGGTTCATTGCTCTTTCGTATTCTTCATCAGTGAAATCAATAAATTCATCTGACGGACTTATGATATGGGATTTTCTTAAATAATATATCTGTTCATTTGAATTCTTATCATCCTCCGTTCTTTTCCATTGACCAATTTGAACGTCTTTGCCATTTACCTCAATAGTTGAGTTGTTTTTTGGATTAGGTTTAGTCATCAGAGCAATTCGCCAATCAGTTAATTCACCGTTTCTTAATTGAGCATTAATGAATTGAATAAGTTTTCTTGGCTCAGCCTTTTTAAGATTTTCTACAGATTGTATTCCTTCAAAAAAGTTAATGACTTGCTCCGTAGGTATATGATACCATACAAAAGCATTTGGCTTTGTGACAAAATCTGATGGTAGAGTTCCGATAAATCTTTGTGTGTGTTTGAAATTATTATCAATCACAGAGATGTCCTTCTTAAATTCATAAGATTCGACCAATCTTCCTGCCCAAGAAATTTGAACGGTAATTGCTGAACGCATTTTATTGGTTGCTGATATTTGAAGTACACCAGGATGTGTTCTAACTTTTAAGGCATATTGCTCGGGAGTTGAACCTGCAACATCCGTCATATAATCAAATTCTTCTCTAAGTTCTTCGGATGCTTGTGTAATATGACAAAACCACTCATTCAATTCTCTACTTGTAAATAATCGACATAAATCAGCATATCCACCTCTATATCCGAACCAACGACCCATCTGCATCAAAGTGTCATACATTCTTGATGCTCGTAAGTAGTAACTAATAGAAAGACCTTCTAGGGTTAAACCTCTGGAAAGTTTATTTCCGCCTACAGCAATTACGGATAATCCATTTTTATGGTCAAAATAGTCTAGGGCTTCACCCGAACCACCATGTATTGATTTTACTTCTATTCGAGCAGCCGCATCATTCAAATGCTCTAGTACATCACTCCATAGATGGACATTTGTTTGGGAATCTAGATTTTTAAGTTCGGAATCTAAAATTTGTTGGGAAACGGTCACAAAAGATTTATATCCATTTTCATCTTGTTCAAAGGTTGTTTTAAATTCATTCAGAATTATGGTGTCGTTTTGGTCAATGCCTCTTCTGTAATAAATAAATTGATTAGATACGAGTTCCGCAATATGGTCTTGCCAAAGAACAAATCTTGAAACGTGAATAAGCATGGAATTATGCACCGTAGTTTGCCCTCTTAATCTTCTGATGGCACAAGTGATTATAAAGCAGCGTATTGCTCTTTTTAAGGATTCAGGTAGCGAAGATGGTTTTTGGTCATCTTTTTTGTGTCTATCTGGAACAAAATCTCTGTAATCATTAATCCTGTTAACTATTGGAAGAACAGTATTGGAAGCTTCATCTTCTTCCAATGGACTAAAACCAAAAACTTTTTCTGGGCCAATGTAATTGGAAGGAGCTGGTATATTCTTTATAAAATTCCTCGGGAATAAGTTTTGGTCATCCAATGGAATAAAGATATTGGCGAATGGAGTTGCGGTATAACCCACATAAGCATTCTTACCAAAGAGATTAAGTATCTGAGTAATCCATCCGTTAATAGAACTTTGCCTTTCAGGATCGTTTGAAATGTTTATGGAAGCGTTATCTGCTTCATCATCAATAAGCAAAAGAGATTTGTTCCGTATTACACGTCCAAGTTCGCTATCCTCATTTGCTTGTGCTCCCAACCACTGGTAAATTCTACGAAGCACGTGCGGATTCTTTTTTATTACTGCAACAATAGGTTCAGAAGTGTTAAAGTTTAAGCCTAATGCGTTTGCTGCTCCTTGCGTAAAGTCTCCCTTCTCAATACTTGAGGTTAAAGAATGGGCAACTATCGGAGAGCCAAAGTAAGGGTCACCAACTCCAATTTGAATACTTCTCTGGTCAAAAGCTCTAGTATGTTGTGTATCAAATCCTAAAAAACTCTCGTCAATTCTTATTTGTGTTTGGCTTCTGAGATTGTTATGAATTCCAGCTAAAACAATGATTAATCCAAAACCAGCATCAGCGGCTTTACATATAAGTCCTGTGTAATTAGCTGTTTTACCTGATTGTACTTGCCCAACAACTAACCCTTTTTTGTTAATTGTTGCCTTAATTGAAGGGTCGAAAAAGTTGTCAAGAATGCTATCGGTTATTCTATCAAGTTTATTTATGACTTCTGGTGCAAAGTTCTTTTCAATTTCTAAATATTCCCTATACCTTCCCCAGAAACCATTTTCAAAATCAATATCGGCACGTTTTTCATTTAACCAAGGATTGTTTTCATCTTCCTTTAAAATTGTTCCAAACTCATCTTGTCTAATTGTATAAAGTTCTTCAATCCTTCTAATAAGCATTTCACGATTCTCATTTACGAAATACTTCATTTTAAGAACTTCATCAACTGCATCTTCAATTTCTTCTCTAGTGAATGAAGAACTATCGGATAAAAGTTGTCTGATATTTTTTATTGGGTCTTTTTTACTCATTTATCAAAAATTCAATGTATTCTGGATAGAAATTATAAGGTTCGGTATTTAATATTCTTGCCTTTGCTTTTTCAATAGATAATCCACTTGTTACAAAACCATTGAAAAGCTTTTGCATTGTTTCTTTTATCGCATTGTGGTCTATACCTTCAAAAGGTTGACCGTGTGGTTTTTCATTTTCGCTTTCTTGAAGTGTGATTAAGGGGACAGGTATTGTTTCCTCAATGAACTGAATTACCTTTTCAATGTCCTTTTTCAAATCGCCAGACTTGGTAAGCAATTCATTTAAAAGAGGATGTTTGCGGTTGATTTTATAAAAACGCTTGCCATGTCTAGCCCTTTCTTCCCAGAAGGGAAAATATTCATCCGAAGCCAATTTGCGTTTAAGCACTTTCCCTTTGTGTCTATAAACTTCAACGGCTTGGTTTCGGGCTTCTTTTGCAACTGCCAAAATCTGTTCACGGTATATTGAAGGTGGTCTGGCAATAGATTTCTTGATGTCGATTTGCCAATCCTCATCAAAGTTATTTGGTAAATCGATTTGAATTCTACAAAGGTCATAATGTCCTTCTCTTTTAAAAAGCCCAAGCCAGTCACCTGCAACTAACAACCTTCTATTTCTGTATACATAGAAACCTTGATGAGCAGTCCAACTGTCTTTTGGACCTTTACCATAATTATATTGCTCTGCAGAAAGTTTTGAACGGTGTGGCAACACAAAACCTTTAATTCTAATTAAGCCACTTTCTAATCTAGTTTCAGGCTTGCTTTGTAAATTGTCAATGCCGATCATAAATGGATCCCATGATTTGATTTCACGGTCACAGAAAAATATTTTTATTCCTTCATCTATATATCTATGAAAAACCATTGACAGATGAGATTTAACGGAATCCATAATTCCCAAAAACTTACTTTTGGCTTCTACATTGTCTTCATTAGTGCCTTTTGTGAGTCTATCTAAATCCCACCAAACAACACAAGTTCCTGTTTCTAAGGAATCAATTTTTTGAGTCCAATTTTCTTCGTCAGGTATATGTCTAATTAATTTCCAAGCTTGTTCTTGGTTCACATAGTCTAAATCCCAAGTCCAAAAAACAGGATTGTAATCTTTTGCTTTTGAAAAAACTGTGAATTTTCGTGATTGGGAAAAAGAAGCGGTTTTCAACCCTAATCCAAACCGACCTAAATCATTACTGCTTCGTTCTTCTAATGGATTTCTGCTTCCAGGACGCATTGCTTGAATTAGCTGCTCATTATTCATTCCTATTCCATCATCTAAAATAGACAATGTTGTGTTTGAACCTTTCCAATTGTAATCGATCCAGATATTCTTTGCTCCAGCAGTAATCGAATTATCAATAATGTCAGCAATGGCAGTTTCGATAGAATAACCAATTGCACGAAAGGTTTCAATCATTGAACTTGCTTCTGGTTCAGCAGAAGTGGATTGTATATTACTATAGTCAATCATTGATTTTATTAAACTCGTTATTTGAAACGCTCCATTGCACTTGGACTGTTTGAATTATATTTTTTCTTGGATTTAATTTTGAAAATGGGTCATTGATGAAAGAAATTTCAGCAGAATCATTGATGTTAGACACAAGACAAACTGTATATTTTGTTCTTTCCTGTTTGGCAGTTTCCCATTCCTTATTTGTAAAGAGAAGTCCGCCTATATTACTAGCAAGTCCTTTAACTTCAATAAAATGTTGATTTGATTCAGATTTGATTTCAAAATCATAACCGCATCCCATATCTCTTGTATCAATTAACTCACCTTCAATTGGAGAATTATTAATTCTATGATATTCAATAAAAAATTGTTCCGCCTTTTTTCCAGTTGGACCTCTTAGTATAAATGATGAATTTTTGTCCTTATCGGAATTTTCATCTGCTATTGACAGCAAGTGATTTAAATTTTCGGTGTCACTTTGAATTTTTCCAGATAAAATATCTTCTACAATTGCTCTAATTTCAGGCTCGTCCAAATTTTCAAGTGCTAAAGCCACATTAGTCCGGCTGGGGCTCATAGGTCTTTGATACCAACCAGCTCTGTAACCAAATAAAGGATCGAATTCATCTCTCCAATTTCGTACTGAATGCTTCTTTACATCTAGTTTAGTGCTTATGTCTAAAAATGAAGATTCCCAGTTCTTATAACCAAGATTTTTGAGAGCCACTTTATCAAATCTTGCAAGATAATAAGCTACATATAAAGTGAGTTTGTGGTTAATTTCCATTTATCACTTTTTTTAATGCTTTGGCAACTTCTTTCGCCATCAAAGGCGGTACAGCATTTCCAATTTGTTTAAATGCAGCAGTTCTATTTGCACCTTCCTTTTCACCTTCAAAATAATAGTCATCTGGAAATGATTGTAGGCGAGCTGCTTCTCTTACACTAAGGGATCTATTTTGCTTAATGTCAGGATGAATATAATAATGACCATCTTTGGCAATATGAGCAACAACAGTTTGTGAATACGGCAAATCTCCTGCTACAACCTTAAATCTGTCAAAAAAAGAAGTGCGATTATTGTGTGTTTTCAGCCTTTCGGGTAAATCATTGTAGTTCAACCGCTCTTGTTTTTTCTCCCATTTCTGCACAGCTATTTTGTAAATTTCTTTGTCTTGTTCTCTATGGGGTCGTGCAACGTGTTGGGTTAAAATGTCAATTCCATTGCGCAAAGCATGCGATTCCAAGTACTCGGTTGTTTTGGTTTTGTACTTCAAAAATTTATCTGCACCCTCTCCAGCTTTTATAACTGGCAAATCATTCAATAAATCTTTAACTAAATAATTACTTTCAGTTCCAATCTCTTCTAAGTTTGGAATATTAACCTTTCTATTTTTTTGCCAACCAAGAATGACAATTCGTTTTCTATTTTGCAATACTCCAAAGTTTTTTGCTTCAAGGGTATGCAGTTTTATTTGATATCCTTTTTTGTTAAAAATCCTCTCCATTTCTTCGAGATAGTGACCACCTTTAGCGGACTTTAATCCCAATACATTTTCAAATACAAACATTTTCGGTTTGTACTTTTCTAAATATTCTGCATACTGAATAAAGAGATAATTTCTTGGATCACCTTCCATTTTAGTTTTCGACCGTGATCTTCCAACCAATGAATAGGCTTGGCAAGGTGGACCACCAATAATCAAATCAACTTTTTGAGTTCCTAAACATTTATCTATTTGATTTTGTATTTCCTTATTGTTTTCGTCTCCGATTGGTGCATTGATAACAGATTCTAAAACCTCATTAGGTACGCTTTTATAAAGTTCCTCACGTGTAATTTCTCCTTTGAGGTATGATATGTAAGTTTTATATTTTTTATTAGATTTTAAAAAATGATATGCTGCTCGAGTTTTTAGCGTGTTGCATGCAGACTTTTCGATCTCAACATGAGCAATAGGTTCAAAGCCAGCTTGTATAAAACCTTCTGAAAGTCCTCCTGCTCCAGCAAATAAGTCTATGAAATTCATCTTTTTATTCATGATTTTGAGGCTTATTCGAAATGATTAATTCTTTAACATCTATATCTAATATGTTTGCTATTTCCATTGGTATTTCTAGTCTCAGCTGTTGTCTATTTTGCACATATCCATTCACCATATTGTAACTTTTTCCAAGTTTCTCAGTTAACCAAGTTTCTTTTATTCCTTTGTCTTCAAGCACTTCTTTTATTCGGTTCATGTCCGTATAAATTTAAGTCACTAAAGTAATCTAAAATTTTTAGTTCGTTTTATTTTCAGTTAACTAATAGAGTTTTTAAAAATCAAATAGAATGAATTTCTGATTATTTTTTTCTTGATGACAACATAAATATACTGAGAATTTCTTATCATTTTGTTTCTTTACAATATCCATCATACAATCCATAGCTAAATCTAAACTACTCTTTTCTAAATCAAAATCAAAACAACAAGTGCGATTTTTAATACACATCCCTACTTTTAACTTTCACTTTAAATTTTGACAATTATTTTTTTTTTTGCAAAACTTCTCACAATCACTCCAAATCGGAATACTCTTTGCTTATTAACATGCTGTTAAGACATATTGTTTCAAAAATTCTTACTTTACAGATGTAAAAACGGATTGTTACGTTTGTATATGAAAAATACGTTTTACAACAGAACCAATAGTTACATTTAAAAAGATCATTGGCGAATTCCTTTAGACCTTTTAAAAACAATAAATACTAATAGATGAAAAATATACTCACCATACTTATGATTGTTTTATTTAGTCAATTCTCAAACGCGCAACAAGAATACAGCAATCTTTGGAAAGAAGTAATTGCGCTAGAGAAAAAAGGCTTGACGAAATCCGCTTTTGAGAAAGTTTCTGAAATTCATACGAAAGCCAAACGCGATCGAAACAATCCGCAAATTATCAAAGCATTTTTACACAAAGCAAAATATCAACTTGTGTTGGAAGAAGATGCACAATTAAGTGTTATCAATGAATTAAAAGCAGAAATTGCGTCGCAATCCTTTCCGACAAAAAATATCTTAGAAAGCATTTTGGGAAGTTTTTATTGGCAATATTTTTCGAGCAATCGTTACAAGTTCTACAATCGGACAGAAACCGCTGAAAAAGTAGATACTGACGATTTCAGAACCTGGGATTTAAATACCTTATTTAAAGAAATTTTCATTCACTTTGATGCGTCGCTTGCAAATGCAACTCAATTGCAAAAGTTAGATTTATCAGCGTATAGCGCAATCTTAACCGAAGAAAAAGACTCAAAAATCTATCGCCCAACCGTCTATGATTTCTTAGCACACAACGCACTTGAATTCTATAAATCGGACGAAAACAGCATTACCAAACCTTCCTACAGGTTTGAAATTGATAATACAGAATATTTATGTGATTCCAAATTGTTTGCGCAAATGGAATTGACAACGAAAGATTCGCTTTCGCTCGAATTTAAAGCCTTGCAAACCTATCAAGAATTAATTCGTTTTCACTTAAAAGACAAATCGCCCGAAGCTTTAATCAACGTCAACATTGAACGGTTATATTTTGTACAGCAAAAAGCAACATTTGACGATACAACTGAGAAATTGCTGGAAGCGTTTCAAAATGAAAAAACAACCTTTGCTTCACATCCGTATTCGGGAATGTACGATGCCGAATCAGCCGTATTACATCAACGTTTAGCGGCTGATTACAATCCTGAATTTGCTAAAAAATACCAATGGGAATACAAAAAAGCATTGGAACTTTGCGAAGCTGTCATTTCAAAATTTCCAAATAGTGTTCCTGGGAAAAAGTGTAGCATTATCAAAAACAGCATTTTAGAATCAAATTTAGATGTAGTTGCAGAAGCGTTTAGTCCAATCGATCAACATTCAAAAGTATTAATCAAATATAAAAATGTAGATCGTTTATATTTTACCACGCGGAAACTATCATACGAGCAATATCAAAAATTACAAGAAATATATGGTCAAAAGGAAAAACATGCGTTCATAGAAAAGTTAACTATTGATCAAACTTGGGATGCAGCATTGCCTACCGAAAATGACTATCAAAGACATGAGACGGAAGTTGTTGTGCCACCATTAAAAAATGGTTTTTATGTCATCACGGCTTCTCCAACAGTAAAACTAGAAAAGGATTTCTTTTCCTATGGTGTGATTCAAGTGACTGATATGGCGGTGCGAAGTAAACAAACGAATGCAAATAACATCTTTCAAGTAACCAACAGAAATGATGGAACTCCGATTACAAATCAAGCTGTAAATGTTTCTTATCAATTAAATTATCAAGATAAAAAAACAACAAAAACGTTTACGACAGATAGTACAGGAAGTTTTGTAATAGAAGAAAACAGCAACTTTACACTGCGAAATATTGAAGTAGAAATTATTCGCGAAAATGATACAGCTTATTTTGGGAATTATACTTTTTACAACAATCGTGGTGTAAGAAGTTCAGATGCCGTAAAAACGATCTTTTTCTTTACCGATAGAAGTATTTACAGACCTTCGCAACTAGTATATTTCAAAGGAATTTTAATTGAACGCGAAGATGACAAATCTACCATTCTAGCCAATGAAAAAGTAGACGTTACCTTTCGTGATGCCAATTATCAAGAAATTAAAACAGAAACGTTTACAACTAACGAATACGGTTCTATCAAAGGCGAATTTATCATTCCAAACAGCGGTTTAACAGGTAGCTTTTCTATCTCTGCAAAATCGAGCAATAGAAATCTTGGTGCGGTTAATTTTTCTGTGGAAGAATACAAACGACCAAAATTTGAAACAGATTTTTTACCAGTTAAAGAAACCTACGCTGTAAATGATACTGTGATTGCTAAAGGAACAGCAAAAGCATTTGCAGGAAGCAATATTTCGGATGCAAAAGTGACGTATTCCGTAAAACGAACGCCGCGTTATCCAGCTTGGGCATATTGGAGAAGTCCGTATATAAGTTCCAGTTCGCAACAAATTACGAGTGGCGAAACAACGACAGATGCGTCTGGAAACTTTGAAATTACCTTCAAAGCGATTCCTGATACAAGTGTGGATAAAAAACTATTACCCGTTTTTGATTATGAAATTACGGCTGATGTTACGGATATCAATGGCGAAACCCGAAGCGCGACGAGTATTGTACACGTAGGTTATCACACTTTAAAAGCAAACATTGCAATTGCCAGTAAATTAAATGCAACAAAAAAAGATCACACGCTTGAAATCATCACAAAAAACCTAAACAATGAAAAAGTAGGCGCCAAAGGAACGATTACCATTCACAAATTACAAGCGCCCGATCGCATCTTACGGAAACGCGCATTGTCGATTCCTGATTACAAAAGCATTGACGAAAGTGAATTTAAAAAACTATTTCCACATGAAGTGTTTTCTAAAGAAGAACTCGATTTTAAAAACTGGAAAAAAGGCAAAAACGTATTCAATGAAACGTTTAATACTGGAGACAAATCGAAACTCGAACTTGGGAATATCAAACGTTGGGAATCTGGAAAATATATCATTGAAGCAACTGCCATTGATGCGAATGGTATGGAAATCAAAGACATTGTATTTACCGATGTTTGGAATCCGAATGACAAAACAACTGCCGACAACAAACTATTAGACGTTGTTATTGACAAAGAAACCTACTTGCCAAATGAAGAAGTGTTGCTCACCTTAAATTCTGCAACAAAAAATATGATGGTTTCTGTTGATATTGAAAAAGGACAACGCATTGTAGAGTCGTTTATGATTTCTATGAAAGATGGAAAAAGTACGATCCGAATTCCTGTCACTAAAAAAGATGAAGGTGGTTTTACCATTCACTGTACAACAACGGTATTTAATAGTTTTGTGGAAGTACAAATTCCTGTATTTGTCAACTATCCGCCATCGGAATTAACGATAGAAACGACAACTTTTAGAGATAAATTAAAGCCTGGACAAGACGAAACATGGAGTTTCCGCATCAAAGGAACAAAAGGCGAAAAAGTAGCCGCAGAAATCCTTTCTAGTATGTACGATGCTTCTTTGGATGAATTTAGATCGCATTCTTGGCAATTTTCTCCACTATACCAACCACAATATTACAGCGCTATCAATATCGATGGTGAAAGAAGTTTTGGACTAGAACGTTTTAACGATTACCACGAAGTTGACCGAACCTATTACGAAACACAATCGTATGATAAATTGAATATGTTTGGTTTGTATTTTGGAAGTGCAAGACGTATGTATCTTCGGGAAAAAGCAATGTATAACTATGATGCGGCAGGCTCACAGAAAATGATGGCTGTTATTGAAATAAGCGATGAAGTAGAAGTGGAAGCAATGACTCTTTTAGCAAATACAAATGTTGGGTATCTAAGAGACAATTTTGATGAAGCTGATGACAAAAATTACAGAGATGGAGATGCAGTTTCAAGCCAACAATATGATAAATTTGAAAAAGAAACGGAAACCATCGTTCCCCGAAAAAACTTGCAAGAAACCGCATTTTTCTTTCCACAATTACAAACAGATAAAGATGGAAATGTTTCGTTCAATTTTACAACGCCAGAAGCATTAACGAAGTGGAAAGTACAATTGTTGGCACATACAAAAGCGTTGAATTCAGCAACGAAAACATTGACCACAGTTACGCAAAAAGAATTGATGGTATTGCCAAATGCGCCACGTTTTTTACGTGAAGGCGATAAAATTGTCATTAGCAGTAAAATTTCAAATCTTTCAGAGAAGAACTTAACAGGAGAAGCCAATTTACAACTGGTAAATCCGATTACTGGAAACGACATCAACAGCGCACTTTTTGATACATCGAGCAGTCCAAAACAAACATTTTCAGTAGACGCGAATGGAAACACGCAAGTTTCTTGGACATTACAAATTCCAACGAACATTCAAGCAGTTCAGTACACTATTATTGCCAAAGCGGGCGAATTTAGTGACGGCGAACAAAATGCGTTGCCTGTTTTATCCAACAGAATGTTAGTAACGGAAACAATGCCGATGTGGATTCGTTCCAACGAAACCAAAACATTTACGTTGGATAAGTTAGCAAACACAACGTCAAACACGTTGCAACATCATAAGTTAAGTTTAGAAGTAACGTCCAATCCGGCATGGTATGCGGTGCAAGCGTTGCCGTATTTAATGGAATATCCGTACGAATGTTCGGAGCAAACATTTTCACGGTATTACGCAAACGCTTTGGCGAGTCATATTGCGAATAGCAATCCGAGAATTCAAGAAGTATTCAATCAATGGAAATCTTCGGATGCGTTGTTGAGTAACTTAGAGAAAAATCAAGAATTAAAATCATTGATTATTCAAGAAACGCCTTGGGTTCGTGATGCGCAATCGGAAACCGAACAAAAGAAACGAATTGCTTTATTATTCGATCTGAATCGAATGAAAAATGAAGAAACGCGCACATTGCAAAAATTACAACAAATGCAATTATCATCAGGTGCATTTCCTTGGTTTTCTGGCGGACGCGAAAACAGATTCATTACACAACATATTGTCACAGGATTTGGACATTTGCGAAAATTAGGACTGAATGCTGAAGGATATAATGAAACCGCAGAAATTGTGAAAAGTGCGGTTGCCTATTTGGATCAAGAATTTGTAAAAGAATATAAAAATTTAACCAAATACAATAAAGAAATAGACCTTTCAAAAGATCATTTGTCATACTCGCAACTACACTATTTATACATGCGAAGTTTCTATCCAGAAATTAGAAAATCTACGGAAGTGGCAACTATTATGGACTATTACAAAGGTCAGATTGACAAGTATTGGTTGAACAGAAGTTTATATTCCAAAGGGTTAATGGCGTTGGTTTCGCACCGAATGGACAACCAAAAAACGGCAAAAGCGATTGTACGTTCACTGGAAGAAAATAGCATTACCAGTGACGAATTAGGCATGTATTGGAAAGAAAATGCAAGTTCTTGGTATTGGTATCAAGCACCGATTGAAACACAGTCGTTACTAATTGAAGCGTTTTCTGAAATTACGAATGATATCACTGCCGTAGATAACCTAAAAATATGGTTGCTGAAGCACAAACAAACCAATCGTTGGTCAACCACCAAAGAAACGTCGGATGCTGTATACGCCTTATTATTACAAGGAAGCGATTGGCTTTCTGTAACAGACATGGTGGATGTAACCATTGGAGGAAAACCGATTTCTCCAACCGATTTGGAAAACGTAAAAGTAGAAGCTGGCACAGGTTATTTTAAAACTTCTTGGAACGGAAACGAAGTGAAGCCCGAAATGGCAAATGTAACCATGACGAAAAAAGGAACGGGAATCGCTTGGGGCGGATTGTACTGGCAATATTTTGAAGATTTAGACAAAATTACTACGGCGGAAACTTCGTTGAAATTGAACAAAAAAATATTCAAACGTACATACAACGATACGGGAGAAATTATCACGGAGATTGACGAAAACACAAAACTAGAAGTAGGCGATTTGATTCGGATTCGCATCGAATTGCGCAACGACAGACCGATGGAATTTGTACACATGAAAGACATGCGCGCGGCTGGTTTAGAACCAATTAATGTAATATCGCAATACAAATGGCAAGATGGTTTGGGCTATTATGAAAGCACAAAAGACGCCAGCACGAATTTCTTTTTTGATTATTTACCAAAAGGAATTTTCGTCTTTGAATACGATTTACGTGTAAACAACAAAGGAAATTTCTCTAACGGAATTACGACGATTCAAAGTATGTATGCGCCTGAATTTAGCAGTCATAGTAAAGGTGTGCGAATTTCGGTGGAATGATTTTAATTTGAAGATTTGACAATGTGTTGATTTGAATTCTTTGTTTTTTTTAAGACTATAAAGTATTGATAATCAACATAAAATAGTTTTTAAAATTACTTAATTTGGCGAATACAAAAAGCAGCGGAGGTTTTACCAAAAACCTCCGCTGCTTTTTGTTGTTTCCTACTGTGGTTTTGACTAAAACCTAAGCAGGTTTTTTTGGTGTGATTTTTTATCAAAAGTAAACCTGATTTATGCGTCAACAACAAAGGGAATTTATCTAATGGAATTACGGTAGAATGATTTTGATATACTAATGGTATCCTTTTTTTAATGTAACAATGAAGTAATTTGAAAATGTAACGATTTGAAAATCTGTTATGATTTCTTTTAAACATCTGATAATCTATCTAAAGGGAAAAGCGAACTTTACAAAGAACTTGTGATGGACGAAGGTTAAAATTGGTTTCAATATAGCTAAAACTGTCAATATTAATGGTTCGATAGTTATCCGTTCCAAAAATATTATTCCATTGTATTTCAAAGTCAATACGTTTCTTTTTCCATGTGTAACGATACAGTATGTCTGTGAAAATATTTTCTGCTCTTTCCGAGAATAAATTGTTGTTAATATATTCTGATTTGAGTGCTATGTATTGTCTTTCGCTAGGGAAAATATTTAAGGCAAAAGTGTGAAATTGTTGTCTAATAGTCTGATTCTTATTCCCCTGAATTTCATTGTTTGAAAGTCGCAAATTGCTTTCCAATTCTGTGTTTAACCAGCTTGTGATATCGGTATCAACTTTTAGGTTAAACTGCCAGTTTCTATTGCTAATATCCGTAATTTCTGAGTTTATTATTTGTTGAAAATCTTGAATACTGTAGTTTGTACTAAATGTTACATTTGAATTAAAATCACTAAAGTATTTGTTGATTTTGGCTCTAACGTTATGACTGTACCGTTTATTATTTTGTTCAATAGCTTGTATTTCTGAAGCACTATTAGGTAAAATTTGATTGTCAAATAATAAATTATTTTCTGCGGTTGAATTGCTGTAAATCAAATTTAAGAAAAAGGATTTTAGCGGATTTCGATACCCTACAGAACCGGCAAAACTTATATTTTGTGTTTGAGGTAAAGGAGCATCAATTCGTTGAATATTTCGGTAGTTTTGCAAAATATACGCATAATATACTTGGTTAATAGTTCCAAATTGATTTCTTAGATTACCCGAAACACCCAAACTCCAATACGAATTTAGATCGTAATTAATAGACAACCGCGGTTCAAAGGTCAAGCGATTGAGCGTTTCGCCTTTTTGCAAATGCTCGTCTTCCAATTGATAGTTATGAAAGTTAATAGGTGCTGTAAGTTCAACTAATAATTTTTTCTTTCTATATTGGCTTTCAATATGTACATAAAGTTTTGAGCGTGTCCAATCTAAATCATTCTTTAGCGCATCGTTTGATAATTGTGTCGTAAATGTATTGATACGACTGTCTAAGTGTTGCTTTTCAAATTGAAATCCTACTTTTGGACTAAAGCTAAAAGCGTTAAATCCTTTGCTAAAACCTAGCGAATTGTTTGTGTAAAACGTTTTTAAATCTATATCTTGCCGTACGCTATTATAGGTATTTCCATCATTTAGCAACTCATTAAATTGTCCCGGGTTGACTTCTAAAGATTGCGGTGTGTGGTTAAATCCGACATACGAATTGAGCACTGCAATTTGTTTGCCTAACGGAAATAATGTTTTTAAATCGTTAGAAAAGTTAAAATATTGATTGTCTAAATTTTGAAGAATATTACTATTATTCGACTGGATTGTACCGCGCTGACTGTCCCAAAATCCTTTAAATTGTAAACTGTTTTTTAGAAAGTTTTTATCGGTATTTTTTTGAAGTGTCAAATTAGTTTCCAGCGCACTCATGTATAGTTGATTGTATTTATTTTCAAACAACGGAATTGTGCCATTGGCTGTAAAAAATTGAATATCTGTAAATCCATTTTGCTGTTGATAATCGTTTAAATAAGAAACATTTACACGTAACTCGTATCCTTTTTTGAGCTTTTGCAGGTAATTTGTGGTGATTAGATGAATAGTATTATCCAACCAACGTTGTTCTGAAAAATTGGGCGTTTGTAGTGGCTGAATCGCAAGCCAATCTTGCTTTTGATCGTTGCGTTCAAACTTTTCTAAAATTTCATCAATAGTTAAGGCTTCCAATTGATTTGCTACGTTATCTCCTGTATTATTTGTTTGATAGGAAGTAATCATTTGTTGCTTTTTAGAAAACACCATTGGTGTAAAGTTCAAATCCCAAAGCAATGGACTAAACCCAGCACCTGCCTCTATTTGTCCTGTTGCAGTATATGATTTTTTCAATTTAATATTAATCGCTGCTTGATCTGAATACACCAAACTATCCAATAATTTTATAGATTGATGATTCTCTAAAATTTGAACTTTTGAGACTTCTTTATATGGTAAGTTACTATTCGCAAGGTTATACTTTCCTTCGAGTAAATCTAAGCCTTCTATGTAATATTTATTGATCGCTTTTCCTTGATAAAGTATTTTTCCATTTGCTAGAACTTCTATACCTGGCATATTTTTTAATACGTCTGCAATAGTTCTATCTTCTTTTTTGGAAAACGAATTTACTGAATAGCTTATGGTGTCACCTTTTCGTGTAATTGGATCATTTTTTAAAATGACTTCTTTGAGTTTGGTGACAGTTTCTGTTAAGGTAAAATTTAAAATTTGTGTTTTATTTTCTATGATTTTCACTACATTTTTGTAGCCCATAGAACGAATTTCCAGTTGTAATTGTACTGCCGTACTTGTATAAGAAATAAGATATTTTCCCTCGCTATTTGAAATATCGTAAGCTATGACAGCATTGCCATTAATCTCGGTCAGCGTAATGCTTGTATCACTTATAGGCTTGTTTTTTTCAGTCTTCACAAGACCTTGAATGGTAATTTGAGAAAAACTAAAAAAAGGAATTGCTAAAATAATACTTAAAGCTATTTTTAACCTCATCAATTTTTTCCATTTAACTCAATTGGATTATTCTCATACTCTAATTTTTTTCTGCCTTTTTCGTCAACTTTATCCATCATTTCTTTAGAGAAGCTTATTTTATCTGATTTAAAAAGTAGAGATGGTTTCTTTTCAACTTTTGCTAAAAAATCGTCATATTCTTTTTGAGTCAGTTTGATATATCCTGTTAAATCAATATCGTTTTTTTTATCCACTTTTCGAAATGAAATTAACGAAAAAATATAGTGATTTTCCGTATCATACAACTCTAAAATTAATCCAGGTAAGCCACTAAATTTATAAGGCCCTTCTGAGATAGGAATTTCAGGCGCATACCAAGCTATGTAGTTTCTTCCAGCAAAATTTACGGTCGCTTTTTTACAAACGTACCCTTTTATTTCCTTTTCTTCAGTATGTATGTTCCAGTCAAATTCAGGAGTGGGAATGTCAAAGTAGAACTTATTTACACCAAGTCTATTGACAAACATGCTTCCGCCATCTTTTTTGTTTTTGATGACTCTGTAATAAATTTTCGCTTTTTTAAGTTTTCTAGCATCTAGATTTCCTTGCGCTTGCATGCTTAGCACAGTAGAATCTCTTTGAACTTTATCATAACTCAAATAATCCGTATAATTTTCACCAATTCGCAATATCATTTTTTCAGTCTTAATATCTGTAGTATCTGAGGCATTGATTTGATAGTTCATATCATATATAACTTCATATTTTATAGTATCGGATGTTGATGTTTGAGCGTTATTTTTTTGAACGAAGAGGCTTATAATAAGTAAGGTATATATATATTTCATAAGTAGGTATAAAAGTAAACTCATTATTGGTGTTGGTAGTTACTACCAATAATGAGTTGTTTAATAATTTATGCAATAGCACAGAGTAAATCGTCTAAAAGAAAAACAGTATTAACTGCGTCTAAGAAAGACATTCCTTCATACTCAACGATCCATTCGTTTCCACATGAATCGGTCCAAGGAAACGACCCTGACTCTACATCGTATTGTATTTTACTAAAATCAATTTCATTTACATCAAATTGCTTTACAAATGTTTGCAGGTCAATAACATTTTCTGTGATAGTAGTGTTCGTATCATTTGCAACATCTATGTTTACAACATTGTTAGAAGCAAAAGTAAATGATCCGATTAGCATAAATGCTAGAATAAAAAAAACATTTTTCATTTTGGTAGAGTTTAATTGGTTATCGCTAAATCATACACGTTTATGGTCTCTGTAATTTAGCACGCAGATTTTCTGCTTTTTAGACCGTTTTGGTATTTCGTTCCTTACTTTCAAAAAATTATTCCCCTAATATTAAATCTTCGTAAAGCGAATAGACTTTAAATTATTTTAAAAAAAGTACTAGAATCATTACCAATCTCATTTTGTACAAAAAATCTTTATTGTTATGATTATAATCGTTACCTAATTTAAGCTAAATACTACATAAAAAAAAGTTTTTTTATATTTTTTTTTGTGCCATCTTAATTTTTTAATTAGACATCCTAATCATTATTAATACAAAAGCACTTTCCAAATAGACTTACCACCATTCAAAGTATGTATGCACCCGAATTTAGCAGTCATAGTAAAGGTGTGCGGATTTCGGTAGAATGATTTTAATTTGAAGATTTGACAATGTGTTGATTTGAATTCTTTGTTTTTTTTAAGATTATAAAGTATTGATAATCAACATAAAATAATTTTTAAAATTACTTAATTTGGCGAATATAAAAAGCAGCGGAGGTTTTACCAAAAACCTCCGCTGCTTTTTGTTGTTTCCTACTGTGGTTTTGACTAAAACCTAAGCAGGTTTTTTTGGTGCTACTTTTGGTGTGATTTTTTATCAAAAGTAAACCTGATTTATGCGTCAACAACAAAGGGAATTTATCTAATGGAATTACGGTGGAATGATTTTAATTTAATGTGAAGATTTGCATTTCGACTGCTAATGTGACATTTGCTTGTAAGCATATTAATTATTGCAACTTCTTGTAGATTGTTTTATTCTTTTCGCCTGTTTTTTCTTCTGTAAAACAATTCATTTTAAGAATTTGATAGTATCATTTGACACTATCAAATTCTTAAAATCATTACACATTTATCCTTCGTCTATACGTACTGTTACGGATAAATTGTGGGATGTACGCATTTGATATATCAGTACTAACACGCTTTTTTAGCATGTCATAAAAGTGGAGTTTTGTAAAAGAAATACAAACTAAGTTTCTTTTTGAGAATATGTAGCATCACAAAGATTTTAGTTGGTATAAAATTTAGTTTAATCCTTCTTAAAAACAATGTATTATGAGCACTTCAACCTTAACTTTAGATCCGAAAACCAATGGAAATGCGCAAGTAACTCCAGATCGATTTCCTGCAAACATTACGATTTCATTCAGTCCACAAGGTCAAGCGGAAGCTTTTTATGGCGTTGACGGACAAAGTCCTTCAATACCTTTGAGAGCTGGACAAACAAAGGTTACTATAAATGTAAACTCTTTGCAATTATCATATAGAGTCGTCAGTGGATTGGCAAAAATTCAATGGGAATTATAGTTCCTGAAAATTTTCACAAAATAAAGGTGTTTTTTTAAGGAAGAATGCCTTTGTTTATTTGGTGTAATATTCAATTTCAAAAATAGTTTCTTTATGAAGCATTTTTTTAGTTCCTACATAGTAGAAAGATTTTATCGTGCTTGGATTTCCCTTTTCGTCATACAAATATTCGTATTCCACTTGTAAACTTCGAAGTCGTCCGTCTTTATAAAATTCTAAGTTGCCTTTTACAAGATACAAGCGGTCGTTCGCATCAAACGTAATGTCATAGGTTTCTTTTTCTTTGCCAACTTCTCTTTGATAAGAACTTATGTTGTTTTTGGGTGAATATGTAAAAGATGCGCTTTGAATACTATCCTCCGTTGTTACCAAAGGAAATTCTTCGTATCGTTGTTTATCAATCACAATTGAATTATCATAGTAATCAAATAAATAGCGTTTGTATATAGTTTGAAACTTCTCTAGTAACTTCGCATCCGAATAGCTATAACTTGTTTTGTAAATGTCGATGACTTCGCCAAATTTATCATAGACTTCTTTGTGGACAAGAAGTCCGTTTTTGTAAGTCACTCTAAACAACGCTTTGTCTTCAAATTCCGTCCGAAGGTAGGTGATAGATTCATCTTCGTCATTGTATTCTTGCATGACTATACTTTCAAATTTTTTGATTTCAACGAGTTGATTATCTGAATTATACAGATATGAAATACTGTCATTATTGTTGTAAAAGGCAATCAATCGATCTTTTTCGTATACATAACGATCGTCGCCAACAAACTCATCAACATACTCAAATTCATCTTCTGGGATTTCTAGTTTGACGGTTTTTATGGTACGATTTCCGTTGGTTTCAACCGTAACTTTTGGGGATGTTAAATGATTGGTCACCGTTTTTGAATCTTCAACACCATAGGCATACGTTCGGACTTCTGTTTTTTCTAAATTGCCTTCTGCATTTACATAATACGTTGTTTTTTCAAGAGTTGTTGCTGTAACACCTTCTATATACTCATTTTGAGTGCGGACGACTTTTTTTACATTTCCTTGATAGTTGGAAACATCTGAAATGTTTTCATTGTCTAAATAGCTGTAAAAAGTGTCTTCTGGCGATGGCAAACTTGGTTTTGGTAATTCTTGCGCAAATACATTCGCGAAAGCAAAACAAAAAGAAAGAAAAGTTATACTATGTTTTTTCATACAGTGTTAAAATACATTCATATAGCAAACTAAGATACTGAAAAGAATGGTAGGTTCAAGATGTAATGTGTAATGTTCAGAAATTAAAAATTGCGCATCAAACCTCTTTTCCCTAATTGACAGCAGGTGTTCCCTCAAGTAGATTCCAACTTTTCAACAAAAGAGTTCTGAAAAAAAGCCCCAATCATTACAATTGAGACTTTCAAAACATAGAATAATTTTAGTTTTACGATAAAAAAGGGTTTCTAGGTAACTATTCTGTTTATTTTAAATACAAGTAAAAAAATGTTATAAGTAATGATGTTTCAACAATAACAGCCGTCAAAAAACCTACGATAAACCATTTGAAACGTTCTAACTTTTGTATGCTCATATTTTTTCTGAGAAAGCGGGAATCCTTTAATTATTTCTTTACATTTGTTTAGTTAGCAAGGTGGCATAACCAACCATTTACAGTTTACCACCTTGCCCTAAACAGCAGAATTCGACTAAAATTCTGCAATCAATAACACGTCTTGAATGTCAGCACTTGTATTCGGAAAAGTGCTTTCTAGTAGTAACTTAAAGTGAAAAAATGATACTATTCTCAACGTGTTTTTTCTTCTTATCTCATAAAAAATAAAAGACTACGATACATGTCATTAAGATATTATCAATCCTATACATAATACTGCTGCAAACCATTTGCACTGCTCAACATTTTCAAAATTCATAACAAACAAGGAAATTGAGATTGATTTTTTCATCCTATACAAGTTTAATCTTCAACCATAACCCAATCATCAATCCAAGTTACATCGTACTTGACAATTTTTTCTTTTGAAATTATCTCAACAAGGTATATTTTTTTAAAAGGATTGTACTTCATTACATTTTTTGATTTTTTATCTTTAATGTACTGTAAGTCTACTAGCTTTAAATTATTCAATTCTTTTATGTTGCAAGTATCTGGCTGTTTTTTATTTGTATTGAAAACAAATGACTCATTGTATATATGAAAGAATGTCAAGTTATTATGTTCTTGATACTCTTTTCTGTAAGCATTGAAACTTTGTGATTTACCAGAACCATCTTCAACAATACATTTTTCTTTACTTGTTGTATCAAATAATAGGTAAACAGTTTCACTTTCCTCATTTTGAGCCAAACTCAAAAGAGATGAAAGCAATAAGAGTAGTAACGTTAAATTTTTCATCATGTAAAGGTTTGATTAAAATAACACTTATTAAAAATTTTCTGTTAAGAATAATATATTGAAAATTTTTATTCGTCAAATTCAGGTCTCATGTGCCAAAACAAGTAACTTTCACTGTCTATCTTCTCAATAAAAATCATTTCATAGGGATATTTATTCCAAACCGTCTTATTTTCTTTACTTACATCAATTACGGAGAAAACTTTGATTTCATCAATAGCATACTTTTTTACTGGTTTTTTAATTGAGTAAAATCGGTAATATTTTTTATTTGGAATCGGCTCAACTATTACTACATTATCATTATTCTTAGTAGTACTTTTTGATTTTTCTTTAACCCAATCATCTTTATAAGCATAATAAGGAATTTCTAAAGTAGCTGAACCTTCATTTTTTATGATTTTATAAAGGCTATCATTATCTAAAATGATATAAACTTTTTCTGTATTCTGACTTAATATACTATTTGATATAAATAGCATAATTGTAAAACTTAATATTTTAAACATAGTTGTTGTTTTTTAGTTACATTGTTCTGCACCTGAGGCATTAAATGTGTTAATTGTTGAATTAATTGCTGCTTTTTGTGCGCTAGTCAGTGCATTCCAAGTCTCTGTATCTTGCAATCCAACCCAAGCTAGTGCTTCATAAATATTTTGAGACAAACCTGGCTGAAATTCAATGAGTATATTTTCGATTATATTTCTGTAATGTGCCGCCATTTGTTCATGTTGCATACCATCTATTCCAAACCTTACATAGTAGTCATATATTCCTGGGTAATCTCCATTTGACAACTTATTTAACCACTCTGTTCTAGTTAATCCATCTAAATTCCCTCCATTATCTAAAATAGATAGAATTTTCCTAAACATCTCAGCATGAATAGTTTCATGAATAATAGTCCTTGCAATAGATAGATTAGGTCTATTTAAGTTATTCTCATTAATTTGAATTTTAATTAAAAAGTTTGAAGGCGGAAAAGTTTGAGCGTTTGTTGAACTAGAAAGTGTTGAGCTATTTTCATATTTAAGATTTCCAACAGGAAATTCTCCATCAAAAAGTTTGATAGAATTTTTAAATCCTATCTACATTGTTTTTTGGGATTCTTTAGATTTCATTTAAAAATATTATTCTTTCTTGTAGAATTGTAATTGTTCACAGTCCATACATAAATTATCATCTAAGATTGCTATTTTTGGATGTGTAGCATCACTCAAACTTATCCTGTAATTATTTATTATAATTTTTCCTTTCGTATACTTGTTTGAAGAATTTTTAAATTTGAGTTTTTCGGCTTGAACTATTTTATTATTCTTATACATAAAACAACTATCCTTCTTAATTTCAATTGACGTAATTTTTGCGTCTTTTGTATTATGATTAGGTTTTAAGATATACTTACCTACAAACCCTTCTACTATATCATCTTTATAAGTGCTTGTGTTTATAGAGTGTATTCTATCCCAAATGTATAAGTCAACTAATTCATCTTTTCCGGTTAGACTTGTATACTCTTTAATCAAAGATGTATCAATGCTTTCTCCTTTTTCTTTACTTAGAATATTGTAAAACTTATATATTGCTGAATTCTCAAAATCAGCATGTAAAGCAGTAAGACTGTCTATTTTTCCTTCTAAATCTTCACATGAATTATTATTTTGCTTTTGCTGACAAGCAAAACAAAATAAAAGAATAATGAAGGTGCTAATGGCTGTTATTTTTGCTTTCATTTTAATTATTATTTAATTACAATTTATACCTGTGTTATTATACTCTTGGTTCATTATATTTTCATATCTATTGTATTTTCTTTGACCTTGAGGGATATTCGCTTCATCAATATCAACTTGTTCCTTAAATTTTATCCACGCATCTGTGTATTGACTATTATTACCGTTATTACTAGAAGTTTGTCTTAGACCTGCCCAAGATAACGCTTCATAAAATTCTTCTGGATTGGTTCTTGTGATACCTTTAGCTGTATCATAGTCTTTCATAGCTTGAATAAGAGTTCCCCTGTAAAATGAAGCCATTTGGTTGTGATGGGCAGGTGAATAATCTGGATATAATCCCCAAGTAATTAAATTTCCTGCTGAATTTTGGGAAGACTGCACATTGCCATAAGCCATAGTATAATGTGCTATACCTTGATAATTGTTTCGTAATGCCTCATATTCTGTTATTGAAATTACATTAAAATCATCTACTAATTCTTTTAGTTTTCTATAAAGTTCAGCATGTATTATTTCGTGGACAATTGTTTTAACCATTACAATATTACTGACATGTGATAAAGATTCACTATTCAAATTAATAAAAGCAGTATCTTGTCCTTGATTTAAACTAGTCTGTCCAGTATTAGTCCATGAAGAATTATTAAAAATTCCCCATTCTAAATGTAATACAGGATAAGTTGGTTCAAATTTTTTAATTATTTTACTTATTTGTTTTGTTGCTACGACATCATCTTTAATTGATTTAAGACATGTTTGGTTTTGGAATTCAACGGTCTCATTAATTTCAATAATCAATTCCAAATCAAAATCTATAATTGCATCCTCCGAAGCTGTAAGGACATTTATAGCAAACTCTTGAGAGACTTCACTACAACTATTTTCATCTAAATAATTAATAATAGCAGTCCACTCTCTAAGTGTTAAATTAACTTGCTCCAAAATTTCAGGGGTAATAGTAGTGGTGTCTGAGTTATCAAATGATAAAGTATTAATACATTCCAAAATAGATTGCTTTATGCTTTCTTCTATTGAAATTGGCGAAGTCACCACTACAATTTCATCATTGTTTACATCTCCGTTACTAGCATCACCGCCGCCGCCAGTAGTTGAAGCCGTTGAATCATCGTTAGTGCTATTATCATCCGTTCCGTTGCTACTTCCGCTTCCACTTGGCGGGCAATAAATAACGATGTTGGTATAAGTGGCACAAGGAATATCATTTGCGCCTTCATGCTCACAATCATTTTGTATGTGTCCATTAGTAGAGTATAAAAATGAATTTCTTGAACCATTAGGTATATGGTATTGTGCATACGTAATAGTACATGGTAACGAGTCTTCGCCTAGTATGTCTGATAAGTTTACGGTAAGTGGCTCGTATGTTATTTGGTAAGAAGAATTTACGTGTCGTGTTGCTATAAACTCTTGTCGTTGTAACTCGGTAAAATGATAGGTTACTAAACTAGCATCATAATCGTCCATCGTTTCATTATATGAAAACACCACATTCTCTAATACACTACTTGTATTGTTTTCACGGCTGATGCTAAATGTATATGAATGGGTATTCGTTTCTACATTTTCAACAAACTTTACAATAGTGGCATCAATAGTAAAATTATAGATTTCACTAGATGTGCTTTCTGTAAAGCTGCCCTGTTGTAGTGTTGCTAAACTTCTCATTTTAGTACTAAGCTTGTTGTTACTTTCAATATCTTGTGCTGATAGTAAAGTTGATTTAAAAGGGGATTCTTTTAATAAAGTTTCCTCTTGTTGTATTTCTGTTACCGTATCACTTTGGCAGTTAGTAAGCAAAAACAATACCAAGATACACAAAGTACGCATTAAATTTCTTACGATTTTCATTTTTTTAGTTTTTTAGATTTACGCCTACTCTTAGAGGTTTTCGGCTACGCCCATTCTTAAAATTATATGCAATACAGTTTTAAGGAAATAGGAGCATCTACATTACATTACTTAACCACAAATAACATGAAAAAAAGTAACGACTGTAAGAGGAAACTTCCCCTTATTAGGGGTAAAGTTCCTTTTTTAACCTCATTACTATTTTAGCATCATGAAAAAAAATAAGGGTACAAAACTTATGAAGCGAAAATTAGGAGCGTTTTCATTACATTTGTTTAAGACCAACACAAATAAATGACATTTTTCACTATTATCAAAATAAAAATTGGACAAATTTCACATTATGCTGAATGAAAGATTTAAAATAGCTATAAAAAATAGCGATTTATCTACCCAAAAGGTTGCGGAATCTATTGGATTAAAGGTAAATACGCTTCGTAAAGCGCTGCTTAGGGATAGCTTAAATGATGGGTATTTAATTTTGATTGAGCAAAACTGTGGAATATCAAGAAAATGGTTGAAAGATGGTACAGAACCCATGTTTGTACAATCAAAAGAAGATATAATCAAGCAAACCATTGAAAACAATACACTTGAAGCCTTAGAAAAATTTGACAAAGAAAAAATTGTTGCCTATCTTTTACTGAAAGAAAGTGAGTTTATAAAAATACCTTCTTTTATCTCATTAGTAGAAAAGATAAAAGTATCGCAACGTATTACAGAGATCGTAAATAAAAAGTAGTTATTTCTTTTTGTACTTATTGGATAAGTACTTATAAAATTGTTCTTCTAAAAATGTAAGTTTATGATTCTCTTCTTTTTTTAAGTGTATTCTATACAGTTCCTCTAAAAGATTTACTTCATCATTTCGCAAATGATGTAAAAAAAAGCTAAAGTTGGTAGTTAGTTCTTTTACTGTAAATGTGTCAAGTATAAAACCACTTTCTCTAAACTTTTTTAAAATATTTTCTTTATCCTTCTCCATCGGCTACTTTTTCAATAGCTGAAAATATTTTTTCATCTACGATTTCTACATCTTTTTCAATTTCCTTTTTATTATCTTTTGTCATCGCAGTAGCCGCCATCAAAAAGTAGTGATTTATTCTGATATCAGATATCAATGTGACTAAATTTACGATCGATTTTCTGTAACTTTCTAAGGTATGTTCTTTTCGTTCCGACATATATTTAAGCACATAAAATATGGAGAAACTAATAGCAAAACAAATAATGAAAGTAACTAAGGCATAAATGGTTGTTGGTAAATCATCAGTCTTTTTAAATACGGTATGCGATACCCAAAATAGTGAAACTGCCATCCAAGCAGACGCTTCAAATAGGAGAGATTTTTTGAAGTTTTTGTTTTTATGTTCGTAAATAATACGGAATGTATAACGTAAGGATAGCACAAAAAAGGAAAATGACAAGCCAAAAATAAACAACCAATAATGAAAACTATTTCTGCCATTAAAAGAGTGTTCGAGAGCTAAATCTTTTTTTTTGTAATTATAATTGTTGATTTTCTCTTTATAAAAATTTGTTTGAGATTTGTATAGTTTCAGAAATTCTGATTTTGTGATTTTATTCTTCTCAAATTCATCTAATAATAAATCTTGACTGCTATTTCTCTCGACTATTATGGGATTATAGGTTTTCTTATGACTTATTTGCTCATTTGAAAACTCATCAAATAAAACATGATAAAGAGACATTGTAATCAAAAAAAATAAAACAATGCCTCTAAATATTTGCTTAATCTTGAACTGGTTCTTCTTCTGGTCCGTCATCTATTGTGCCATCATTAGCAGGATCCACCACTGAAATTTCTGTTTCATCCTCGTTGGTTAAACTGTCTGGTGTACAACTGGTGTACATTGCCAAAATTAAAATTGTTACTACTAGTGTTCCGAATACTTTTTTCATAATACCTTAGGTTAAAAATTAATAAATTACTTTAGAGTAAAATACTAATAAATCATAAGGTATTAAATTTCAAAATGTAAATTTATTAAACTAACTGTTTGTAAGTTTAATTGGTGGAAAATTGTCACACAAAGATAAAAGTCTAAAAAATAACCCATTACGGTTTAACCATAAAATAAGTATAGTTTTGCGGTATTGAAATCTTCATTATACAAACAAAAAAATCTATAGCCTTACGGATTTCCGTAAAGCTATACTAAGATAATTAGGATTTTTTATGATTCCGTAGATACATCTGTTTCATCAGGTGTTTGCTCATCGCTTCCCTCAGTACTTCCTGTACGTACATTTACGGTTTGGTTATACTGCTTTGCTAATACGCTTATTTCTTTTTCTAAACTTTTGTGTATTTCATTATTACCAAGCGTAGCGTGCGCGCTTATGTGTGCATGCAAATCTCTATATGCCATTGCACCATCGTCACGTATTTTAGTAAAACTTTCGGCAGAGCCTGATGCTGTTTCCGTAACTCTTGCTAAGTATCGCGCATTAAAATTTTCATTTCTCGCTTTTAACTCTGCTATCCAATCTGATAATTTTAGCGCAGTAACTGCCGCACTTAAATTGGCTTCTGTTTCCCAATCTGCCAACATACTATCTATAACTGCCGTTTCTGCTTGGTAACTCATACGTGGAATTCCCGAACCATAATTATTTAGGTTATACAAAAGGCTTCTAGCGGCATTTACAGTAGCACTATCGTAGTGCAACATATATGCTTCAAGTAATCCTTTTATTCCTGAAAAGGCTTTGTCTCTAGTGGTATCAATATCTATCAGTTCTTGTGTAATACCACTACTAAGTTGTTGTTGAAATAAACCATCCATTAAGTTTATTTGTTCATTCAAATTGTTGTACTGTGTTGTTAAAGACAAAGCAGACACATCATGTGCATCTAATAAACCTAAAACATCTTTCATGTACTGCAAAAATTCGCTATTTCGGTAGCGATCTAACATGGGTGTGTTCATAAAAATAGTAAATTTAATTATTCGTAAAATTTTAACAATATTTAACCTTTTAATTGCAGAATTCTCAAAAAAAAGCGTCCCGAAACCTTCTCGCATCAATGCGAGAAGGTTTCGGGTAACTTCAGAAGCGTCTCGCAACCTTGCGAGAAGGTTTCGGGTAACTTCAGAAGCGTCTCGCGACCTTGCGAGAAGGTTTCGGGTAACTTCAAAAGCATCTCGCGACCTTGCGAGAAGGTTTCGGGTAACTTCAAAAGCATCTCGCGACCTTGCGAGAAGGTTTCGGGTAACTTCAGAAGCGTCTCGCGACCTTGCGAGAAGCTTATAAGATGATTTTTAGGAAATCTGTCAAAGAAAAAATACGTCTTAAATATACAGAAAAAGATGTAATATTTTTTATTCCTTACATTTTAAAGATGTTTTTTATTCCAAAAAATGAAGTCCGCGTGAATAATGCAGGAGAATTTTCAAACGGAATTACTACGATTGAAAGCATGTACGCACCTGAATTTAGAAGTCATACCAAAGGTGTTCGGATAAAGGTAGAATAGTTTTAATGCCAGTTTTGCTTTAAAATTACTCAATAAAAAGGCAGTTATTTTTTCTTCAGACAAAAAAGAAAATGCAAGCATAGCCATAGCTACGGTTACATTTTATTTTGAAGAATAAAGGAAAAAGCCCAAGTTTTTGTGGGTAAATTTAAAGTGAAAATGGTATAAGTTGATGATTTGAAAATGTATTTCTCTTAAATTTTATCTATGAAAATATTCCGTCAGATCGAGTGAGTTTGCTACACAAACTCACTCGAGGTAATGCTTTGAATTACGATTTTAAGTTTTTGATTTTTTAATTATTTAATCTTTCAATCATTTCACAAACTCCCCAATATGCCATAAAATTCCAGATGGATCGTGCATAAAAAATTCATTTCCCCTATCGTTATAACTGATTTCAGAAACACGAACGTTTTTATACTTAGCAGTCAGCTCTAATTTTTTGATCGCTTCCAAATGGCTTTCTACATTTTCCACTTCCATAAAAATCATGGTATTATCTACCCAATCTTTTACGTACGCATCTTGTAGATAAAAGCCAAAATTACCCATCTTAAAGTACGACATATTGTAGGCTGTTGGAATTTCTTCAAAACCCAAATCACGATAAAAACATCGCGAAACTTCAAACTCTTTTGCGCCCATAAAGGCTCTCATTGATTTTATAGTATACTTCATCCTGAAAATTTTAACCCATAGAAACGTTTACTCACTCAAAAGACCTGTTCACGCATTGCTGGTTTTATAAGGTATCAAGATACGGTAGATTTGAATTCTAATCAAACAAAATAGATTCCTGCCTGCGCAGGAATGACAAACTAACTACTCAACTATGAAATCAACTTTACTATTCGGACTCTTTTTAAGTATTACTTTTTTCGGCTTTGCGCAAAACAACCCCATTTCAGGAACTGTCTATGACGAAGATAAAAATGTTCTTGTTGACGCGAATGTGATTGTAAAAAATTCCAAAGAAGGAACAATTACAGATAAAAAAGGTGAATTCTCGCTTGACGCAACTCCAAAAGATACGTTGGTCATTTCGTATTTGGGATTTGAAACGAAAGAAGTTGTCATAGGTAATCATAAAGAAATTACGCTAAAATCCCAATGGGAAAAATTAGAGGCAGTAACAGTTCTAGCTCATGGAGGAGTTGTTTGTTCCGTAAAATTGTGTTGCTGTGGCACTTATATGACAACAGAAACTGCGTCCGAAGAATTCAAAAGAATTTCTACGAATGAAAGTTTGACATCATTGTTCCCAAACCCTTCTGCAAACGGCTTATTTCAGCTACAACTCGATAAAACATATAATACAATTACGGTAGAAATTTTCAATATGAACGGTCAATTAATTCAAACCTCAACACACTCGAAACTTTCAAAAATTCCACAAATCGATTTGTCAACACAACCAAAAGGAATGTATTTGATTCGTACAATCGCAGATGGAAAGCTGTTGGAAACTAAGAAAGCGATGAAAGGTTAAATCATTTGTCATTCCTGTCTTTCGACTACGCTCAAGATAAACTAGGGCAGGAATCCATAAGCGGAAAGAGTGGATTCCGCATCAAGTGCGGAATGACAACAGCTAAGAGACAAAAGCAAACAGCTAACGGCTAACGGCTAAAAATCTCCGATTCCAAACGTTCTTCTACTACTTCGCCATCTTTTTTGTAGACGAAATACGAATGATTTTCTTCATCTAAAGACATGACGTTGGCAACTTTTCCGTTTTCAAATACAATGCCTGATAAGTCATCACAGGCATACCCATCGGTTAAGATTTCTTTTTGAATGTTACTGTGAAATAACGGACGACGCGACGCTTCCGAATGGTAATGTGGACAGTGGCTGAACGGTAAAAAGTTGAAACCTTCTACAAATGTGAGCTTTTTTGGACGCGAATCTGTAAAGCCACCATTGAACCAACACAACGAACCTGCGCTTCCGCCAGCTAAGACAATTCCACGATCATAAGCTTTTTTGAGAACTTTGTCAATTTCGTGCGCTTTCAGCAACGTCATCATGTTTAAAGTATTTCCGCCACCGACAATAATGGCGTCCATTTCTAATAATAAGTCTTCAAATTCCCAGTTTTGCGTACTCGAATTGATCCAAACTTTCAACACATGCGGTTCTACTTCTAAATCGTGACATAACTCGTACCAATAGTTAATGTACCAAAGTGCATCGCCAGTGGCAGTTGGTAAAAAACAAATACGCGGTTTCTTTTTCCCTGTGAGTTTGGCAGTATATTTTACAAATCCTTGATTGACTTGTCCGCCGTAGACGAATAATGTTTGGTTCATTTTTTCAGATTTTTAGACTTCTTAGACGTACTTAGATTACTCGATAAAGTATACTGAGTGGAGTCGAAGTATGGGTTTTGGGTTAAATTACTTTTATAACCTGTTGTGCATTTTGATAAAATTCGTCAATTCGACTGAATTTTACGATTGAAAATGAGTGAAATTTGTATCGAGAATAGATTTTTTATACCAAATAGGTTCTCGATACGATTTTTCGTGCCTCAAAATCACTCAAACTGACGCTTTACTTTACTTTTGAATTTAAAATGCACAATGGGTTTTTATGTTTTAAATTTAGCGTTTAATATCTGTAATTTCTGAAAAGAAGATACAAAAAAAGCGACTTAAAAGTCGCTTCAAATTATCTGTTTAACATTTCCCAGAGTTTATCTTTCAGTTCTGTAATGCCAAATTGAGCAACAGACGAGATAAACATATACGGAATGTTTAAGTCTTTGTCGAGTTCTATGCTCATTTCCTGCATGAGTTCATCATCGAGCATGTCTGATTTAGAAATCGCGATGAAACGCTCTTTATCGAGCAATTCCGGATTGTATTTTTTTAATTCGTTGAGCAGAATGTCGTACTCTTTTGAAATATCTGGACTGTCCGCAGGAATTAAAAATAGTAAGGTTGAGTTTCGTTCAATATGTCTCAAAAAATAATGTCCCAAGCCTTTTCCTTCGGAAGCACCTTCAATGATTCCTGGAATGTCTGCCATCACAAACGAACGAAAATCTCTGTATTCTACAATTCCCAAATTCGGTTTTAAGGTTGTAAATTCGTAATCGCCAATTTTTGGTTTTGCCGAAGTAATTACCGAAAGTAAGGTTGATTTTCCAGCATTTGGAAATCCTACCAAGCCAACATCTGCAAGGACTTTCAATTCTAATAATATATCTTTTTCTTCACACGGAATTCCTGGTTGTGCGTAGCGTGGCGTTTGATTCGTAGCCGATTTGAAATGCCAGTTTCCGCGTCCGCCTTTTCCGCCTTCCGCAACAATGCGTTCTTCGCCGTGTTCCGTGATTTCGAAAAGCACTTCATTGGTCAAAACATCTTTTACCACCGTTCCTAAAGGCACATCTAAGTACACATCTTGTCCGTCAGCTCCTGTACTTCGGTTTCCACTTCCGTGTGCGCCGTGTTCAGCTTTGAAATGTCGTTTGAGTTTGTAATGAAAAAGTGTCCAAAGGTTTTGATTTCCTCGGAGAATCACATGTCCGCCACGTCCGCCATCGCCACCGTCTGGGCCACCTTTTGCGTTGTATTTTTCACGTAATAAATGCATTGAGCCTTTTCCTCCGTTTCCGGAAGTGACGTGCATTTTTACATAGTCTACAAAATTTCCATCTGTCATTGTATCATCATTTTAGTGTGTCAAGTCAACTTCTTGACTTTGCGTACGTATTGCTATTGTTTGTTCTATGGCACTCCAGAGTTCAATTCTATGTAGCAACGCTTGTTTACTTACGTCAATACAATCTTGCCATTTCTGACTGTCTGAACCGCATAATTCTTGAATCATTTGCAATGCCAAAGGTCCGTGTTCGTCGCCATCTAATTCAATATGTCTTTCTAAGTAGTAGATAAACTTATCTAAATTTACGGCTATGTTTTTTTGATCAATTCCTTTAACCATTTCTATGAACATATTCGGAATTAAATCTTCTCTTCCAAAGGTAAATACCGCCGCAATTTTATGAACTTCATTGGTTTCTATGATTGAAAAGGTAAAGTTAACAAAATCTTGTACGGCTTTTGGCGCGTTTACAGCAAGTAAACTTTCAGACACATTTTTTCCTGCCGAAATATGCTTGATACATTCCGAAATCATTTCTGTATTTGCATCGGAAGCTTCCATCGCTTCCACGTACATTTCGTAATGACTTAGCGGTTTTCCGTCTTTGTCTACATCACTTTCTTCTCCTAAAACAATTTCGTTGATAAAACGTCTTGTCACAGGATTCCCTTTTGGAATCCACGGTAATGTTGTGTTTGTTAATTGTATTTGCAAGGCTTTTAGTAATGACATAAAGTCAAAAACGGCAAATACATGTTGCTCCATAAACGTGTTTAATGCCGCTACGGAATTCACTTTGCTGTATAAAGAATGTGCCACTATTTGTTGTTGTAGTGGCGCTAATTCTTTGGCAAGTTGTTGTATGTATGTTTCGTTGTTATAACTCATCGATCACTGCGCTTAAACGAGCTGTAATTTCTTCAATAGAACCAGTGCCATTTACACTGTAAAATTTATTTTGTGCTTTGTAATAGTTGATTAATGGTGCTGTTTTTTGATTGTATTCGTCAAAACGATTTCTAATTTTAGTTTCATCTTGGTCGTCCACGCGCCCACTTTCTTTTCCGCGTTCTAGTAAACGTTGAATTAAAATTTCGTCATCTGCTTCTAATGCAATGGTTGCGGAAATCGTCATGTCTTTGGTTGCTAAAAAAGTATCTAATGCTTCCGATTGCGCCGTCGTTCTTGGGAAACCATCAAAGATAAAACCATTTGCATCTGGATTTTTCTCCACCTCAGCTTGTAACATATTGATGGTTACTTCATCAGGAACTAAATCGCCTTTGTTCATATATGATTTTGCTAAAACGCCTAATTCTGTTCCGTTTTTAATGTTGTATCTAAAAACATCTCCTGTTGAAATATGTACCAAGTTGTACTTTTCTTTTAAGAAATTTGCTTGTGTTCCTTTTCCAGCGCCAGGCTTTCCGAATAAAATTAAATTAATCATGTTGTGTGTATGTAGTTGATAAACTTCAGGTAAATTTCTGCCCAATTCGTCATAGTCCAATCCGTAACCTACAATGAATTCGTTTGGAATTTCCATCCCGATATAATCTATTTTGTATTGTTTTGTATACGCTTCTGGTTTAAAAAATAACGTTCCAATTAAGAACTGTTTTACTTTTTTTGCTTTGAATATTTTGTGTAATTCTTCAAGCGTATTTCCCGTATCAATAATATCTTCTAAAACCACGATTGTTCTTCCTTCAATGTCTTGAGATAAACCAATCAATTCCTTGATGTTGCCCGAAGAAGAAGTTCCGTGATAGGAAGCTAATTTTATAAAGCTCATTTCGCAAGGAAATGGATAGGCTTTCATAAAATCAGCGAAAAACATAAAGACGCCGTTTAAGATTCCGATAAAAATAGGTTGTTCCTCTTTGAGATCATTCGCCATTTCAGAAGCTAATCTAGCAACAGCTTCCTGAATTTGCGCTTCAGAGATGAATTTTTTGAAATATTTATCGTGCAATTTAATCACGTTTTCTATGCGTTTTTTTGATAAAATTTATTTTTTTTATGCCTCTAAAAAAGTAATTTTTATCCGTTGATGTCTTCTAAATAATGATACAATATCATTTTGAAAGGTGCAAAGATACAAATTGATTTATGAATAACGTTTTACGAGTTTACTTTTACCGTTTTAGATTTGTACTTTTGTGTAAAATACGAATACAATGAATTATTTTTCCTCCGATTTTAAGTTGGGAATTTTAGGTGGCGGCCAATTGGGCAAAATGCTGCTGTATACAACCCGAAAGTTTGATATTTATACAACGGTTTTAGATCCAAGTGCCGAAGCGCCATGCAGAATAGCCTGCAATGAGTTTATTCAAGGTGACTTGATGGATTTTGATACCGTATATAATTTTGGTAAAAAGGTAAATGTGCTTACGTTTGAAATTGAACATGTAAATGTAGATGCGTTGCAAAAGCTTGAAGATGAAGGCATTCACGTATATCCATCTGCAAAAACGTTGCGAACGATTCAAAATAAAGGAATTCAGAAGCTTTTTTATCAGAAACATCAAATTCCGACCGCACCATTTTCTATTTATATGTCGTTGGAAGAACTCATGCACAGTGTTGATAATGAAGTGATTTCAATTCCGTTTGTTTGGAAAAGCACACAGTTTGGTTATGATGGAACTGGCGTAAAAGTGGTTCGATCGTTAGCCGATTTGGAAAGTTTGCCAAATGTGGAATGTATGTGTGAGGAATTGGTTGATTTTAAAAATGAACTCGCCGTGATTGTTGCCCGAAATGTTTCAGGTGAAGTGAAAACGTATCCTGTGGTAGAAATGGAGTTTCATCCAGAAGCGAATCAAGTAGAATATGTAATTTGCCCTGCAAGAGTTTCCGAGGACATTCTAGCGAAAGCGAAAAAAGTAGCCTTACAAGTTTCCGAAAAGTTAGAACACGTCGGAATTTTGGCTGTAGAATTATTTCAAACACAAAATGATGACATTTTAGTGAATGAAGTGGCGCCAAGACCACATAATAGCGGACATTATAGTATTGAAGCGAGTTATACGTGTCAGTTTGAGCAACATATTCGTGCTATTTTGAATCTTCCGTTAGGAAATACCGAAAGTAAAGTGGCTGGAATTATGGTGAATTTGGTCGGCGCAGAAGGCCATACTGGCGATGTTGTATATGAAAATATTGAAGAAATTATGCAACTAGAAGGCGTAACGCCACATATTTATGGAAAGCGACAAACACGTCCTTTTCGTAAAATGGGACATGTAACGATTGTAAATGAAGATATAGCAGAAGCGCGAAAAATAGCTGCGGAAGTGAAAAAGAAAATTAACGTAATTAGTAAGTAATATGGCAAAAGTGGGAATTATTATGGGAAGTACAAGTGATCTTCCTGTAATGCAAGAGGCAATTGATATTTTACAAGGTTTTGATATTGAAATTGAAGTTGATATTGTGTCGGCGCATAGAACTCCTGAAAAGTTATTTGAGTATGGAAAAAATGCACATACACGCGGTATTTCTGTAATTATTGCTGGTGCTGGCGGCGCGGCACATTTACCAGGCATGGTTGCTTCTTTGTCTCCGTTACCTGTGATTGGCGTTCCTGTAAAATCGAGGAATTCTATTGATGGTTGGGATTCTATTTTGTCTATTTTGCAAATGCCGGGCGGCGTTCCTGTGGCAACAGTTGCGTTGGATGGCGCAAAGAATGCAGGAATTTTAGCGGCTCAAATTATTGGAAGTTCTGATAAATGTGTGTTGGATAAAATTTTAGTCTACAAAGAAGGACTCAAACAGAAAGTAATGACTTCCGCAAAGGAAATTTTGAAATAGAAAAAGCCGCTTCGAAAAGCGGCTTTTTATCTTTACAAACCATTCAAAAATAAAACTAACCTACCATATTATTAATCATTTTTTACTCCAAAAAAAAATTTGGGTATTGTAGTTTGTATTGATGATTCAAAAGTATCATTTTGTTCACTTTTTCAACTTTTGAAAGCATCTAAAATTCGTTTTCTCGTTTAAACGCATTAACTTTTCGACGAAAGGTATTTCAACTTTTTAGACAACTACTTTAACTACATTTTGGCACATTAAAAAACCCTTCAAGCATTTGCTCAAAGGGTTTACATCAACCAATCCATTTTAATTACATACAGTTAATAGGGCTATCAACATTGTAAAATGTATCAAGTAGGTTACATATATTGTTATACTATTATGAAAAAAATTATCGCTACTAAATCAACGGGACAAAATTCTTAATTCTCTGGTAATTGGAAGAATATCGAAAAGTGTTTTTATATGAAATCGATAAAAAGCATGAGTAATCGATAAAATACGCTTTTCTGTGTTTATTTTAGTATTTTCTTGATGATTTGCACTCCAGAAGACGTTGTACAACGCACAATGTACAAACCATTAGTGAGCCCTTTGATTGTTATTTTGTTTTTAAAATCTGTACATAAAACACGTTCGCCAGCGATGTTAAAAAGTTCTACTGTTTTTAAGTGCGTGTTTGTAGTTTGAAGCGAAAGCACATCATTTGTAAAATACACATGTATATCTTTTGTGCTTGCTTGCACATTATCGGTATGTAATGTGTTGTTATAATTGAGATTGAGGAAGAAACGATCATTTACTTCGCCTACAACACCCGGAAACGTATAGCCTGTTTGTCGTAAGTCTGTAAATGTGGTTAGGTAGGTATCTTCCAGAATGATATCGAAATCTGGACTTAAAAATTCGGCATCAATAGATATCGTGTACGAAGCATCTGCCGTAAGTTCATATCCTAACGCTACTTGAATATCAGTATGTGCTAGTTCTGGCAATGCTTGAATGGAAAGTCGTGTGGTATTTAAAAACGAGTAAAATTCTATGACGGCGCCATCATTGATAAAGTTTGCGTCGTATCCATCATCGTAATTATCCGTTCCTTGCGGAATGAATCCGATGAGAATGGTTAGATAAGAGCCATTTCCTGCCAATCGTAACGAAATACGTCCATCGGTATCACTTTCTTCTTGATAATTTAACAGATGATTTGCATCATTATTTTTGGTCAAGAAATCGTCACTATTTTGACTGTAAAATGTGATGGAAAACCCAGTAAATAGAATTGTTAATAGTAATTTTATGTTCATGGCAGTAATGATTTAGGGCAAAATCTCTACTACAATGATAATTAAAATCACTTTAAAAAAGCATTCTTTTAGAACTTTAATACTTTTTTGGTAACAATAATGCTATTTTCCGTTGTAAGTTTTACAATATAAATTCCGTTTGCTATTTGTGGAATGGCTACTGTTTCAGCATAATCACCTTGTATGATTTGTTTCCCAGAAATATCATACAGTGCTATTGTTTCAAAATCTGTACGATTGGTCATTGTTTTGAGTTCATTATTTTCAAACAATACATGAGTTTGTTGTTCCGCCACTTCGAATGCTTCTACATTTAATGTATTTCTGTATTGAACATTTAAAAAGAAACGGTCATTTTCTTCTGTTGGACTTGTGGTAAATGTATACGAAGTTTGTCTTAGATCGATAAATGTTCCTTCATATCTATCTTCTAAAATGATATCAAAATCTTGACTTAGATATTCAGCATCAATTTGTATTGTATACGTTCCACTTACTACTACTTGATATCCTAACGGAATTTCAACATCCGAATTTGTAAGTATTGGCAATGCTTGAATCGCCATTTTATTGGTTGTCAGATATGAATAAAACTCTATACTAGCACCTTCATTGATAAAAGGTCCATCATATTGTTCATCATAATGGATAGTTCCTTGCGGGATAAAGCCCAATAATTGTGTTGCATATAAGCCGCTACCTGATAACCGTAAGGACAATCGTCCATCTGTTTGATTGTTACTAGTGTTTGTTGATTCGGGCGTAAACGCTCCTGTTGAATTGTTGGGTCTAAAAAATTGATCATTATTCGCCACCACTCTGTGTGCATTTCTGAATGTAACTGTTCCACTTCCACCATTTTTGGCTTGTACGGCAAATCCTTGGGCAGTTGCAATGTTTCCATCCGCAGCGCCTAGCGGATTTGATCCTGTACTATTATATTCTATGTAATCAGAAGCTAAATTATCGCCAATTGGTGCATCGGTTTGTCGCCAATAGTATACAGTTCCTTCAATGGCAGCGGAATTATCTTTTTGAAATTTTTCCCAATTGATTGCAGATGGATATGGATTTCCGATGATATTGTAACCAGATTCACCAGAATTAGGGTCAACGGTGTAATAAACAGTTTCATCAATATCGCCATTGTTTACCGTTCCTGTAAAGATTGCTGTTTCGACATTAAAATGATTTGCTCTAAACGCATAACCTCTACCAACCTCCATAGTAGTATGATCGTTGTTCCATGCAGCGTTTGTTACCGAAGCATTCCAATAATAATCATACCCACCAACATTTGGAAAAATTGAAGCAATTGTTGAACTACTTTCATCAATCGGTGTAGACCAATAGGAATAAAAATATCGATTTGTATAATTTGGCGAATCTCTATTTATGGTATAACTTCCTGAGCCAAGTAATGCTGTGTTTTTCCGCGTGATGAACGAACCGTCATTTTCTACCGTAATGGTTCCGTTATTGGTCATATCATAATAAACATCTAATGTAGCGCCAGCATTTACAGTAATAGAAGCGGTAGCGTCTACCGTAAGTTCTCCAACTTTGGTATGTGCTGTTAAAACTGGATAATTTGTAGACTCAGGAATGATAACTGATTCTAGTTTATCACCATCTGGCGCGACGCCACCAACCCAATTGCTTCCAGTTGTCCAACTTGTGGTTGCTGCTGTTGCAGACCATGTAATTGAAGTTAAGTTTGCTGCATCTGCGTCAACTGCTGTATTGCTATTATCTAAATAACTAAATGTATCGCCATCAATAGCAGCTACCAAATTATCAGTTCCAACTGTGGTAATCAAAACATCTTTGTTGTCGTTAATTTCTGTAGCAGTTCGTACATCACTCCAAATTCTGAATCCCCAAATATTTCCTCGAAAATAATATTCGTCTCCGCCATTATCATTGACAATTGAGTTAAAGCAATATTCTGACAGTCCTTCAGTTGTCCAACTTCCACAATCTGGAAAACGTAATGATTCATTTTTGTATCCAATTCTAAAAGAATTGTGACCTCCTAATTGATATCCTGATAATTGCGTTTGAAGCACGCCATCCAAATACCACTTTAATGCAGTATTTGCAGAAGTTGTCATAGGGTTTGTGGATGAATTTCCTGGTTGTGCATTATCAAATACAAAGGCAAAGTGATACCAAGTGTCAGCCGATATTGCTTTTCTGTAAAACGTTCCATTCCATTGTGGCGTGTAATCGGCTCTGTTGTAAGCTCCCATTATCAAATATCCATTCTCTACATAGGCAATAACAGCACGTGTTCCTGCTCCTTCTTTAAATATCATTTGTCTTGCGGAAGTCGCTTCTACTTTAAAGTAAGTTTCGTAAGTTCTGTTGTTCGTTACTGTACTATTTATATTTGTTGTATTTGGCACTATAATATAATCATCAACTCCATCAAGGTAAAAACCATCGGATGAAGGCTGTGCCCTTAAAATTACTATTGAGAATAGTAAAAGAGCAAGTAATTGTATTTTTTTCATTTTTCTAGCAATTTTTCTAATATACATACGTAATTTTCTATCTTTGGGTTTTAAAAAACAGAAAAAATATTTTAACTTTTGTTAAGATATATTACGTCATCGAAAATAGTTTTTTCTCACAAAATAATACACGCTATTTCGATCAAACACTTAATTATATCGCCGAAATGAACATACTGACTAAAAAATTTCTCACAAAACATACAACTGCTCCTTTCTCAAAAATTGAGGTAACTGAATTTATTCCTGCAATTGACTCGGAGATAATTCGCACTAAAGCAGAAATTGATCAGATTACTGAAAATACCGACACTCCTACTTTTGAAAACACAATCGAAGCACTGGAATATTCCGGAGAACAATTGGACCGAATTACAAGTATCTTTTTTAATTTGAATTCGGCAGAAACCAACGAAACTATTCAAAAAATAGCGCAAGAGATTTCACCGAAATTAACCGAGTTATCCAATGATATTACACTGAATGAAGCTTTGTTTAAAAGAGTAAAAACGGTGTATGAACAAAAAGAAAGTTTAAATCTTACCACAGAACAAAAAACTTTACTCGATAAAAAGTTCAAAGGTTTCTCAAGAAATGGCGCAAATTTGCCCGATGACAAAAAAGAAAAACTTCGTGAAATTGATAAAAAACTTTCAAAATTAAGCTTGACTTTTGGTGAAAATGTACTCGCAGAAACCAACAAATTTCAATTGCATTTAACCGATGAAAAAGACGTTTCAGGAATTCCAAATGGCGCATTAGAAGCCGCAAGATCCATCGCGGAAAGCGAAGGGAAAGAAGGCTGGATTTTCACCCTCGATTACCCAAGCTATATTCCGTTTATGAAATATGCGGACAATCGCGAGTTGCGTCAACAAATGGCAATTGCTGGCGGTTCAAAGTGCTTTAAAAACGACGAATTAGATAATCAGGCGATTGTGTTGGAAATTGCAAAATTACGTCATCAACGTGCCAATTTGTTAGGCTATAAAACACATGCGCATTTTGTATTGGAAGAACGCATGGCGGAAACACCTGAAAAAGTGACTTCATTTTTAAATGAATTGTTGGAAAAAGCAAAACCTGCTGCCGAACGTGAGTTTCAACAATTGTCCAATTTTGCCAAAAAACTAGATGGAATTGAGCAGCTTCAAAGTTGGGATAATTCTTATTATTCAGAAAAATTAAAGCAAGAATTGTTCAACTTGGATGATGAAAAACTAAAACCTTATTTTAAACTCGAAAACGTAATTGATGGCGCATTCACGGTAGCTAATAAATTATTTGAGTTGCGTTTTGAGCAAGTTTTTGATATTGATACCTATCACGAAGATGTAAAAACATACGAAGTTTTTGATGGACAAAATAACTTTGTAGCTGTGTTTTATGCAGATTTCCATCCGCGAAAAGGAAAACGAAATGGCGCTTGGATGACATCCTACAAATCACAATTGCGAAAAGATGGAATCGTAGAAAGACCACATGTATCGATTGTGTGTAATTTTACCAAACCAACGGCTTCAAAACCTTCTTTATTAACCTTTAATGAAGTCACCACGCTTTTCCATGAATTTGGTCATGCATTACACGGAATGTTAGCGGACACAACGTATCCAAGTTTAAGTGGAACGTCTGTATTTTGGGATTTTGTAGAATTACCAAGTCAAGTATTAGAAAACTGGTGTTACGAAGCGGAAGCTTTGGCAATTTTTGCCAGACATTACGAAACTGGCGAAGTAATTCCAATGGAATTTATAGAAAAAATAAAAGCTTCGGCTACCTTTTTAGAAGGAATGGCAACGTTGCGTCAAATCAGTTTTGGATTGCTCGATATGAGTTGGCACGGAATAGATCCTACAGGAATTGAAGATTTAAAAACACACGAAAAAGCAGCGTTTGAAAACACACGCTTGTTCCCAGAAAATTCCAAAACTGCCATGAGCACTTCGTTTTCGCACATCTTTCAAGGTGGTTATTCATCAGGATATTACAGCTATAAATGGGCTGAAGTGTTGGACGCAGATGCGTTTGAATATTTTAAAGAAAACGATATTTTCAGCAAAGAAATTGCTTCAAAATTTTTAACACATGTATTATCAAAAGGTGGCACCGAACATCCAATGACTTTATATAAACGTTTCCGTGGAGCAGCACCAAAACCAGATGCGTTGTTGAAACGTGCAGGATTGTTGGTTGATTAGACTTCTTAGATTGTTAGATTGTTAGATTGTTAGATTGTTAGATTGTTAGATTGTTAGATTGTTAGATTGTTAGATTGTTAGATTGTTAGATTGTTAGATTGTTAGATTGTTAGATTGTTAGATTGTTAGATTGTTAGATGAAAATTAAATAAACAATCGTCATTTCGAGTGATTTTTTGTAAAAAATTGTATCGAGAAATGCTTTAAAACAAATACTCATTATAACAATTTCACTCAATTCTCAATACAAATAATACCAGTTTTGCTTTAAGATTACTCAATACTGACAACAAATCGTATCGAGAAGTCTCCCAAAGCTGAAATCAAAACAAAAAAATAAAGTTCGTTTAGATAGCAATAACACTATCCAAACGAACTTTTTCTTTTCTGAAAAATTATCTTTTACAAAATAAACTTTCAAAAATTATTGAAAGTTTAAAAATTATTATATATTTGTCTCATGGATTATTTAGAAGCAAAAGATAAATTTATACAAACGTGGGGATCATTAGGAACCTTATGGGGAATTAACAAAGCCATGGCACAAATTCACGCCTTACTTTTAATATCTCCCGAGCCATTATCGATGGAAGATGTGATGGAAGAATTGCAAATTTCCAGAGGTAATACGAGCATGAATTTACGACAATTAATCGATTGGGGAATTGTGTACAAAACTTCCAAAGCTGGCGAACGAAAAGAGTACTTCGCGTCAGAGAAAGACGTACATGAGCTTACAAAACAGATTGCACGTGAACGCAGCCGAAGAGAAATTCAGCCAACGCTAAAAGTACTAAAAGAAGTGAGTAGTATTGACGATGATGGTTCTAAAAACACGAAAGAACTCATCAAGCAAACGAAAGCGCTTCACGAGTTAGCAGAAACTGCCGATTCCATCATGAATCGACTCGTAAATCAAGAGTCTAATTGGATGACAAAAACATTCCTAAAACTCTTAAAATAATACACGAAAGGAATTCATTTTCCTTTTTTATTTCAACAAATGTTTCAATATTTATTGAAAGTTTAAAAAATACAATAGTTATGAAATTCATTTATTACACCAACAACATCATTTTAGGATTAACACTTTTAGGATATACAATGATTATTCCTGGACTTATGATGCAATTCGTTTTAGGAGGAATTCAAGTTTTGTTCTTCTTCGTTTTATTATTCAATTATAACAAGTTTTCAAAAAAAATGAAGAAGTATTTACACATTTACGGTGTGTTAGCAAGTTCCTTTCTTTTATGGTATTTCATCGATATAAAAACGTTTAGCAGTAGCTTTTTGATGACTATTTTATTTCCAATGAGTATTGCTAGTTATTTTACCTATATCGTATATCAACTTAAACAAAATGTGTTATGAAAAATCTCTGTCTCCACTCCTATTTCAAAAAGGAATTGCAAACGCCTTCAAATAAAGAACAAGTGATCGATTTTTACAACGAAGCAACCGAAGATTATCGTTTTTGGAGTAAAGATTTAAACATGCACTTCGGTTATTATGTTCCTTTCAAAACAAACTTATTCAAGCGAGATAGCATGCTCAATAAGATGAATTCGGAAGTTTTTAAACGTTTGAATGTGTTCAATCAGAAAAAACATATTGTCGATTTAGGTTGCGGAATGGGCGCAACTATTCGTCACGGAATTGCGACGTATCCAAAACTTGCCATTACGGGTTTGACCATTTCGCCTTTTCAAGTTGAAAAAGGAAACGAAATGCTTCCATCGGAACGCGGAACTATTCTCAACAGAGATTATAGAAATACCTTTTTTAAAGAAAATTATTTTGATGGCGCCATGGCGATAGAAAGTTTCTGTCATTCAGGCTGTAGCACAGATGCGTTGGCAGAAACGTATCGAATTTTAAAACCCGGATCAACCTTCGTGATGGCAGATGCATTCGTAAAAAAAGAAGTCAACGACATGAATCCGCTCGCAAAATACACCTATAAAGGTTTGTGTGAATCGTGGAGTTTGGAAAGTTTAGGAAACATCTATCGGGTAAAAGCGGATTTAGAGAAATTAGGTTTTAAAGACATTAAAATTCAGAATATTTGGTACAGAGTCGCGCCATCGGTATTACACGTTCCATTTACAATTTCGAGTTTTATCTTAAAGAAATTATTCAGAAAAGAAACACTCAAACCAGAAAGTATCAAAAACTTAAAAGGTTCATTCTTAGCGTTGCTTTCAAGTCTAAGTTTAACCAATTTTGGATATTATATGATTACTGCTAAAAAATAATAGCAAGTAACTACCGAAAAATGTACAAAGTCTAATTAAAAAAGATTCCCACTTTCGTGGGAAATGAATATGAAAAAAATGGTCATTGCCGGCGGAAGCGGTTTTTTAGGAAACGCGTTAATAGAATATTTTCTTCCGAAGAATTATGAAATCGTTGTATTATCAAGAAGCAACAAAGAAACAGGAAATGATGCGCTTCGGTATGTACAATGGGACGCAAAAACGCTCGATATTTGGATGACGGAGTTGGAAGGAATTGAAGTTTTAATCAATCTTACAGGGAAATCGGTCGATTGTCGCTACAACGAGAAAAACAAAGCTGAAATTTTAAATTCCAGAGTGCAATCTACGGAAGTGTTGGGCAAAGCAATTCAAGCCTGTGCCGTTCCACCAAAAGTCTGGATGAATTCTTCTACGGCAACGATTTACAAACATTCACTAAATACTGAAATGACCGAAGAAAACGGAAATATTGGGGACGATTTTTCTATGAATGTTGCCAAATCGTGGGAAAAAGCATTTCACGAATGCAACACGCCGAAAACCTTTAAAATTGTATTGCGAACTTCCATTGTATTGGGAAAAAATGGCGGTGCGTTTATTCCGTTGAAAAATTTAACAAAACTTGGTTTGGGCGGAACGCAAGGAAACGGAAATCAAAAAGTAAGTTGGATTCACGAACACGATTTCTGTCGTGCTGTTGAATTTTTACTCGAAAAAAATAAATTAGGAACGTTCAATGTAACTTCGCCAAATCCGATTCCGAATAAAGAATTTATGAAAACATTGCGCAAGGTTTTAAAAATTTCCGTTGGAATATTTCAACCAAAGTGGTTACTTAGATTCGGCGCAAGATTTATTGGCACAGAAGCGGAATTGATCTTAAAAAGCAGGTTTGTCATTCCTGAAAAATTACTAGCATCTGGATTTGAATTTCAATATCCAACTGTGGAAAAAGCAATGCACGAAATTGTAAACAGATAAATTTTTAATTAAAACATATTCTGTAGTTTTTCTTTTTTCACAGAGTACATCTTTATTTTATGAAGCACATAAAAAAGTAATAAATAACTTACCTTTAATTTTGATTTTAAGCAAGATTTTTTTAGCTTTAGTAACTGATACGTTGCAAAAATAGTACATTTAAACGATCAGAAGTAACTCGAAAACTTTAAAAGAAAAACCATGAACACTCACGTAGATAAAACACCTCAACAAAAAATGCTATCAGCGTCAAATACTGTTTCACAACGGAAGAGTCAAAATGAAGCTGGTTTTCAATTTATTGACAATCGTCCCAAAGCTATTGAGCAGCAAAATTTACAAACTATTACAGATAATAGGCCTCAAACTAAAAAAGCTCTTCAACTTCAAACGTTGGCAGATAAATATGTTTCACAACAAAAGCCTATTCAGAAAAAAAGAAATAATACAGGTTTACCCAATAATTTAAAAGTTGGAATTGAAAATCTATCAGGAATTTCTTTAGATGATGTAAAAGTACATTACAACTCGGCAAAACCAGCGCAATTACAAGCTCATGCCTACGCACAAGGTACTAATATTCATATTTCTGCTGGACAAGAAAAACATTTACCGCATGAAGCTTGGCACGTTGTACAACAAAAACAAGGACGTGTAAAACCAACTAAACAACTAAAAGGCAACGTACAGGTAAATGATGATTTGAATCTAGAAAAAGAAGCTGACATCATGGGTGCAAAAGCTTTACAGACCAAGTCGAAAGTTCGTAATAATACAAATATTCCGTTGAATGATAATACAATCGTACAACGTGCAAGTATAAAAGAAACATTGGATGCTGCTGACAATCAATGGGCACATACAGAACAAAATGTAAATCAAACAAATAGCATATACGGTAGTTACGATCATACTTTAAGAAGTCTGCAAGGCACTCCTCAAGAACCCATTGGAAAAAAAGGAGCAGATGGTGTCCTTGCGTGGACTAAAAACTATCATAATAAAGCTAGTGCATATCTTCAAGAGTTAAACACTGCTGTAACAAGAACACAAGGACATAGAGTTAGTGTCTTAGGAACCAGTACTACCGAAGAACCAGATGCTTTCGTACTAAAAGATGATGGTGCAGAAGCAGAGACAGCAAATATTTTTAGAAAAGATCATATCGAAATCAAGCGAACTGAGGGGAATTTGGAAGCCGTAAAAGCAATTACAAGAAAGGCTATCAAACAATTGATAGCTCGTCAAGCTCCAGGTGTAAGGAAATATATTGCAGAGATTCACGCACCAAATTTAGTTTTACCCTTTGGAGCATTTATGGACGTAGGTGAATGGGCTAAAGGATACATAACAGACAATTTATCTAATTTTAAACATACAGGTCACGGGCTAAATCTGGTAGAAATTAAAATCTATTATGGGCAAAATTCCATTCCAATTTCTGCTAGTAAAATGATTCCAAAAACAGGTTGATGACTACGATTCACTTAACTACAAACATAAAAGCGCCCATTCAGCTCGTTTTTGATCTATCTAGAGATATTTCTGTGCATGAAGCGTCCACGAGTAATACACGCGAAAAAGCCATTGCTGGTGTGACTTCGGGTAAAATTAATCTTGGCGAAACGGTAACATGGCGTGCCAAGCATTTTGGAATTTACTTAACACACACAAGTTTGATTACGGCGTTTGAATCGCCCACGTATTTTGTGGATGAAATGACCGAAGGTGCTTTTAAAAGTCTACATCACGAACATCTTTTTAAAGAAGTGGATAGCGGTACAGAAATGACAGATATTTTCAACTATGAAGTTCCATACAGTATTTTTGGGAAGCTTTTTAACTATTTCATTCTAAAATCGTACCTAACGAAATTTCTTTTGGAACGAAACAAACACATCAAAAGCAGCGCAGAATCTTTAGCATTGAAAAATTGATCTTTTTTCTAACGGAGTAATTATTTTTTATTTCAACAATTATACTTTATTTTTGAAAAAATAATGAACTCGCAAATGCCAAATAATCAACTAGATCCTAATAATTGGATTGCCCTCCATGCGGATTATCTATACAATTATACAATTGTACGAGTAAGTGATAGAGAAACTGCTCAAGATTTGGTTCAAGAAACTTTTTTCGCTGGATTAAAATCAATGGCAAACTTTAAAGGAGAAGCGTCTGAACGTACGTGGCTGATTTCTATTTTAAAGCGAAAAATTATTGATCATTATCGTAAAATCAACTCTAAAAAAGGACAGGCTGAAGTGCGGATTACGTATAATTCTGACACAGAATCTGAAGGCGATTGGTTAGAAGAACGCGTTGCTGATGGTTATGATAGAAATGCCGAAGACCAAATGCAAAATGAAGAACTAGGACTTGCGATTGAAGATTGTTTGGACAAACTTCCTGAAAAACAAGCAACTATCTTTAAAATGAAAACCATTTTAGGATACGATACGGAGACCATTTGTAATGAGTTAAACATAACTGCGTCTAACCTTTGGGTTATTATTCACAGAGCGAGAACTTCGCTTTCTGGATGCCTCGAACAAAATTGGTATTAAAATAAATTCCATGAGTACAAAAAATAAATTTTTCATTTCCTGTGAAGAAGCCAAACAAATATGTGACAAAGCACAATATGGAGAAGCGAGTCTTTGGGAAAAGATAAAACTAAATGTAAGATTGTCTTGGTGTCACATTACAAGAGCATATTCTAGTAAGAATAATAAATTGACCAAACTTATAAAAGAGTCAAAAATTGAAGTGCTCGAAAAAAGCAAAAAAGAAGAAATGCAACGCAAGTTAACAGAAGAAATAAACAAATACTAGCGTAAAAATAGCATCAATAAAAACCATACAATCGGAATACTTTCTACCCAAAATGAAGTAAAGTATTTCGATTTTTTTATGCTCGATTGCCAAATTGCGAAAGCCAGTACAAAACTAATTCCAAGCGTACTAAAAAATGCTGTTGACACTTCTTCTCGAATGAAATAATCCAATCCTACAAAAAGTAAAATCCACACAAAAGTAAGTTGCTTGGTTCGCAGAATTCCCAAACGTTGTGGCAATGTTCCTAAACCTTCTGCATCATACGACAAATCACTAATTTCGAAAGGAATGATCAAAATTAACACCAGCAGAAAACGTTGAATAAAAGTCAACACAACTTTTGTTTCGGCAACTGGCAAATCTGCATTTACAATTGGTAATAAAACCGTTACGCCTGCCCAACACAAAGCCACAATTGAAATTTTAAATCCGGGAAGTGTTCGGAAATTTTTCCTATTTGGCAAAAAAGGAATAATATATAAAGAAGATAACACGCTAAATCCAACAGCAAACAATAGCGTTTTTAATTGCATTTCACACGCATAAAAAATGGCCAATACAAAACATACAAAACTAAACAACTGTATGGCTTTTATATATTTTGTATCCACAAAAAAATATTGTGTTGCTGTACTGCCATATTTTATAAAATTATACGTCACAACAGTACCATAAAATGTGAAATACAAAACAGGTTCATCATACGGTAACGCAAACAGTAACAACGTGCTATACGTTAGTGCATATACGCTCAAACCTATATGAATACTACTATCTAAATAAAAATTGAAAAGCTTTTTTAAAACGTTCATCATACAAAAATAGCCAAACTGTTCATAAACCCACTTTTTCGTTAAAAACTTTCCTTGCGTAGAGCTTTGTAAAGTTCTCAAAATCTAATTTTTTAATTGTACTTTTGCGTGCCATAAACACAACTATAAAAAAGAAAAATTATAGCCGATGAAAACTGATTCTTTTTCATTAAGACATAATGGAACACGCGCAAAAGATGTTCCGCAAATGTTACAAACCATCGGAGTTGATTCATTAGAACAACTTATAGACGAAACTATTCCTGATGATATTCGTTTACAATCGCCATTAAATCTTCCAGCAGGATTGAGCGAGAACGAATTTTTATCGCACATGCAACATTTAGCAGGTCACAATAAAATATTCAAAACATATATTGGATTGGGGTATCACGAACCCGTAACGCCAGCCGTTATCCAACGTAATATTTTTGAAAATCCGGGTTGGTATACCGCATACACGCCTTACCAAGCGGAAATTGCACAAGGAAGACTAGAAGCATTATTAAATTTCCAAACCGTTGTTACAGAATTGACAGGGATGGAATTGGCAAATGCTTCATTATTAGATGAAAGTACAGCGGCGGCGGAAGCAATGACAATGTTATTTGCGGTTCGAACAAGAGATCAAAAAAAGGACGATGTTGTAAAATTCTTTGTTTCTAACGAAGTATTGCCACAAACCATTTCTTTATTACAAACCAGAGCCATTCCACTTGGAATTGAATTAGTCTATGGAAATCATAAAGATTTTGATTTCTCAACGGCTTATTTCGGTGCTTTAGTACAATATCCTGGGAAACACGGACAAATTTTTGATTACCGAGCGTTCACAGAAAAAGCAAACACAAACGATATTAAAGTAGCGGTTGCCGCAGATATTTTAAGCTTAGTCGTATTAGAATCACCAGGGAATTTTGGCGTAGATGTAGTAGTTGGAACTACACAACGTTTTGGAATTCCATTAGGCTACGGAGGTCCACACGCTGGATTTTTTGCTACAAAAGAAGAATACAAACGTTACATTCCAGGACGAATTATTGGTGTTACGAAAGATACAGACGGAAATCGTGCATTGCGAATGGCGTTACAAACACGCGAGCAACATATCAAAAGAGATAAAGCAACCTCAAACATTTGTACTGCACAAGTATTACTAGCTGTCATGGCAGGAATGTACGCAGTATATCACGGTCCAAATGGATTGCGATACATCGCAAACAAAGTACACTCAAAAGCGGTTGACTTATCAAATACACTTGAAAAATTAGGTTTTGAACAAACAAATACAGCTTTCTTTGATACGATTGTTGTAAAAGCAAATGCGGCAACGGTAAGAGAAATTGCGGAACAAAACGAAGTTAACTTTTTATACATTGATGAAGAAACTATCGGAATTGCGATCAACGAAGCAACTACGGATCGTGATTTGAACGATATTGCGTTTATTTTTGCGGCTGCAATCGAAAAAGAAACCATCATCATTGAACCCACAAACGCTTCCAAATTATTGCCATCGGTAGTCAGAAAAACTACGTTCATGGAAGAAGCGGTTTTCAATAGCTATCATTCTGAAACAGAAATGATGCGTTACATCAAAAAATTAGAGCGTAAAGATTTATCCTTAAATCATTCTATGATTGCGTTAGGTTCATGCACAATGAAATTAAACGCTGCCGCAGAAATGTTATCGCTAAGTTCCCCACAATGGAACAATATTCACCCTTTTGTACCAGTAGAACAAGCCGAAGGTTATCAAATTCTATTAAAAGAATTAGAACATCAACTCAATGTCGTTACCGGATTCGCAGGAACTTCTTTACAGCCAAACTCTGGCGCGCAAGGAGAATTTGCAGGATTAATGGTCATTAGAGCGTTTCACGAAGCCAATGGCGATACGCACAGAAATATCTGTTTAATTCCTTCCTCTGCACACGGAACAAATCCAGCAAGTGCTGTAATGGCTGGAATGAAAGTTGTCGTAACGAAAACAACTGAAGACGGAAATATTGATGTAGACGATTTACGCGAAAAAGCATTATTGCACAAAGATAATTTATCGGCATTAATGGTCACATATCCTTCAACACATGGAGTTTTTGAAGCTACAATTAAAGAAATTACAAAAATCATCCACGATAATGGTGGACAAGTATACATGGATGGTGCTAACATGAATGCACAAGTTGGGTTGACAAATCCTGCAACAATTGGCGCAGATGTTTGTCACTTAAACTTACACAAAACATTTGCCATTCCACATGGTGGTGGTGGCCCTGGTGTTGGACCAATTTGTGTTGCAAAACATTTAGTTCCGTTTTTACCAAGCAATCCAGTCATTAAAACTGGTGGAGAAAAAGCTATCACAGCAATTTCTTCTGCTCCTTGGGGAAGCGCTTTGGTATGTTTAATTTCTTACGGATATATCACGATGTTGGGTTCAAGAGGTTTAACAGAAGCTACAGAATTTGCGATCTTAAATGCAAACTATATCAAAGCAAGATTGGAAGGCAAATTCAATGTTTTATACACGAATAAACTCGGAAGATGTGCGCATGAAATGATTATTGATTGCAGACCTTTCAAACAACATGGAATTGAAGTAACAGATATTGCAAAACGCTTGATGGACTATGGTTTTCACGCGCCAACAGTATCATTTCCAGTTGCCGGAACCATCATGATTGAGCCTACAGAAAGTGAAAGCTTAACAGAATTAAATACATTTTGTGATGCGCTATTAGCGATTTATGGAGAAATTTCAGAAGCAGATGCAGACGACACAAACAATGTATTAAAAAATGCACCACATACGTTAGATATGTTAACGGCTGACGAATGGAAACTTCCATATTCACGTCAAAAAGCAGCCTTTCCATTGCCGTATGTTTCCGATAACAAATTCTGGCCATCAGTCCGAAGAGTGGATGATGCGTATGGAGATCGAAACTTAATTTGTACATGTGCGCCCATAGAAGCGTACGCAGAAGCATAAAAAAGACTAAGGAGTATTCAAAAGAATGCTCCTTTTTTTATTTATCACCTATTTTTCATTGAATAATTCTCATTTTTTAAGGTTTTATTTTGATAATTATTCAAAACCTTAACATTTAAGTGCATTATCCGCAAAAATTACATTTTCCACTTCACAACTCAAATAATCAACCTTTATAATGATTAATTTAGTTGTCTTAAATCTTAAAAACTAATATTGGTATGAATGTCAAAATAACTGGGACAGGATGCTATATTCCCTCTGGTGTTGAAACAAATGAAGATTTTGATCAGCACGAATTCTTAAATGCTGACGGAAGTCCTATTAAACATAATACGAATATAATTATAAAAAAATTCCAATCGATTACAGGAATTGACGAGCGAAGATATGCAGAAGCACATCACAGTTCATCAGACTTGGGATTTTTTGCCGCTCAAAAAGCGATTGCCGATGCCAATATTGATCCTGAAGAATTGGATTATATCATCTTTGCACAAAATTTTGGCGATGTAAAAAAAGGAGAAATTCAAAGTGATGCCGTGCCAAGTTTAGCAAGTAGAGTAAAACATAGTTTGCGAATTAAAAATCCAAAATGTGTAGCGTATGATGTTGTTTTTGGCTGCCCAGGTTGGTTGGAAGGAATGATACAAGGCTACGCTTTTATCAAAGCTGGTATGGCTAAAAAATGTTTGGTCATTGGTTCTGAAACACTTTCACGAGTGATTGACAAACACGACCGAGATTCTATGATTTATTCTGATGGTGCTGGTGCCACTGTGATTGAAGTTACAGATACTGACAGCGGCATTATTGCGCACGAAACCGCTACGTATTCGTATGAGGAAGCGCATTTTCTATTCTTTGGAAAATCATACAATGCTGAATTATCAGAAGATATACGGTATATAAAAATGTACGGACGTAAAATATATGAGTTTGCATTAACGTACGTTCCAACAGCCATGAAAGCATGTTTGGATAAAAGTGGTGTAGCCATTCAAGATTTAAAGAAAATATTCATTCATCAAGCAAATGAAAAGATGGATGAAGCCATTGTAGAACGCTTTTATCGATTGTATGACAAAGAAGTTCCGGAAGGAATTATGCCGATGACGATTCATAATTTAGGAAATAGTTCGGTGGCTACGATTCCGACTTTGTTTGATATGGTTATTAAAGGAAAAGTGAAAGATCAAGAAATTCAAAAAGGAGATATCATTATGTTTGCAAGTGTTGGTTCAGGAATGAACATCAATGCTATTGTGTATAAATATTAAAAATGAGTCAAGATACAATTGCCATTATTGGCGGCGGAAATTTAGGAAAATCAATTGTATTAGGGTTATTAAGAAAAAATTATAATCCTGAGAAAATTTACGTTACTCGTACAAAAGTGGAACTTTTAGCCGATTTAAAAGCTAAAAATGTACAAACCACTTCTGATAATGTGTTGGCTGTAACAAAAGCTAAGATCTTAATTTTTGCCTTAAAACCGTATCGAATTCAAGCCGTTTTAACACAACTTGCTTCACATATTACACCTGATCATTTAGTCATTTCAGTGATTAGTGATTTTTCAATTGAACAATTCACAACCTCTTTAGCGCCTAATATTCAAATCGTTCGTGCGATGCCAAATACGGCGGCAGCAATTGGCGAATCTATGACGTGTTTGGCTTCTAAAAATGCTTCCGCAGAAAATATTGAAAAAACCAAATTCATCTTTGACGCACTTGGCGAAACTATCGAAATTGATGAAAGTTTGATGGACGCCGCAACCGTGTTAGGTGCGTGCGGAATTGCGTATGCCTTGCGTTTTATCAGAGCGATGATTCAAGGTGGAATTGAGATTGGATTTGATGCCAAAACTGCTACAAAAATCGCTTCGCAAACCGTGAAAGGTGCGAGCGAATTGTTATTACAAAACGGAAATCATCCGGAAGCCGAAATAGACAAAGTTACCACGCCAAAAGGTTGTACCATTGCGGGACTCAATGAAATGGAACATCAAGGGTTTAGCTCTTCACTCATTAAAGGAATTAAAACGTCTATTGAAGTTATTCAGAAGTAAAAAACTTTGAACAGATTCAAGAAGTGACAATTTAGAATTTTACATTCAAATCGTTTATATAATTTGAAAAACGAAGCCGAAATAGAAACCGAATTAGAATTGAAAAAATGGTTAGAAGATCATCGTTATTCTATGAATAATTATAGTATCGGCGGAAATTTTATATATGAAGGTTACGGACTTGAAAATAATGGCGGACTTTATCAATGGTATTACACGGAAAGAGGAAAAAAAGAAACACTCAAATATTTTGTTTCTGAAAAAGATGCCGTTCAATATGCGTTGAAAACAATCAAAGCAGATGAACATTCAAATCGAAATTTTATTGGAATGTATAAAGAAGATTCAGAAGTTAAAAAAATACTATCTGAACTTAAAAATCATAACATAGAATTTTGGACTGATAAAATACCTTATGGTGGATTGAATGACTTTAGAACTAGAATTTTTGTTATTGGTTGCGGAATTAATAAAGCAAAAGATTTGATTAGAAAAAAGTAATAAGTTACTAGTTTTATATTTGACGATTTGTGGCTAACCGAACGTAACTAATCAACACCAAATCGTCTATAATTTCAAAAATTAACGTTCTAACATTGCCCAAGTAAAATTTGGATGATGTCCATCTCTTCGCACCATTTTTACCCAAAGTAACGTAAAATGTTCCAAGTGTAATGCTTGCTCTAAATTTCCAGTATCCAATGTTTCAAAGCCTAAATCGGCGTTTAATGTAGCCACTATTTTTTTAGATTCGGCATCATTTCCGGCAATCATCATGACTGGTTTTACATTGTATTTTGGAAAACTAGCATTCATCAAGTTTTCAAAACCATAAATAGTATACGATTTGACGACGTTGGCATCTTTTGACCATTCTTGTATTTTTTCAGCTCCTGAAATTTCACTTTCCAATCCGTGAGACAATCCTTTTCCAACAGGATTTGTACAATCAACCAATGTTTTACCGTTAAATTGCAAGGATTTTAGAATTTCCTCATTTGCCGAAAAAGGAGTCGCAAGAAAAACTACATCTGCAAGATTCACAGCTTTTTGTAATGTATGGGTCGTAAAATTACGATTCTTGTGAAGTGCATTTTGTACCGTTTCACTGCTTGCATCATCATGAGCGACAATGATTTCATGTCCTTTTTTTTGTAGATTATTCGCAATAGCGAAACCTACATTTCCGATTCCTATGAATGCTAATTTCATATTTTTTTTGATTCAACTATACTAGTTCAATGTGTTAGTTTTGTAATGTGGCTTTCAACGTTATATCAATTGCAGACAATGCTTTGGATACAGGACAGTTATTTTTAGCATTCGCCGCTACTTCTTGAAACTTATCTTCTTCTATCCCTGGAACTGTTGCCTCCAAGTGTAATTCAATTCCTGTGATTGTAAAATTTCCATCAATATTTTCCATCGCTAAAATGGCTTCTGTATGTAAATTTTTAGCCGTGAAACCTGCTTCTTGTAACTGAAAACTTAACGCCATATTGAAACAACCTGCATGTGCTGCGGCAATTAATTCTTCTGGATTTGTACCAAGTGTTCCATCATCATTTTTAAATCGAGTTTTAAAGGAATACGGCTGATCGTTAAATACACCACTTGGCGTCGTTAATTGTCCTGTTCCGTCCATTCCTGTTCCTTGCCATTTGGCGGTTGCTTTTCTTTTCATAATTTTATGTAATTTTTAATTGTTCAACGAGTAATTTTGCTGCGGCAGCTCCCGAATTTTGTTGTTGTCCTGTGATTAAGTTGCCATCTTCAATAGCATAAGAAGCAAAAGGAGCAGCTACTTTAAAGGTTGTGTTTGAGATTTTTTTAGCTTCATCTTCAATTCGATACGGTTGAATTTTCATACCAACTGCATTGTCTGCGAATTCTTCTTCGGCACTAGCAAATCCTGTCCAAGTTTTGTTCGTTACCACAAGTTCGCCATTACTTTTTTTAGCTTCGAGTAACATCGTGGTTGCGTGACAAACTGCCGCACTTGGTTTTCCCGATTCTAGGAAAGTTACGAATAATTTTTCTAAATCGTGATTTCCTCTAAATGTATACATCGGTCCTTGTCCGCCAACTAAAAAAATCGCATCGTAATCCTTTGCCTCTAAGGCTGTTACTTTTTTAGTGTTTGCTAACATTTCATTGAACCAATCGTGTTGCATATAGCCAAGTGAAATGACATCATGTGCTGAGTAACCACTTTCGTCTGTTGGATTGGAATAACTGTCCATGACAATCTTTCCACCTTCCGTAGAAGCAATTTCAACTTCGTAACCTGCTTCTTGAAAAACATGCAATGGATGCGTGAGTTCTGCTGCCCAAAAACCAATAGGCCAACCCGTTTGTTCAGAAATTGCGGGACTGCTTGCCACCATTAAAATTTTACCTTTGTATGCTGCGCCATGGGAATGTACATAACTTTCAACTTCTTTTACGTGTGTTGCCATTTTTTTTGAATTTAATTTTATTTACAAATTTATTTAATAGCGGAACGCTATCAACAAATTACTATATTTGTTAGTAACTAACATTAAAGTAACCATGCCTGAATTTATAAGCGAAAACAAAAAATATTACACACCTGTAGAATATGTGTTTTCTCAAATTGGAGGAACTTACAAAATGCCTATTTTATGGAGAGTAAAAGATAAACCTTGGCGCTATTCTGAATTGAAAAATAGTATTTCTAACATTTCGGATAGGATGTTAAGCAAAAACTTGAAAGAACTTTGTGCGGATGATTTTATTTTAAAAACAATCATTCCCGAAGTTCCTGTAAAGGTAGAATATTCCATTACTGAAAAAGGCAAAGAAGCCATTCCGATCATTTCTTTATTGCGAGATTATGGATTTCGTTTGATGGAAATCGATGGAATTAAACGTAAATAAACAAGGAACTAAATGATTACATATTTTAGAAAAATTAATCATTATTTTGTATTTAATTTGTCCATTAAACTGAATTTAGAAACATGAAGTTACGTCTTTTCAAAGAATTTAAAGAGTTTGCCGTTAAAGGAAATATGATTGATATTGCCGTTGGAGTTATCATTGGTGCGTCTTTTAACAAAGTGATTGATGTTTTAGTGAAAGAAGTATTTCTGCCGCCACTTTCACTCTTGACCGATGGAACCAATTGGTCAAACAAGAAAATTATTTTGAGAGAAGCTGTGATCGAAAATGGTATTGCAAAACCTCAGGAAATTGCCATCGCTTATGGTAAATTGTTTGAAACACTTGTAGATTTTTTGATTATTGGTTTTACCGTTTTTATTGTAGTAAAATTTATGAATTCGATCCGAACTAAAGCGCAAGATCCTAAAAATAAAACCGTTGCAACACCAAAAGATATTGAATTGCTCAATCGTATGACGGAACTTTTAGAGCGGCAAGTAGAACTTTTGGAGAAAAACAACACGCAAGATTCAAAATAAGTTCTTTCAAAAACACGATTAAATATGAAAAAAATACTGTTTTTAGTCTCGCTGTTGCTGTTGCTGTTGATTGCTTGCGACTCAAATCATCACACAAAAACCGAAGTAACTACTTTGGTTAAAACGACGACAAGTTGGAATGGCGATTCGCTTCCAAAATATCCAGAAGGCACTCCAGAAATTACAATTTTAAAGATTGTAATTCCACCAAATACAGCTTTAAAACGTCACAAACATCCTGTGATAAATGCAGGCGTTTTGACAAAAGGCAAACTCACCGTGATTAGTGAAACCAACGATACTTTATATTTAAAAGCGGGCGAACCTATTGTAGAATTGGTCAATACATGGCATTACGGAAGAAACGATAGCAATGAACCTGCGGAAATTATTGTTTTTTATGCTGGCGTTGAAAAAGAACCGATTACGGTGGTTAAGAATGAAAATTAATCTAAAACAGACAATGCTATTTTAATGGTATTGAGTAATTTTTTTTGATTGGAATTTATTTTGGTAATGACTTTTAAGCCACTATACATTGTGAAAATAAAACTGGCGATACTTTTTAAGTCTTTTTTTGCGTCAATTTCGTTTGAAGCTACGCCTTTTTGAAGAAAATTATAGAATATGGTTTCTATTCTTTCTCTATTTTCAATTAATTTTAGCTCAATATTTTTATCGCCTGGCACAAGTTCAGTAGTCGTATTTACCACAAAACAACCTTTTGCATCAACATCGTTTATAGATTCTTGAACGGCGCGTTCCATCAATTTATAAAATCCTTCTTTGACGGAGGATTGACTTTCAAAAAATGCAGTGAGATATTCCGAACTATTATGTTGATATCGCTTAAAAACGCAATCAAAAAGTGCTTGTTTTCCACCAAACGTGTCGTACAAACTTGCTCTGTTGATTCCTAAATTATCTACTAAATCTTGCATTGAAGTAGCGTGAAACCCTTTTTTCCAAAAGAGTTCCATCGCTTTATTCAATACAGTTTCTTCATTAAATTGCTTTACTCGTGGCATAATCTTGGAATATTTATTCCAAATTTAAGTATAAATTTGAACTTATCACTTACACTTGCGTAAAACCACCATCGACAGGAATTTCTGTACCTGTGATAAAACTACTGTCGCTAGTTGCTAAAAATAATGCGGTAGTGGCAATTTCTTTCGATGTTCCAAAACGTCCTAATGTTATCATAGAAGGAAAATTACTTGCCATTTGATTGATGTCTTCTTGCGCTACATTGTGTTTTCCGTAAATTGGTGTGTCAATTGGTCCAGGACTGATGGCGTTGACTCTAATTCCTCTTGATCCGTATTCTGCGGCTAACGTTCTTGTGATTGATCGCAATGCTGCTTTACTGGACGCATACGCGGTCATTGCAGGAAATCCTTTTACATTTACCACAGAAGTGTTGAAAATGATACTTGCTCCTTCATTCAGATAATTATTGGCAGCTTGTACCGTAAATAGCGGTCCTTTTACGTTAATATTGTGTACTTCATCATAAATAGATTCGGTCAATTCTTCAATGGTTTCAAGTCTAAAAATACCAGCATTTAAGAATAAGACATCAATTTTACCAAAAGTAGCTACGGTTGTATCAATTAACTTTTTGCTGTCATCAATACTTGAAGCTTCCGCTTTTACTAAAAGATAATCGCCATTCAATTCTGTTTTGAGCGCATCTAGTTTTTCTTGACTTCTTCCTGTTAACACTACTTTTGCGCCTTCACTTAAAAATAATTTTGCGGTTTCTAATCCCATTCCACTTGTCGCTCCAGTGATGATAGCGACTTTATTTTCTAATTTTTTCATTGTTTTATGTTTTAAATTGTTATGTTTTTTAGAATAACAGAACGATCATTCCGATACAAATATACAATAACGGAACGATCATTCCATTATGAATTGTGAAAAATTTAACATTCATTAAATACTGTTTATTTTAAGAGAAAATTTATTTTGAATTTGATATTTAGCAGTTTACTACTACTTCTTGACTATTTTCTTCACAATCCAATCGTTTAACATCGGAATCATACGCAGTTTGAAAATCACAAATCCGTTGAATACCATACACGTTCCTACTTTCAGAATGATATCTAAGATAATAAAACTGGTGGTCGGAATCAGATTTAGCAAACTTACACTTCCTAAAAACGCAAGTAATAGGATAAAATGCTTTTTGGTAAACGGTTGAATGTTATATTTTGAATAGATAAAAATCAGCTTCACGCTGTTGTATAATGTCATGGAAATCAAGGTCGCATACGCTGCGCCTTCAATTCCCAAATTCAGAAATTTGATAAAGTAAATATTCAAGGAAACATTCAACACTACTAAAATAGCAATCGCAACCATGTTAAAACGGTAGTATTTTGAATAGAGTAAAATGTGTGAATTGAACGAAGTTGTCATGTCAATAACGACATTAAAACTTAAAATTAAAATGATCGGAATGGTATCGAGTAAGTTTTCACGAGTTGGTAAAATCGAAAATAAATCATCTATCCCTAAAAAGATACAACTGAGTAGAAATCCGCCAAGTGCAAACAACAACATCGATACTTCTTTGTACTTTTTTCCGAGTGAAACAATATCGTCTTTTGCGATATAATTTGTGATGATCGGACTGTAAATGGTATACAAACCAATGGCGGGAATTGCCAAAGTTGCCGCTAAAACTACGCCAATACTGTACGTTCCGTTAGCTCTCATGGCGTTTGCGCCTTCTATCAAATTGGGCACCATAATTCCATCTATTTTAAAGGCTAACAACGAACCTAAAATGCTAAAAAAAGCGAACATGCTATATTTTATATATTCTTTCCGAAAGGAATTATCAAAGACTTTTTGATAGTTCAGATTGAATTGAATTTTCGCTACTTTTTTTACATATAATAATGCGATGATAAAGAGAATTACAAAACATATGGCATAGATGAGTTTGCCTGTTTCTACCGTGATGAAACCGCCTAATAATAATAAAAATATGATGGGAAAAAACAGCTTAATGGAGAAACGTTCCAACACCGTCGGAATGGCTATTTTTTGATAATTGGAAGCTTGTCGCTTGCTCACGTCCATTATCGCGAACGCAAAACCAACAATTATGGAATATCCGATGTAATCAAATGCATGAAAATTAGGCAATAGACTTGATAGTGAATTCGCTAACAATAAAAAGACGATGGAAAATAAAATACTGTTACTCAAAACAATAGCCAGTGTCGTCGAAAAAAAGATGTTTCGCTTTTCTTCCGAATCTTTAAAACGCGGAAAATAGTTTACCAACGATTGCGACGTTCCAAAGACAAAAAACGCCATGAGAATTTGTGAGCCATCAAAAATATAGCGCATAATGCCTAAAAATTCTTTGTCATTTGGGTAAATAAAAAGTGTAGACACAATTCCGATAGCCGCACCAATATAATTGATGATGCTAAATTTTAAGGTTTGTGACGATACTTCTTTTTGGTGTTTTTCCAATCGAATAGATTCTAATTGTCACAAATTTACATAAATGTCTGTATTGTTGATTGAAATGATGAAAAGATTGTTAGATTGTTTGTGTGTTGGTATGTTGGTATGTTGGTATGTTGGTAAAGCTAATTATTTTCAAGTTAACAATCCCACAAGCCAAAAAATCTAATCCTCTTAAAAGCGAATCATCTATCAACTCTTTTATCTATATTTGTATTTACAAAGATTTTCAATAGATGTACCACAAATTTTACCCAAATAAACGTTATAAAAATACCCTTAGTTTTTTACAAGAAGTAATTCCCGAAGGTGCAAAAATTTTAGATTTAGGGGTTTCAAATCCTTTTTCTGAAATTATGAAAAAAGAAGGTTACATCGTTGAAAATACAAAAGGAGAAGATTTGGATGAAGATTTTTCTTCTGTACAAGAAAGTGACGCTGAAGTTGTAACTGCTTTTGAAATTTTTGAACATTTGGTAGCTCCTTTTAATGTTTTGAAAGAAATTAAGGCAAAGAAATTAGTTGTGACTGTTCCGTTGCGTTTGTGGTTTGCTTCTGCATATCGCAGTAAATCTGATCCGTGGGACAGACATTATCACGAGTTTGAAGATTGGCAGTTTGATTGGCTTTTGGAGAAATCGGGTTGGGAAATTAAGAAAACGAAGAAATGGACAAATCCGTCACTTCCGCCAATTGCGCCGCGTCCACTTTTACGCCATTTAACTCCACGTTATTACGCTGTTTACGCAGAACGTAAAGTATAGTATATGAACTATTATATTGTTATTCCTGCACATAATGAAGCGGCGTTTATTCAATTAACGCTTACTTCTATTGTGGAACAAACTTTACTGCCAAAAAAAGTAGTTGTGGTGAATGACAATTCTACGGATGCTACCGAAACTATTATTGATAGTTTTACAAATCAGTATGATTTTATCACGAAAGTAAACACTCATTCCACTGATGAACATTTGCCTGGAAGCAAAGTAATTAATGCCTTTTACAAAGGTTTTGAAACCTTGGATGATGATTTTGATGTCATTGTAAAGTTGGATGCCGATATTATTCTTCCTGAAAATTATTTTGAAACAATTTGTCATCATTTTACCAGCGATTCTAAAATTGGTATTGCTGGTGGTTTTTGCTATATAGAACAAGGAACGACTTGGGTTTTAGAAAATTTGACAAGTTCGGATCATGTTAGAGGCGCTTTAAAAGCCTATCGAAAAGAATGCTTTACTGATATTGGCGGCTTAAAAAAAGCGATGGGTTGGGATACGGTAGACGAATTGTTAGCACGGTATTACGGCTGGAAAATTAAAACGGATGCGTCTTTAAAAACAAAACATTTAAAACCTACTGGAGCAACTTACAATAAAAAAGCAATTTACCGACAAGGCGAATCGTTTTACAGACTTCGTTACGGTTTTTTCATTACAATGATATCTGCTTTAAAATTAGCGTTTTTAAAAAAAAGGTTTCTGTTATTTTTTGACTATATCAAAGGATATTGGCTTGCTAGAAAAGATAAGATTGATTTTTTAGTGACGCCAAAACAAGGCGTATATATTCGCACATACCGACGCACACAAATGTTGAGCAAACTCAAAAAACTCTTCTTATTCAAGCAGTAAGAAAATTAGCGAGTATTATTCCCTATTTTTCTAAAAATTTACGATATTTCACAAAATAACCGTATTTTGCTGTCGCTATTATCCTTCAAAAAACCCCTATCAAGTAAAAAGGACATTCATGATTAACGCAATTATTATTGAAGATGAAAAATCTTCTTTAGAATATTTGACCACTATTCTATCAAAAAATCATGCTCATATTCAAATACTCGCATCAGCTTCCACGGTTGACGATGCAGTAACAATCATTACCGCTAATTCACCAGATATCGTCTTTTTAGACATTCAGTTAGATGATGGAAGTGGTTTTGATGTGTTAGACCGTTTGAAAAGCAGCATGACTTTTGAAGTGATTTTTACCACAGGATTTACAGATTATAAGGAACGTGCAATGGATTATTTTGCATTTTATTACCTTACAAAACCTCTTCAAGAAAAAGAAATCAAAAGAGTGTTGGATATGTATGAAGTGAAGCGTTCGGCTTTTGACATGCGAAAATATCTAGCCTTTAAAAGTCAACTGGAAACTAGAAATGAAAAGATTACTATTTTTCAGGCAAACGACTACGTTAGTGTGCGATTTTCAGATATTATTTATTGTGAAGCTGATGGAAATTACACCTATATTCACAACACATTAGGAAAAAGTTTACTAGCTTCAAAGAATCTGAAAAAAATTGAAGATGTTATTGAAGATGAGAATTTTCATCGCGTCCATCGCTCGTTTTTTGTCAATTTACAGCATATTAAAAAATTTACAACCGAAGGTGTATTAACCATGTCTAACGGTAAAGAAATTTTAATTTCTATACGAAATAGAAAAAAAGTAGTCGAATTTTTAATTAAACATTCGTAAAAACAAAAACTATTTTTTCAACACACTTTGTATTGGATTTCCCGTAGTTGCATTCGGAAACGAAATCTGTAATAACGCTGCAATAGTTGGCGCAATATCTGTAATTACGGTAGGTTGTAAAGTTTCTCCTTTTTGAATTCCATTGCCATAGAATAGTAACGGAACGTGTGTATCATAGTTAAAACCTGAACCATGTGTAGAACCTGTACGTGAGTATGAAATGGTGGCAATATCTAACACAAAACAAACATCTCCTGAACGTTTTTGGTTGAATCCTTTCTGCAAAGCTGCGGCAATTCCAGTCGTAAATTCACTATTTAGTAAAGCCGTTCGCGTGTATACTTTTGCAATTTGATCGTAATCTAACAATTCACGTTGTAACGCATTTTCGATCACAGTTGCAGAAAGATTTAATTTTTTAATTTCTGTATGATTTAAAAAGATTTGTCCGTTAGAAATATTCTCAATCAATTGTTTGCTCCCGTACATGGTGTTTAAGAAATCATCTAAATGAGTTCTCAACGCTTTGTTATCAAAATAACCTGCCGGAATCTTCATGCTTTGCAAATACGATGGCACATGGACAGCCGCATGATCTGCTGTTAAGAAAATGGTATAATTTCCTTTACCAACTTGTTGATCTAACATCGAAAATAAACGTTCTAAATCTTTATCCAAACGAATGTACGTATCTTGAATTTCTTTAGAATTCACGCCAAATTTGTGTCCAACATAATCTGTACTTGAATAACTAATGGCTAGGAAATCGGTATTATCATCTTGTCCTAATTGCTCACCTTTGATGGCTGCAATGGCAAAATCAGTAGTCAAACTGTTTCCATACGCAGTTCCTTTCAAAATATCAAATCCGCCATTTTCATCTTTCAAGGCAGGCAAATCATACGGAAAAACAGCCGTTTCTTGTCCTCTAAATGTTCCTTCAAAATCACTTTCATCTGGTCCACTTTCTGTATACGTATTGATATCGTATAAAGTATTCCACGGTTTCATGTATTTTTCGGCTTCATCAGCTGCATTAAATTCTTGTACCCAAGTTGGTAAAGTATTTCTATAATACGTACTTGTAATCCAGTTTCCTTTGTCTTTTCCATAAAACCAATACGCTCCATTTGCGGCATGACCTGCTGGTAAAATTGCTCCTCTATCTTTTATGGCAATTCCGATTACTTTTCCACGTTGTTGAGTTGCCAAGCGCAATTGGTCGGTTATGGTCGTTGTTTGCATTCGATGTGGCGACATTTTGCCTTCCCATTTTCCTTCCACACCAACCGAAGTATAGTTTGAATCTGAGGCACAGTACACATCTTCTTTAAGATTTTTATCATACCAATCATTGGCTATAATTCCATGATTTTCTGGTGTTGTTCCTGTATATACAGATGCGTGTCCAGGACCTGTGTAGGTTGGAATGTAATTGTAATGATTGTTTTTGCAGTTGTATCCTTCGCGTATCATACGCTTAAATCCGCCTTCACCATATTTAGCTTCAAATTGCGTTAAATAGTCGTAACGCATTTGATCTACCACAATACCGACAACCAATGTTGGTTTTGAGATTGTTTTTGAAGTTGTACTAGTCGTTTTTGGTGTTGTTATTGTTTTCTGTTTTACAGATATACATTGTATAAAGAGCAAAGACAGGAAGCTAAAAAGGAGTACTTTTTTCATAACGGGGCTTTCTTATTTTTTGTACGAGTAGATCTTATCTGATCTAAAAATTGAGTCAAAAATAATCGTTTTTAACCAAATAGCATTTAACTAAACATTAAATCACAAATTATTTTATTAGCTTCCCCGAATAATGTATTTTTAACCCATGATTTACCTAGAAAATATAGGACGCTATTTTTTAATGTTGAAAGGCGTATTTAGCAAAATGACCAAATGGTCTATGCTAAGAAATCTTATTTTTAAAGAGGTTGATGATTTAATCATTGGCTCTATGGGAATTGTATGCTTCATTTCCTTTTTTGTCGGCGGTGTTGTAGCGATACAAACTGCCTTGAATATTAACAACCCATTAATCCCCAAGTACTTAGTTGGTTTTGCCACACGACAGTCTGTAATTTTAGAATTTGCACCTACATTTATTTCTATCATTATGGCGGGAAAAGTAGGTTCATTTATTACTTCTAGCATAGGAACTATGCGCGTTACAGAGCAAATTGACGCCTTAGAAGTTATGGGTGTTAACTCACTCAACTATTTAGTTTTTCCAAAAATTGTAGCCTTGTGTTTATATCCTTTTGTGATTACCATTGCTATGTTTTTAGGAATTCTTGGCGGTTGGTTGGCGTCTATTTATGGCGGTTTCTCTACAAGTGCTGATTTTATACAAGGATTACAGATCGAATTTATTCCATTTCATGTGACGTATGCTTTTATTAAAACGTTCTTATTTTCGTTTGTATTGGCAACAATTCCTTCTTTTTATGGCTATTATATGAAAGGTGGCGCATTGGAAGTTGGAAAAGCAAGTACAACTTCGTTTGTTTGGACGAGTGTTGTGATTATTTTGATAAATTACCTCATCACGCAATTATTACTGACCTAATGATCGAAGTAAAAAACATAAAAAAATCTTTTGATGGTGTTGAAATTTTAAAAGGAATTTCGACCACTTTCGAGAAAGGAAAAACCAACTTGATTATTGGGCAAAGTGGTTCTGGAAAAACCGTGTTTTTAAAGTCGCTCTTAGGTTTATTCACACCTGAAGAAGGTGCGATTATATTTGATGGAAGAGATTACAATACACTTTCTACCAAAGAAAAAAGAGAACTCCGAACCGAAATTGGAATGGTTTTTCAAGGAAGTGCTTTGTTTGATTCCATGACCGTTTCTGAAAATGTAATGTTTCCACTACGGATGTTTTCCAATAAATCTGTGAGCGAAATGCAAGATCGAGTTGATTTTGTATTGAAACGTGTAAATTTGATTGATGCGCATCACAAATATCCTGCGGAAACTTCTGGAGGAATGCAAAAACGTGTGGCGATTGCCCGCGCTATTGTGATGAATCCGAAGTATTTATTTTGCGACGAACCCAATTCTGGACTCGATCCAAAAACAGCTATTGTAATTGATAATTTGATCCAAGAAATCACTGACGAATATAATATTACCACCGTTGTGAACACACACGATATGAACTCTGTGATGGAAATTGGCGAAAAAATTGTGTTCTTAAAAAATGGTCTCAAAGCTTGGGAAGGTACTAATAAAGAAATCTTTAAAACGGATAACAAAGCCGTAACTGATTTTGTATATTCTTCTGATTTATTTAAAAAAGTGAGAGAAGTGTATTTAAAGGAGTTGGAAGATTAATTTAGCCTTTAGCAAAAAACTTTTTACTTCAAATCTTTCTTTTTAGCATAAAAAAAGCGAACTCGAAAGTCCGCTTATATATTCATTATCATTAACAAACTGGACAACCTGAAAGAATCCCGGTAGGTTCTAAAGGACAAGTCCATGAAACTGGCTTTGGTTCTTGAGGTATTGGATTGTCAGGCAATTGCAATAATACAAAGTAAGAAAAAAATTAAAAAGAAGAAGAAATGATAGAGATAAAATATTTACAGCAACTAAGAGATAACCCAAATTTGAGTATAAATATTTCTCCTATACAAGGATGGGAAGAAGCACAAATCATTGAGTTAGAAGAAAAATATAATAACGGACAACCATTTCCACTAGCATTTAGAGAATATTTATTTTTAGCAGGTGAATACGGTGGTACAGGAGTAGTATATGAAGATTGGGATGATCTACGGGAAGATTGTGAAGAAGACATAGAGTATTGGGGAAATAAATTAGAACGCCCATTTTTTGTGTTTGATAAGTTAGATAGTCAATACAGTATTTTCTTTTTAGATGAAGATAAAGAAGACCCTATTGTTTATATTTTTAATGCGTCTTGGAATTCAAATCAGCAAGGAAAATTTTTAAAAAGAGCCCTTACGGGGAGTTTTAGTAATTTAATCAATGAGGCTATTTACAGGATAAAAAACGACATTCCTTTTTAAGTATACTTTTTTAAATAGATTTCTTGATAGCACGTTTGAAAAGAGTATAGATTCAATAAATAAAAGCACAAAAACAAAAAAAGCGAACTCGAAAGTCCGCTTTTTTTATAAATTATTTATCTTTTTATTTCTTTTCAATACGTTCAATAATTAACGTATCCAAATTCAATTCTTTACGTAGCCAAGCATGGAGTTCTTGCTCGCGAAGAGTTTGTATACTATCTGATAATTGCGGATTCCATTTTACGGCAGCAACCGGAATGGTATCTACTTTTATAAAATCATTAGAATTTAGCATTTTTGCAAATCCAAACTGACGCAAGTCTGCATATTTAATTTTCGCGTTTTTAGCCACAATACTAAACGCAACATAGTCTTCGCTTTCTTGTGTAGCTTTCGAACCTAATTGATTTTTCAAGACTAAGACTTCTTGTTTCAGTTCAGTAATTTGATTTTCGAGTCCTTGAATGACTAATTCTTTTTGATCTAAATCTTTATAAGCTCTTTCTAAAGCTTCTGAAATTTTGTCTACACTTCTATTTTCATTTCCAAAAACTTCCAACTCAAAGTCTTTAATATTTTCATAGTTTTTGAGATCACTTTTGTACTGAGCTTCTAATACAGGTGAGACTTCTCCGTTGAAATGGAGGAATATTTTTTTATTCGTAATGTCTAAATCTTCTTTCCTTCTTTGCAACCAAACTTTTGGATTTTTTTCTATTTTTTCAACAAATAAATTATAATCTCTTTCTGTATTACTACTTTGAAGTACATTCCAAAATGTCCAAACTGCTGGAATCATCACGGCTAAAGCCACAACAGAAGCCAATTGCGAAATACGTTTACGCTTGGCTGAATTCGCATATTTTAGCATTGGAAAACGCAGTACTTTCAATACTAAAAACGTTGCCAAACCAATAAAAATAGTATTAATGATAAATAAATACATGGCACCACCGGCATATTTTAGTCCTTGTGCGCCACCTTTTGCCAATCCGAAACCAACGGTACACAAAGGCGGCATTAAGGCTGTTGCAATCGCAACTCCAAAAATTACCGACGCAATCGTTCCTTTTTTCGTTCGGGCGATAATTAATGCCAAACCACCAAAAAAGGCGATTAAAACATCTCGAATATCTGGTTTTGTGCGCGCTAGCAATTCCGAAGAATCGGTTTGTAACGGAAAAAATTTAAAGAATAAGAAAGCCGTTAATACACTCAAAAATACCATGACACCAAAGTTAATCAAGGATTTACGTAAGGTGTAAATATCATTAATCGCAATGGACATTCCCATTCCAAGAATTGGTCCCATTAAGGGAGAAATTAACATGGCACCAATCACAACCGCTGTTGAGTTGGCGTTCAATCCTATCGAAGCCACAAAGATAGAACACACTAAAATCCAAGCAGTTGCACCTTTAAATGGAATATCCTTTATGATATCTTGAATCGTTTGATCTTTGTCAACATCTTGTCGAATATCTAGTAATTCATACAAAAACACTTTAAATCCTTGCCACAAGCCTTTCACATCTGTTGGCGGCGTAGTAGTTTCGCCTGTTACTTTTGGTTCTTCCTCTTCCGAAAAGTTGAACTTATTTTCTCCTTCTGTACTCATACTTATCCGTAATTTTCGCCAAATTTATCTTTGACTTTTTGTAAAACTTCTTTAATATCTTGCTCTTTTGATTTTGGGTAAATAAGCAAGACATCTTCTTTATCTACGACAATATAATCATTTAATCCATCAATTACCACGACTTTTTTTGTATCGGTACGAATCATGTTTCCTCTTGCATCTTGAAAAATCATTTGCGCATTTACAACCGCATTTTCATTTTCTTCTTTATCGAGTTTATCATATAAACTTCCCCAGGTTCCTAAGTCGTTCCAATCAAATGTAGCTGGCAACACATATACTTGTTTTGCACGTTCCATAATAGCGTAATCAATGGAAATATTTTCGGCACGTTCGTAATTATCACGAATAAAATCGTCTTCAAAGTCTGTATTATACACCGTTAAACCTTCATCAAATAAATCGTATAATTTAGGTTGAAAGTTTTGAAACGCTGTAATAATAGTTTCCACACTCCAAATAAAAATACCTGCATTCCACAAATAATTTCCGCTATCCAAAAACGCTTTAGCAGTTTTATAATCAGGCTTTTCCGTGAATTTCGCTACTTTTTTTATTGCATTTTCACTCGCTTGAAAGTTGATATATCCATATCCTGTATTGGCAAATGTTGGCTGAATTCCCAAGGTCATCAATACGTTTTCCTTCTCACATTTATCAAAACACGTTTGCAAATTGTCTATAAAAGCGTTTTCATCTTCAATCCAATGATCGCTTGGCGCAACCACCATCACGGCATCCGGATTTTCCATTTGAATTTTTAACGAAGCATATAAAATACAAGGCGCAGTATTTCGCATTACAGGTTCAAGCAACACTTGTTTTTGTGTAACATCTGGCAATTGTTCTAGCACTAAATCATTGTAATTCTCATTGGTAAGAATGTATATATTTTCTTTTGGAATTAATGTACTCAGTCTACTAAATGTTTTTTGGATTAAAGTTTCTCCAGTTCCAAACATATCGTGAAATTGCTTTGGAAAATTAGAAGTACTCACTGGCCAAAATCGAGAGCCTACGCCGCCAGCCATTAGAATTGCATAATAATTCTTATTCATTGTCGTCATGATTCATTGGTAGGTTTATATTAAGTAAGCAATATAATACAGATTGCTGAAAAAAATAAAAAAAGTCGAGATTATTAACTTCTTAATAACTCAACTTCTGCATTTGGGTTGAATAAATAAATGCGTCCTGAAGAAATTTCAATACATTCAAACCGTTTGACACGCTTATTTCCACGCTTGAATATTTTTCCATTGTGGATTCGAAACGTACTTCCTAGTGGAATTTCAAACACATAATGCTTGTCATTTTCAGGATCGTATTGTTTGAGTGCTAATGCGAATTTGGCATCGGTATCACTACTGGCTTTCGGATTTCTGAAGTGATTTGCGACAATCGGTAAAATGCGAGTTGGAAATATTTCCGGATTGATGAATGGCAGCATCAGTTGTTGAAAAGTCCGCTTCCACTCTATTCCATGTGGTTTTATCTGTCGCCCAAATTTCTCAAAGGCAACTAAATGTGCAATTTCGTGAATAAGCGTCACAAAAAAGCGATATTTATTTTCGCCTGCATTTACTGTAATTTGATGTTGTCCGTTGGGCATTCTGCGATAATCGCCATGTCGTGTCACACGTTGATTCACAATTTTTAAATGTACATGATTACTTTTAATCAAATCAAAAGTAGCATCCACAGCGCGTTCGGGAATGTATTTGGTTAGGATATCTTTCACGGAAAACAAAAGTAAGGATTTGTTTAGAGAAATTGAAAAATTAGAAGATTCAAAATACTTTTCGTCAAACAGATAACTTCACTTTGAGTCGAAGACGAAGTATCGAGAAGTACTTTGCTATTTTCTACTACAAAGCTGTTCTCGATACAATTTTTATTCGTTTCACTTCTAAAAACCACTCGAACTGACGACTTGGAAAATATTGATTCTTGGCTTTTATCAATACCATGAGTTCACGAATATTCTCCACACGTCACTTCGAGTTGAGTCGAAGACGAAGTATCGAGAAGTACTTTGCAATTTTCTACGGCAAAGCTGTTCTCGATACAATTTTTATTCGTTTCACTTCTAAAAATCACTCGAACTGACGACTTGGAAAATATTGATTCTTGGCTTTTATCAATACCATGAGTTCACGAATATTCTTCCACACGTCACTTCGAGTTGAGTCGAAGACGAAGTATCGAGAAGTACTTTGCCATTTTCTACTACAAAGCTGTTCTCGATACAATTTTTATCCGTTTCACTTCTAAAAACCACTCGAACTGACGACTTGGAAAATATTGATTCTCGGCTTTTATCAATACCATGAGTTCACGAATATTCTTCCACACGTCACTTCGAGTTGAGTCGAAGACGAAGTATCGAGAAGTACTTTGCTATTTTCTACTGCAAAGCTGTTCTCGATACAATTTTTATCCGTTTCACTTCTAAAAACCACTCGAACTGACAGTTTTGAAAAGTCTTGAATCTTGATTCTTCAAAGTATTACGAAGCTTTTCTCTTTCTCCATCTTCTGAAAAAGATAACGCCAACAATACCGATGAGAATGATTGGCCAAACATATAAAATACTAATTGCTAAATTTTGAATAAAATGCCAACCCGCTGATAAACCTTCTTTTGCTTTTGCGCCAAATCCTTTTTCATACGAAACTGGTTTTTCTTTAAAAGTAATCGTTTCATAAATTTCTACTTGAATCGTGCTAAACGCAACTCTGCTACTCATGTATTTTATTTTGCCTTGCGCTGCTTCTATTTCTTCCTGAATTACTCTCAATTCGGCTTCTGTAGCTAAAATATCTTTGACTGTTTTTGCGTTTTTTCGCAATACTGCTTCCAAACGTTCTTTGACTTCTAATTTTGTTTTCAATCGTGTTTGAATGTCCATATATTTTTCGGTAACATCGGTCGTAGAAATATTTACGTAATCGGTTTCTTCGGCAAATTTCTGAATGCCATCCAACATCAAATCAAAGTTTGCTTTTGGAATTTTAATCGTGAATCGATTTTGCTTTTCCTCATAATTTTTATCAAATCGCAACTCCGAAATATACCCGCCGTTTACATACATAACTTGTTTGATATCTGCCAAAGCTTGTTCAATATTTTTTACTTTATATCGTGTACTTGCCGTTTTGATGATTTTTAAATCGGTCGGAATGTTCGATTCTAATAATTGATTGGTTTGTGTAGACGTTAAACCATTGCTCACATCAGTCGTTTTTTCGTCTTCATCAATTTCATCATCTACGCTTTTAAAATCATTTCGCAAGTCTACATTTTCAAGAACAAGTACTTCCGAATGATCGGCACTATTTTCATGACAAGAAATAGAGATTAAGAAAAGAAATACCAATAGATATGATTTTACGATTCGTTTTAGTGTGATTGCATTCATAATTTTATATTTTTAAGGATTACAAGTACAAACATATCAGAGTTTCTCCGTGAAGCTTTGTAAATAGCTTGTAACGGCTTTGTAAATTAATTTACAAAATACAAAACCTTGATTATCTGAATTTTACTTTTAATTGAACACAGAAAAAACATATCATTTTTCACGCTTAAAAGCGAAAATTGCCGAGACATTTTTGATCGCGCATGCGGCTTCTAAGGACATTCGCGATTGGAAAGGAAACACTATTACCGATTTTCAAGAAGATTTACGCAGTAAAACCAAAGGAAGTATCAGCGAAAAATGGTTTTATACCTACATTAAAAATGACGCTAAAAAGTTGCCACGTGTTGATATGTTGAATTTACTCAGCGAATATGTCGGTTATGAAAATTGGAATGATTTTGTGCAACAACAAGTTGAAAATGAAGTTGAAACTGAAAGCGAAGTTGAAGTTGAAAAGGCTGTAAAATCTTCTTCAAAACTTGTATGGTTACTTTTAATTTTGTCCGTATTTGGTTTTGGAATTTACACGTTCTATCCAATAGAAAATACGTTTTCATTTTGTTTTATCGATGCGGATCAACGTGCTTCGATTACGAATATTCCGTTGGATATTATTGTTTTGCGAAAAGAAGAATCGCCTTTATATTTTAAAACCGATAGTTTGGGATGTTTCTCGTATGCAACGCCTGAAAAGGAATTGAAATTCGTGGTAAAATCGCCCTATCATAAAACAGACACGATTGTGCGTCACATCAATTCCAATCATCATAAAACCGTACAATTACAAACTGATGATTACGCGTTGATGTTGCTATATTACGCCAACGGAAATAAAGAAGATTGGAAAAAACGTCGTGAGCAATTGCAGGAACTCATCGCGGATAACGCGCAAATTTACAGAGCGTTTGCGAATACTATTGGGATTGAAATGTACACAAAAAAGGAATTCATCAATCTATTGACGATTCCGACAAGCAGTTTGAAAAAGATGAAAATTCTTGATAAAACATACGCAAATGAAAAGATTGTAAAACTTAAATTTATGATTCAATGAAAATGAAATTTGTATATATCGTATGTTTCTTGTTGTGTTTTTCGTGTGCGAATGATAAAAAAGCAGATCGAATGTTGATGAAAGAAGAAGCTGTTGAAAATGAAGATATCAAAGTGACGAGAAGCGACTTGATAGATGATGCTGATAAAAAAAATGATGTTAACGTTGATTTTTATTTGGAAGGAATCAACACGGAAATTGAAGAAAAATTACAAGCCAATTACGAAGCAAAAGTCTTGGCAACAAAACATCCTGAGTTTCAAGCTGCGATTGAAGAACAATTGGCAAACTCAAATAAGTTTGATTTTACACTTTCGGATTCCATAGAAACGATTGAAATTAGAGATATTTTATTTTTGGATGATTTGCAACGACAAAATGATAGCGTTTCGACTCAAAAAGTTGTTTACTCTTATCTCATCAATTCTGCAAATGTGCAAAAAGATAGTGCGCTGGTTGTCATCAAACACAATATGATTAAGATTGACAACTCACTCAAGATGAATACGTCGTTTTCGTTTGAGAAATTGGATTAGTTGGACTTACGAATATTGAGCGGAGTCGAAATGTAGACTTCTTAGATTTTGTTAGACTTTATTAGATTTGTTAGATTCTTCCACACGTCACTTCGAATTGAGTCGAAGACAAAGCATCGAGAAGTACTTTGAAATGAAAATTTGTCGTTACGAAACTGTTCTCGATACAATTTTTATTCGTTTCACTTCTAAAAATCACTCGAACTGACGACTTGGAAAATATTGAATCTTGGCTTTTTATAAATACCACGAATTCACGAATATTCTTCCACACGTCACTTCGAGTTGAGTCGAAGACGAAGTATCGAGAAGTACTTTGAAAGCCAATGAAAATTTGTCGTTATCAAGCTGTTCTCGATACAATTTTTATTCGTTTCACTTCTAAAAATCACTCGAACTGACGAATTGGAAAATATTGAATCTGTATTCTTGGTTCGTTATTCACGTGATGAGATTCCCGCCTACATTTCGACTCCGCTCAATGGGCGTGCGGGAACAAAGAACCCTTCTTCCAACCATTTGGCTTTCCATTGTTGCCAATACTTTTCAAGTTCCATTGCCTCAAATTTATGTTGCTCGATGAAAAACTGTTTCGTAGTAGAAACAGAATTGGTTTCTTTGAGTTTTGCTAAGAAATAATACTGCACTTTGTGTAATTCGAATAAACCCAATCGATAGTCTCTGCGTAATAACACACAGAAACTTTCTTGTTCAAAAGGCAAATCAGGATTTCTATCGTTCACAACTTCTTTGTAGTATAAACTTATCGGAAACTGATGTTGAAACAAGTGAAAAACAGGCACTAATTGCAAGTCTTCTTCGTGAGTTTCTACGGTTGCTTTTTTATGCTGTTCGTCTGCTTTTTCATCAAAAATGATATTGATAGCGTATTCAAAATCGGCGAGTTCAATCATAAAATCGGGCCACGATTCTTTGACCTCAGCATCTTTATCAGGTCGTGTTTCATCAAGAAATTTTCCAAAATACTGTCCCAAATCGCCCAACGTATAACTTTTAGAAGGATATTCTTGTAAATATAAATCGACAAATTCAGTGAATAATTCTTTTCCCAACGCATGACTCAACGCAGGAAATTGTGTGATCATACATTCGCGCAAACGTGCAATATAACTGCGTTGGTAAATTTGCAGATGTTGTTTTGCAGAAAGTTTTGAAGTCGATTTTACAAAGTCTTCATAATCGTCTCTAACTTTCGGATACAATAATTGTTCTTGCATCCATTGTTGAATGTGCGCAAAACTTTTTTGTGTCGCTTCTCGCGATGGTTCTCGTTGAATGTCCATTATTCTACAAAATCTTTTGCCACATTTGTTACCATAAAATCTATCGGATTGGAAACGGTTTGTGTTTCTTTTTGAACGATTTTTTCAGACATCTTAGCTTTTTGAAAACCATTCATATAGTTTTTTGCTTTTAATAATTCCGCATGACAAACTTCAAATTCGGGAATATTTCCATCCCATTCCAATAAGGTAGACGTTCCGCCAGTACGTTCCCACGCCAAGCTGAATAGTTCCCAAACAGGATTTACCACAGGACTGTCATGCGTGTCAATAATATGATCGCCGTTGTGTTGATGACCTGCCAAGTGCATTTGCACAATGCTTTCATGCGGCAAACCTTCTATATATTCCACCGCGTCAAATTCGTTGTTAAACGCAGAAACATATACATTATTTACATCAAGCAACAATCCGCAATTGGTTTCTTCCACCATGTATTTTAAAAATTGCCATTCAGGAATTGTCGATTGTTGAAACGTTAGATACGTACTTGGATTTTCGAGAATTAACGGACGTTCTAAAAAGTCTTGAACTTGATTTATTTTTGTGGTGATGAGTTGTAAACTTTCTTCATTTAAAGCAACAGGCAATAAATCGTGCGAGTTGATGTTTAAAACGCCTGTCCAACATAAATGATCGCTAATCCACTTGGGTTGGATCGCTTTCGCGAGATTTTTTAATCGGCGTAAATAGTCAAAGTTTAAATCATCTGTACTTCCGATCGACATCGAAACACCGTGCATTACAATAGGGTATTGTTCCGCAATTTGATCTAACACATAGCGCGGTCGTCCACCAGAATCCATAAAGTTTTCCGAGATGATTTCAAACCAATCTACCGTGGGTTTTGTTTCCAGAATATGATTGAAGTGTTGACTTCGTAAGCCTAATCCCAAACCTAAATTGGGTAGTTGTTGTACTTTTTTTGTCATTTTTTTATTCCCGTGAAAACGAGAATCTTGTTTTTGTTATTGCTTGCTTTTAGCTTTTTGCCTTTAACTCTTAGCTTCTAGCATCTTTGCGAGAACTTGTAAAAGTTTGTGGCAATCTTTTTCTAGTAATGATGAGATGCTGAATCACACTTCGACTTAGCTCAGTGTAAAAGTTCAGCATGACGACTTAAAGAAAACTAAGAAAGTCTAAAATCTTGAATTATTTTTTCGCCACGAATCCGTGAATTATTTTTTTTAGTTAAACGTCATTTCGAGTGATCTTCGATAGAAAATTGTACTTCGACAAACTCAGCAGAACTATCGATAAGTACTTTTAAATTCTATACTTCAAACTGTTCTCGATACAATTTTTATCCGTTTCACTTCTAAAAATCACTCGAACTGACGACTTGGCAAAATCTAAAAATCTTGAATCTAGCTTCTAGACTCTTTTTTCTTCTTTTTCTTCTTTTTAACATCGTCACAACCACAGTTTTCTAGGCTGTTTTTCATCAATTCGCTACTTTCTAAGCAAAATTCATTGGCGCTTTTGGCAGGATCATTTTTACCAAAGGAACAGTATTTGTCACCACTGCTTCCACAAGATTCGTCTCTACCGTTAGCGCGTAACCAAACGATTGGCGGTCCGTATTGAAATGGTGCTGGTTTTACCGTTCTACGAGATTTGTCCATGCGATCTTCAAAGAGTTTACGCGCCAATTGCCATACACTTCTTCCTTTGTTTTTCCCTTGCGTAATGAAACGTTCTGCCGGAATTGGCGTTCCGCAACTTCCTTGCCATGCACAATCATTTGCGCCTGGCACACATTGTTCTTCCGTTGTTCCGTATAATCCGCAACCACCTTGACCGCGACAGTTGTTGAGCGTATGACAACTATGTACTTGCGTAGCGCAATACCCAGAACCTACGCAATCATTGGTTCCGTAACGGTCGTGTCCTTTACAGGCGTTTAATCCCATGCACGCGTGCAATTCTAATGGAACTGCAATGTCTTTTTGTCCTGTGGATGCTGTGCTTGAACTTCCACAACTATTTGATCCGCACGCATTTCCTGCTGCGTCATATTTTAAGTTTTCCATGTTTCTTCTTCTTTACAATTATACAATGTCAGCTTGGTTTTCTATTAAGTAGGTTTCTAGCGGAACGTCTGGTAAGTCTTTGATACGTCCTAACATTCCTTCGGTAACGGTAGAACCTGTCGCCATGGCAATTCCCGCTAAAGCGATAATTTGATCTTTCGGGCTTGACCCGTTGTCAAAGTTATAGTCTTCAAAGGTTGGTGCTACATTTTGCAGTTTTCCGCTTGCGTCAATGTACGTCATGTACGACATACTATCGCATAAAACGCCTAGTAACCAAATCATAGATTTGTGAATTCCAAACATGAATATTTCGTATTGTTTGTGACCTGCTGTTTTGTAACATACTTCTGACATTACAAAGATATACGTGTAAATTGCATTGGTAAGGTTGGATACATTTTGAATCGCCGTTGGATAGTCTGAGGTGGAAGGATTTAATGGCAAATCTTTCACAAAGTAGTTTGTAAAATCGAAATTTTCTGTTCCTAAGAATGTATTTAACTCATGATTTTTACGTTCAATTGTGCAATAAATGTTTAGGAATTTATCAAAGTGCGATAGTTCTTTTTTGTCTTTATCATCATAGTCTAACGGATTCGTCATGCCCGTGCCTAATGGAAATAATGGACACACTACATTTCCTTCAGGTGTTAAGTGATCGCCTGTAAGTTTGATATCCGCTTCTATTTTTTCACTGATTTCTATATGAATTGTTTGCGTTGCGCCTTCGCCTTGCTCTACTATTTCTTCCATCGCTTTGATTGCGGAAGCTTTACTTCGCACATGAATTAATCCGCCACTATCATCTTCATTAGAGAATTGTGGTTTGTGATTTTCATCGTAATAGATTGTATCAATATTATTTTGCGCGTAATATCCTTTTTCTGAGAGTAATTGTGGTGCGTTTGGCTTGAAGTCTTTGTCATCGAGTTCATTTTCGATACAATCCATAATTTTTTGATAGTATTCGCCAATCGTAGTGTATTCAATGGCTTTTCCTTCTTCACCTTCCTTATTTTTGAATGGCAATGGACTTTCGATGAGCAAGAATGCTTTGAGCTGTTCTTTGTTGAGTTTTCCTCGATTGATCGGAAATGCAGGAACGTGTCCAGGTAAATAGGCTGGCCATATTTTTGGTGTTTTGCCAACTAATTCTGGCACACCGCCATATTTTCCTAAGGCACTTTTTACATTGGATGATAACGACATGTGTAGCATTTCTTCTACCGCAACACTCATGATCAGCGCGCCAGCTTTGTTGGCAAATACCATGATGTCTAAGGCTAAGTTTTTCGCCGCTTCCGCTAGTTCGGCGTCTGTTTTTGGCTGTTTTTTACCTTCTTGCGTTGCTTTCATATCCGCAAGAATTTGCGTTTCCATGTTGCTTTGGTTCGGTGCTCTGGTAATGGAGTAATAGGTATACAAATACACAGGAATTGTAGCAATCTCAATTTCAATGGCTTGCTGCATTGCTGCTTTAAGATTTGATTTCGTCACCTTGGTTGGCAACTGAAAGAGTAATCCGTTCATAATGTTGGTTGGTTTTATTTTTATGATGTTTTTAAAAATAATTGTTATCTCATTTGTACAAAACAGTAGAAACACGTGTTTTGATGACCGAAAAATTACTACAAATATTTTATAAATGATATATTCTTATTGTTAATATTGGCTAAGTGTTAAACTTTAATGAATTTTCAAAAATCAAGACACTATTTTAGGTATTTTCTTTGCTTATCTAGCGAAAACACGGAGCATGTTTCCATATAAATATGACTAAATTAAAGTGTATGTTTTTCGTTCGTATAATTTCTATTTGAAATTTTAAAAATCTGTAAAGTCACCGTTGATAATTAGATGAATTGGCATGCGTAAGAAATCATGTTTTTACGAAATAGTAAACTATTCCATTTCTTTGGCGCATTTTTTGTAATTTGCTAGCCATGAAATCTATGATTCTTTATCTTTTTCTTTGTGGTGCTATTTCGGCATACGGACAAAAAACAATTACAGCCATTTTGCAACAGCAAGATAGCTTGTCGGTGGATCGTTTTGTCGCAATGGATAATTTTGGCGCATCTTATACTATTAAAGACGATATTTTAGTCAAGAAATTAGATGATAAAAAATGGCAATACACTAATTTTCAACTTGGTAATATTACGTCTATCGATATTTTGAATCCGTTGAAAATTACCTTGTTTTATGAAGATTTCAATACGGTTATCATTCTCGATAATACACTCAACGAAATTAAACGCATTGATTTTAATATGACTGCCCAATTCAAAAATCTGGCAGCAGCCACAACTGCAAACGACCGCAATTTGTGGATTTTTGACACCAATACGCAACAGTTGGAAGTGTTTAATTACGTTCAAGAAAAAACACCTGTTCAAAATCTTCCGATCTCAGAAAAAGTAATCATGATAAAAAGTAATTATAATTTTTGCAAAGTGCTTTCAACAACTAGTTTATACACCTATAATATATACGGAAGTTTGTTGTCACAGCAAGACTTATCGGGCGTTACAGATTTTTCCATGAACAATACCGATGTCATTTTTTTAAAAGACGAACTATTATATTTTACCAATAATGAAGACATTTATCTGATAAATTTACCTTCTGACAAAATTGCTATAAAACAGTTTTCGCTTCACGATGATATCTTGTATATTTACGACGGAATTGTATTGTATCAGTTTCAACTCAAAAAACCAACAAAAGAATAAACAGAACAACTATTTTTAGAATATAGCTCAAAATCCAGCAGTTGTATTGTAAAGCAAACACCTAATCACAGAATCACATGCACGTTGCAATTGCAGGAAATATTGGCGCAGGAAAAACAACTTTAACAAAATTATTAGCCAAACATTATCGTTGGGAACCTCATTTTGAAGATGTTGTAGATAATCCGTATTTGGACGATTTTTACACACAAATGGAACGTTGGAGTTTTAATCTTCAAATTTATTTCTTAAACAGTCGTTTTAGACAAGTATTACAAATTCGCGAAAGCGGGAAAAAAATCATTCAAGATCGTACCATTTATGAAGATGCACACATTTTTGCGCCCAATCTTCATGCAATGGGTTTGATGACGAATCGCGATTATGAAAATTACCAATCACTTTTTGAATTGATGCAAAAATTGGTAGATCCACCTGATTTATTAATCTATTTACGCGCAGATATTTCAACGCTCGTTGCGCAAATTCACAAGCGTGGACGCGATTATGAAAATTCTATTAGTATTGATTATTTGAGCAGATTGAACGAACGTTATGAAGCTTGGGTTTCTACTTATGAGCAAGGAAAATTATTGATCGTAGATGTTGATAATTTAGATTTCGTGGATAATCCTGAAGATTTAGGAAGCGTTATCAACAAAATTGATGCAGAAATACACGGATTGTTTTAGGACGATTTCAATATAAAAAGCAAAAGCCATTCCGTCAAGAATGGCTTTTTTCATTAAATTGAATTACGTTCAGATTGATGATTTCTAGCAAGCATCATGACACGTTCTGCAATGAATTGGATCACTTACAGGATGATTGTTTGTCAAACAATTATAATTCGTCGCGCAGTTGTTAGTTCCGCAATTTCCAGTTCCACAATTTCCAGTCCCGCAATCCGCTGTTCCACATAAAACAGGTGCGGTTACATAACCACCTTTCACAGAATCTAGGTTAGAAACACTGTTTTTCCCTAATGATAACTTCGAAGTTAATTTCTTTTTTTTCATGATATTATAATTTATGTTGTTAATAATGAATATAATTTACATATTTATCTTACTAATTACGATTTTTTAACCCTACTATCTGTACGTGTATACACGAAAAAACAGGATTTCTGCTAAAAATTACTTATTTTTCTGTGCTCAACAGTTATTTCCGTAGATATATGCTCCACTTTTTTAAAGGTTCCAAAGATAAAGACGAAAAAACCATTGCTAAATTGTATGTTTCCGATGGTTTCTCCGTGTATAATTTGAAAACACCTTTGGCTACTTTTTTTGAAAAAAATTCAAAAAACGATCTTATTTTTAAGAAAATAACCAATGGTTTTACGGTTGATATTGAAGTTATTACGAATGAAAAAAAAGAAGTTATTATCGCCACACGATTGCAATTCATCCAAAATAAAACCATTGTATATATCATTGCAGAACAGGTAGAAATTGATCTTTCTTCGTATCAAGAAACCAAAAAAGCGGCAGATTTTGAGTTGAAAAAACAAGCATTTTTCATTCACTTACAAACCTTTTTGCTTCAGCTTCAAAACGATCATTTGTACGCACTGCAAAACGAAGAAATGATTTCGTATGTGCAACCGATAGATTTGGAAACTCAGAATTTTATCTTTCATCAATTACACCTAAAAGAATATGTATTAAGTATTCTAGGCGTTAGTGAAGTAATATTTCACAATCCTGAAAAAGAGATTCCAAAAAATACGCTTTGGCATTTTGTTCTCACCTCCAAACGAACATTTCTAGTTGGAAACACAGCTGAAAACGATCTACAATTGCTTGATATTTCTAGCGAAAGCTTTACACTCGAAAACAAAACAGGAAAAGATTTAATTATTACAGATTCGCTTTCTTTTTATACCGAATTTATGAATGATATATTGTATCGTGAGTTGTTACCTGTGATTGAAAATACAGGAAATCGTTTGGGGATTTTTGGAGATGTTTTGGTGAAAAAGTACTCTAAGAAAGAAGTGCATTTACAGTTAGCTTCCCGTTTGTTTCAATTGCAAAGTACGACTGCGGATTTGCTGTTGAATGAATTGAAAGCTGATTTGATTCTGCTGTTGAAACAATTAAAAGTAGATTTGAAAAAGGCTGAAATGTTGTTAGACGTTTTTACAAAACACGCAAACGCACACGAAACTTTTGGCGAAAGTGTAGTTGAAATTGTCAATGATTGGCAACTTTCATACAACGAACAAAAAAAGTTTTTGACTATTTTACAACCACTTCAACAGAAGGCAACTGCCAAACAAACCATTGCTTTTCACGATCATTTGTATCAGTTATTTAGTGCGAAAGAAAAGAAAGCAGAAGTGGTGTTTGAATTGAATTTGAATTATGCCAAACATTTGACAAATGCGAAACGATTTAACGACGCAATCGACTTATATAGAAATATTTACGAATCACTTCCAGACGATAGTATTACCGATTTGTTACCCACAAAAACCACTAATATTTTGGAAGGTGAAGGCGGACAGCAACTGAAAATTACGATTTTAGAAGCTATATTAAACATTCAGAAACAGCTCGGTGAAAATGTTTCTGAAACTGTTCATAAACTTGCAGAATTACAACCATTATTTCACACAAGAATCAACGCGTTAACATTGCATGAAAAGTATGAACAGAAAGCAAAAACCATTCAGGAAATTTTAGCAGCGAAAGATATAATCATTAGTGACACAAACGCTACAAATGATTATCAACGCTTGGATAAGAAAGAGGTTTTGAAAACAGTGGTGCCCAATTGTTTTAAAAATGCGAAAGGATTTTTTGATTCGCTCAACAATTTTATTGCCGCGTTGAATCCGCCAGATTATGAATCGGTGATTTCTTTTTCGGATCGATTAACTATTGAGAATCATCCTGAAATTATGAAACGTATTACCGCAATTTGTTATGCGTTGCAACTTAATGTTCCTGAATGTTATATTGGACGCGGAATTTATTCAAATTCGGTTGTTGGTGTGGAAGGAAAACCTTCTTTTTTACTGATTGGTATTGACTTTTTAGATTCTAAAAATAGTCGCTATTTGGAGCTAAACGCGTTGACTTTTTTGGTAGCTATTGAGTTGGCACATATTTATTTTGAACATTCTAAAATTACCTCAACCGATGTTTGGCGCGGCGCGGCTGATAAAGGATTTACATTGGTAAATATGTTATTAACGGTGTTGCCTTTTGCGGGAAATATTGGAACTATTTTCGGAAATATTGCCAATGTTGAAAAGTATGGAAAAATCATCAGTCGTGTGGAACAAGTTGCCAATGTTGCGGACAAAGGAAAAGGAATTATCGAGATTAGCGAAAAGTTTAAAATTAATCCTTTTAGCAAGGGAAAATCGCAGACAAATGATTCGCAAAATTTACTGATTACGTCAAGGTTGATGGAAATTGTTGCGGATAAAGTCGCGCTGCTTTTTGCGGATGGTTTAAAAGCGGCAGTAAAAGGTTTGTTGACAGGAACAACCACTTTTGAGGAAGATCAACAGATTATTTCCCAATACGGCGTAGCTGTCTTTTTAGCGCAAACCAACGAAGCTGGCGAGTTTGTCCATCAAGAATTGAGTATTCGATTGAAAAGTATGTGTGCTTTTTACTTGTCGGATACTTTTGAGGTTTTGAAGAAGCAATTGTATTTGTAGGCTTTTTAGAATGTTAGACTTTGTTAGATTTTTAGACTTGTTAGATTGCGTTGCTCTTGGACACGCTTCGCTTTAGTATCGCTTTCGCTCTTAGTATTTTAGTAGTACTTATTCGTTGGTTTTTGAAAAGATGCTTTTACATTTAAAAATTCCCAAAACATAATTTCGAAACTTCTCAATACTCATAACTTGATACAACTATTTACATGAAATTAGTATCGCTTTGCTTCTTAGATTGTTAGGCTTTTTAGAATGTTAGACTTTGTTAGATTTTTAGACTTGTTAGACTGCGTTGCTCTTGGACATGCTTCGCTTTAGTATCGCTTGCGCTCTTAGTATTTTAGTAGTGCTTATTCGTTGGTTTTTGAAAAGATGCTTTTACATTTAAAAATTCCTAAAACATAATTTCGAAACTTCTCAATACTCATAACTTGATACAACTATTTACATGAAATTAGTATCACTTTGCTTCTTAGATTGTTAGGCTTTTTAGAGTATTAGATTTTGTTAGATTTTTAGACTTGTTAGATTGTGTTGCTTTTAGACTTGTTAGAATTCGTGGAAGAATATCTTATTTTTTGTGAGATTATGGGATTTTGTAATGGTTAGCATTGTTGTGTGTCTTTAATTTACTTCCATTTCTTTCCGCTTATTATTTTTTTACAATAATAACATCCACTAGCTTTATTGTCAATGTTATACCAACGATGTTCTGCATTTGCCAATTCACAATCTTTACCCTTACCAGCTATTCCAAGGTCAATCAAGAACCAAGGTAATTTCTCCCTCAACCATAACCTGAATCTGTATGGATGTTTTTTATCCATTAATTCTAAACTTTTTTAATTCAGTCATATTCCGTTTTGTGAAATTCCAATAGTTTATCTGTTAAAAGATTTATTTCTTTTTTCTCTTTTAGCTTAAAATCCGAAAACAATATAAGTCCGAAAATAATAACCACAATTGGAAAGATCCAACTTTCTTTAATCAACGAAATTATTGAACTCAAAATTCCGAGTCCGAGTAAAAGTCTAGCTAAAATATTCAACGGTGATTTAAAGTCAAATTTCAAATTGTAACTTCCTGTGTCATTCAAAATTCCGATTAGTCTGTGATTATTTGGGAAACGATTTGGCATTAATTCAAACTTTTCGATTCCAACATAACCATTATAAAATCCGTTTAGAATTAGCTTGTTCAGAATTTTTAAATTTTTCTCATTTTTAGTTATTGTTTGTCTCATTTCTCGAATTACACACTACGTGTTTTAAGCACTAAAGTTAATAAATAAATCACAGATAGAAACCTGCTAGGATTTTCATAAACAGGTAAGAATTAGCAATTAAATATACACGGTATGCCTGTTGCACAAATCTAAGGTATTAAATTATTGATTTTTTTGACAGTAAGCGGTGTTCATTTTATAATTCCATAGCAATACCATTTACCATTTGAATTTACTGGAATAAAACACCCTTTTTTCCATTCTTCTTCACTAAAAAAAGAAACCGTAGCGATGGCTATGCTTTAATTTTTTAGCTTGAATAAAGAAAAAAAATTATTATTTTCTTTTACAGTAAATTCAAACTATAAATGGTATAAAACCTAAAAGAAAGACATCCTTACATAGACTAAGAATGCCTTACTTTTTATAAAATTATGAGGTTTTGCTATGGTTACAGGTGTTAACTACCGTTTCTATTTCCCCATTTGATTATTCATCATAGAAAAGAACTCCTTATCTGTCATCTTTTTTCTGCTGTCTAGCAAGAAGTTTGCGTCATCACCTGCTCTATATCGTAGTTGCTCACTATCATCCGTTACAGCTTTATAAATTACTTCTGCCACTAAACTAGCTGGTGAAAATATGTTTTCTGGATTCTGCCATTGTTTCATTAAAGCTTCAATAATTGGCTGGTACTCGCTAATTTCTCCCGCTTGAAAATCAAAAGAACGACCTCCAAAATCTGTGGCAATCATTCCTGGTTCTACGATTTTGACTTTTACACCAATTTCTTTCATTTCATAATGCAATGATTCGGAAATACCTTCAACCGCAAATTTAGTTCCGTGATAAAGCGAACCTAAGGCAAAAGTCATTTGTCCACCAATGGATGAGATATTGACAATAACTCCATCTTTGTTTGCTCTAAAATGTGGGATAATGGCTTTCGTTACGTCCATTAATCCTATGACGTTCGTATTGAATTGCTTGATGATGTTTTCTCTTGGGAATGATTCTAATGGACCATAAGCTCCATAGCCTGCATTGTTAACTAGTGCGTCTATTTTTCCAAAACTGGAAATACCATTTTGAATAGCTTGGTCTATGGATTCTAAATCTAGCACATCTAACCTTTCTAATTGTACATTCTCCAAGGTATTCAGTTCTGTTTCTTTTTCGGGTGTTCGCATTGTAGCAATAACATTCCATCCTTGTTGCTGAAAATAAATAGCTGTTGCCTTTCCAATTCCACTACTTGCTCCTGTAATTAATATGGTTTTTTTCATTTTAATTTTTGTTAAGTGTTAGTAAATTCTCTACTCCGTTTGCTGTATAAATTGCCTTTGTCGCTTCATTCAATGCTTTGTTGTAGTTTTCGATAGGTTGTTTCAAACCTGAAAAATCGACTACTGTTCTAAAAGGTTTTTTGCCAAATGGAATTTCAACTAAAGCCGTCACAGCTTCTGCCACTCTTTCTGGTCTTTGTTCAGGAATCGATTCCACATAAGCGACATATCCCTGTATGGAAGTTTCAGGAAGCGTTGCCATTTTACCATATTGATTCATTCTTTCCGTATCGCTTGGTGTGATCATTCCACTCATAAAGCCCGTAGGAAATCCACCTGGTTCTATAATACAAGATTCAATACCAAACCCTGAAAGTTCTGCTCTGTATCCTTCTGCTAAAGATTCTAAAGCGTATTTTGAAGCAGAATAGGACGCAAGAAATGGAGTGGTGACTCTGCCAATACAACTTGAAGTGTGAATGATTGTTCCTTTTCCTTGCGTTCTTAAATGTGGTAAAACCGCTCTCATAAGACGTTGAACGCCAAAAACATTCACGTCAAACATTCTTTGAATATCATCAGCAGTAAAACATTCAAGGATTCCATTTGCTCCGATACCTGCATTGTTGAAAACGGTATCTAATCCACCCATGATCTCTATGGCTGAATTCACACTTGAGTTAACGCTTTCTTCTTTGGTGACATCCATTTCAACGAGTGCAACACCTTTTGATTTTAACTCATTGGCGGTAACTTCATTTTTTCCTTGTAGAGAACGCATAGTTCCCACAACTTGATGTCCGTTTGCTGCTAATTGAATGCAAGTCAAACGTCCAAACGCTCCGCTTGCTCCAGTTACTAAAATCTTATGCTTCATGTTTTCTATTTTTAAATGAGTTGATGAAACAAATATCCAATTAATATGAGCGTTTACTTAACACTAAAAAAGGAAGGTTAAACACAAATCGCAGAAAAAAGAACAGGAAGCTATTTAGCTTCCTGTTCTCTAATTCAGTTGTCTATATTCTTGTGGTGTTTTACCAGTTTTTTGTTTGAATAGCCTCCCGAAATAGTGCGGGTAATTGAAGCCAAGCGTGTAGGCTATTCCACTTATTGAATCGGTAGAACTGAGTAGTAAATGTTTTGCTTTGTCTACTAAAAAATCATTAATGTGGTCTTTAGCAGAACGTCCTGTTTCTTTGGTAAGCAGGTCACTCAAGTAACTAGCTGATAAATGACAATGGTCAGCTAAATATTGAATACTTGGCTGACCTCTTTCTACAAGTTCATTGTTAAAATAATAGTTTTTTAATACTATTTCTACTTTAGAAACCACATCTATATTGCTTGCTGTACGTGTATTGAATTGCCTTTCATAGAATCTTTTGCTGTAATTCAATAACAATTCAATGTTTGAAACCAATACTTGTTGACTATGATTGTCAATGCGCTCTTTGATTTCGTCTTGAATCAATTGCACAATTTGATTGAGCGTGTTTTGCTCATTTTCCGAAAGGTGCAATGCTTCATAAACTTCATAATTGAAAAAATTATATGAATCAATTTTTGAACCAAGCACTGTGTTTCTTACAAGATCGGGATGAAAGTAGAGCATCCAGCCTTTTACTTGATTTAATTCTTGTGGCTTCTTGATAGTAATGACCTGATTTGGTGCGGTAAAAATTAAGACGCCATCATCAAAATCGTATGAATTTCGACCATAGTCTATTCCACAACTAGAATCCTTTAGAGCAACACAAAAAAGATCTGAAGAAAATCGTTTTCCAACTGTTTCTTCACCGTAAGCCAATTTTTGAGTGTCTAGTATTGTTATTAAGGGATGTGTGGGTTTTGACAATCCAAATATAGACCTAATTTCTGTGATTGATTTGGAATGAATTATCTGCTCGCTCATGGTATTGCTTTTTACAAAGCTATGGTTATCGTTCTTTACACATTAACACAAATCGCTGAATGGTTAACACGTTTTGGTTTTTATGGTAGCTAATGGTTTGTTGCGTGGTTTAAGCTTCTAATTTAACAAATAAAAACCGAATAGAAAATCCTTGGAGATTTTCGTAAGTAATCATATACGGCATGCCTGTTGCACAAATCTAAGGTATTAAATTATTGAATGTTTTGTATTGAATTCACTTGCTCTTCCTCTAATTACAAATTTTACAACGACTATATATTTGCTGTTTTTGAACTTACTAATCGTCAATTCGTGTGATTTTCTGTCGCATTGAATGCCGTTGAAATGATAGAATATTGTATCGAGAATAGATTTTTTACACCAAATAGGTTCTCCATACAATTTTTCGTACCTCAAAATCACTCAAACTGACGCTTTACTATACTTTTGAATTTAAAATGCACAACGGGTTTACCTTGTAGTTTTATACACTTTCTCTTGACAAAAGAAATATATCATTAAGGAGTTTTGACTGTTTTCTCTTGACAACTGAACTGTCTTGTCAAGAGAAGTTAAACTTTTAATACGTATCATAATTTATTTTAATACGTATTAAACTTTTTTTTAATACGTATTAAAAATATGTTTCCTACGTATCAGCGATTCAAACTCACTTGATAAAAAGATTGATTTGTCTTGACAAGAAGTTTGTTTCATCAAGTGAAAAATGCTAAAAGAACAAGAGCTGTTTGTATGATAGGAAGATTAAAATGTAATTTTATAAGCTATATACCTCATGAATACCTGTGAAGCGGTAAAAGCTTCGCGAAAATTTAATTAGCGGAGCAAGATCACTTGCTTTAGTCACTTTCAAAATAAAGTCACTAATTGAGGCACTATAGCGGTATTGTAGGCGGTGTTAACTTTAGGACTCCATAGTAAAACTCAGAAGAAAAGCGTCCTTAAAAGGACTGAGAATGAATCTTTTTTTTTTGAAAAATTATGGATTTGTGCAATGGTTATTGGTGTTAGCCATAGTTATTTTATTTATCCGTTTCTGTGGTCGGTCAGCCGTCTAATTTAATTCTTTTTTCTTACTTTGGTCAAAATTCTAATTTCTTTCTGTTATGTTTATGATTCCTTTAGGTTTTATTATGCTGGCTGTTTTCATTTATATTCTGGTTTCCAATTCACAAAAGGAGCGTAAATTAATAAAAGAACTTCGTGCAAATGCTCCAGTCAGACGTGTAACAATTGATAGTGTTGAAAACGCTAACCGACAATAACACGAGACTGAACTTGCACAACTTAAACACCAAATGGTTATAGAGTTTGAGAAAGTCGTAGAAACTGGTCTTAGAAAAACCTTAAACGACTCCGTAAAAAGATTTCCACCAAACGCTACTGACATTAAATCTCAGATGGCATATATTAAACTTGAACTTTTTAGATATACATCATCCATTCGTAATAATCCAGTTTTTACAGAGGTTTTATCTGATATAGAGATTCACGAAATAATTGAAAAGTCTAAGGATAAAGTAATGAACGATATAAGTAAACATTTCAATTATTAATTCCCTAATTTGCTTAAAATTTCTATTATGGATAAGGAACAGATAATATTAGCTATAAAATTGTTTTTAGAGGACAAAGATTATAATATCGCCAGAACAAGGTCTATTGCCATTTTATCAGAGTTAAATAAACTTGGTTTCCCTGCCTATGAATCACAAAATAATAATGAAACCCCTTATCAAAAAATCTTCAACAATTATTTGGAAGATTTCACACCTTTTAAAAATCCTAACTCTGATTCCATAGGTTATATAATTCAAGCTATTCAAGCAACGAATTAATTATTTCCTTATATTCTTGTATATGCATTTCCGAACGTTTTATACCGTTTAGATAAAATTGGATTCTGTCTTTTTTTGGTAGAAGGTGAAATGTCGGTTGGTTGTATTTAGAAGTCAGTTTTAGTTCATGCCATTTATCCAAATCGATTGTACCATCTTCAAATCTTGGTATTTGGTCTTTAATATCCTCACATGTTAGTTTCTTGTTTTGAGATAGTGTACTGTCTGAAGATTCCATAGTTGTTTTTATCTTTCCACGACCAATACACTTTCAATGTTACCTATTTTCTAATTGTGGGCAACTGGTTATACCCCAACAAATATACTAGTTTATTCATTACTATTTTGGGATAACAAAACTTTTGAGTGGTATTTATCCGATGCTTTTATTTTTTGCAACGCAACATCCAGTTGGTTCGAAATTACCATTAAATCATATTTTAAGACATCTTGACTGCTCGATGTGACAGAATTAATTGAATAAAAAAAAGCTGCAATGTTTCCATTACAGCTTTTCAAATATTTGAGTTTGAATTGTTTTATAAATTCTCTTCTTTCATCGTGATCACATTCAATGCTACGTTACTTTCTGTAGTTTCTTGAACATTCACTTGAATTACATTTTTGTTTACTTCTTCTGCCGTTGCAGTATCATCTGCATGTCCACCTAATATGGGTGCGATGACTAATCCGATTAAACAGGTTAATTTGATTAAGATGTTCATGGATGGACCTGAAGTATCTTTGAAAGGATCTCCAACTGTATCTCCAGTTACCGCTGCTTTGTGCGCATCCGAACCTTTGTATGTCATTTCTCCGTTGATTTCAACACCAGCTTCAAATGATTTTTTTGCGTTGTCCCAAGCACCACCAGCGTTGTTTTGGAAGATTGCCCAAAGTACACCACTTACCGTTACTCCTGCCATATATCCACCTAACATTTCCGCGATGGCTAAATGATTCATTCCAAAAATCATTGGAACAAACGCAATGGCTAATGGGAAACCGATGGTTAGTAATCCTGGTAACATCATTTCTTTTAAAGATGCTTTGGTAGAAATTGCCACACATTTGTCGTATTCTGGCTTTCCTGTTCCTTCCATAATTCCCGGAATTTCTTTGAACTGACGACGTACTTCGTATACCATTTCCATTGCTGCTTTTCCAACTGCATTCATCGCTAATGCCGAGAATACTACTGGAATCATTCCTCCAACAAATAACATCGCTAATACTGGCGCTTTGAAAATGTTGATTCCTTCAATTCCTGTGAAAGTTACATACGCTGCAAATAAAGCTAACGACGTTAATGCCGCAGAAGCAATTGCAAATCCTTTTCCTGTTGCTGCGGTTGTGTTTCCTACGGAGTCTAAAATGTCTGTACGTTCACGTACGATTGGATCTTGTTCGCTCATTTCGGCAATTCCACCTGCGTTGTCCGCAATAGGTCCGAAAGCGTCAATTGCCAACTGCATTGCTGTAGTTGCCATCATTGCAGAAGCCGCTAAGGCTACTCCGTAGAATCCTGCTAAGGCATACGAAGACCAAATTGCAGCTGCAAATAATAATACTGATGGAAATGTAGATATCATTCCTGTTGCCAAACCTGCGATGATGTTTGTTCCTGCTCCAGTACTTGATTTTTGTACGATGGCTAAGATTGGTTTTTTACCTAATCCTGTGTAATATTCTGTAATGGATGAAATGACTCCTCCAACAAATAAGCCAACTAAGGTAGCGTAGAATACACGCATTGCTGAAATTTCGATCATTCCTTCTCCGAAGAATTTCATTGTCATGGTTTCTGGTAACATATATGTACATAAACCAAAACATGCAGCTGCAACTAGTGCAATTGACGTCCAGTTTCCAACATTTAACGCACCCATTACTTGCGCTTCTTTTGCTTCGTTATTTTTTATGCTTACCAACATAGTTCCTATTACAGAAATGATAATTCCCGCACCAGCAATTGCCATTGGCAATAAAACTGGGCCAATTCCGCCAAATCCTTCATTTACAATATTTCCGCCCATATCTTTGATGATATAGTTTCCTAATACCATCGCAGCTAATACCGTTGCCACGTACGAACCGAATAAATCTGCTCCCATTCCGGCAACATCTCCTACATTGTCTCCAACGTTATCTGCAATTGTTGCTGGGTTACGTGGATCATCTTCTGGAATTCCTGCTTCTACTTTTCCTACTAAATCTGCTCCTACATCAGCCGCTTTTGTATAGATTCCGCCACCAACACGTGCAAAAAGCGCAATAGATTCTGCTCCTAAAGAGAACCCTGCAAGCGTTTCTAGTACGACTGTCATGTCTTTCGTTCCATTAGGTGTCCAAGCGCCACCCATGAAGTATTGGTAGAATAAGATAAAGAATCCTGTGAGTCCTAATACTGCCAAACCAGCTACACCAAGTCCCATTACGGTTCCACCGCCAAAAGATATTTTTAGCGCATTTGGCAAACTTGTACGTGCCGCTTGTGTAGTTCTTACATTTGTTTTGGTTGCTATTTTCATTCCAATGTTTCCTGCATACGCAGAGAATACAGCTCCGAAGATAAATGCAATGACAATTAACCAGTGTGTTGTGTCAACTACAATAGATACAATGAATAAAGCGATACTCACAATAACTACAAATATTGCTAACAAGCGATATTCTGCATTTAAGAACGCCAACGCTCCTTCGTATATATAGTCAGATATCTCTTTCATTTTACCGTCTCCGGCATCTTGTTTCATTACCCAAGATTTTTTGATAAGCATATAGATTAAACCTAATGCAGCCAATGCTATTGGCATGTAAATCATCATTGATTCCATATTTTTGTTTGATTTGTTATTTAGCGGCGTAAATGTAACAAAATCAAGTAGAAAAAAAAACCTTCTAAATCGCTTTAGAAGGTTTTTTTTAAATTTTGGGGTGTAATCCTTTTTTTATATTGTGAAATCGCCCTTGATTTTGTGTTCGCTAGATTCGTATCGTTCAATGCATTTATCCACGATATCGTAGGCTTCATCGGCATTTCCCCAACCGCCAACATCTACTTTCTTTTTTTCTAAATCTTTGTATACTTGGAAAAAGTGTGTGATTTCTTTGATTCGGTGTGGGTTTAAATCGTCAATATCATTGTAATTGTTCCAAATTGGATCACTTACGGGCACGCAAACTATTTTTTCATCGGGTCCTTTTTCGTCTGCCATGTGAAAAACTCCAATCGGTTTTACTTCCATCACACACATTGGAAAGGTTGGTTCGGTTCCTAATACAAGTACGTCTAACGGATCGCCATCAAGCGCTAAGGTTTCTGGGATAAAGCCGTAATCGCCCGGATACATCATGGATGAAAATAACATTCTATCGAATCGAATTTTTTTTAATTCAAAGTCATATTCATATTTGTTTCTGCTTCCTTTTGGAATTTCTATTAGTGCATCAAATGTTCTTTTCTCTTTAGCTGTCATATCTTCTTTTCGTATTCGTTTTTCTAAAATGGGCTGCAAATTTAGACAAAACACTTCTATTGACAAATTTGAAAAGCTTTATATTTTCGAGATTTCAGCAAACTCATGCGTTCACTTCGTTTCTTGTCGTAAACTATTTTTGTTAGAAATGAAAACCAAATGCGCCCGTAACTCCAAATTGTCGTGCGTCAATGTTGTTTTTGTAGTTTCCTCGGAAGTTAAAATCGATTCGAAATACTTTGAAAATGTTTCCAACACCAAGTGAATATTCCCAATAGATTTCTTTGTTTGGCGCAATGCCTTCTGGCGTAATGCTACTAAACGGCAAACTTTGAAATGCTGGCACGTTCATCGCTACATTTTCATCAGAAATTTGTCCCCAAACTCCACGAATTCCTACGATTTCTCTTAGATTGAATTTTCGTAAAAACGGAATTCTCGAAAAAATACGTCCGTTGAAGTTGTGTTCAATATGCAATGACGCATACGTATCCGTTACAAATTCGTAAAAATTTAACTGAGAGAATGTATTATGAATAGAGAAATAGGCTTGGTTTCCAGGTACTACATTTAATAAACTTAATGGAACAGTTCCGAATGTTTTTCCAACTTCCAAAGTTGTGTAAGTACGCCCAAAACCACCAACTTGAAATGGCTGCCTGTAAAATAATTGCAACCTAGAGTAGTTGAAGTCACTATTAAACAATCCTTCTACACCTCTAGCATAATTTAAGTAAATTCGCGGATAATTGTCATTGACAATTTTTCGTTCTACACCATGACGAATGGTTTTTCTTCCGGGTGTCATGTCGACAGAGAAATTTACTTCCGATTGTACTAATCGGTCATTAATTCCATTTGGTGCTTGCGGATCAATATATGATAAGCTAAATGTTGTTGGTGAAGCCGAACGCATTGTTTTATAGGAACTTCCCAAACGTAAGGTTATGTTTTTCCAAGGTTCTAACTCTAGCGCAAATGTTGATAGATTGATGTCTGTTAATCGGTCACTATTTCCAGAAGCAAATAATGCGGATGATGCAAAACTTCGTCCTAAAACATCGTCATTTACGGTGAGACTGACTCCTGTTTGTTCAACATCACGGCGATTTCCTGCGGAAATAATCAATCTGTTTTTTGGGTTTAATAACCATTTTCCAGAGATTCCATATTTGAATCTGTTGTCTTTAAAACCATACGCTCCATATCCTTCTAGTCTCCATTTGTCATTAGGTCCAAAATACGTTCTTCCTCCGGCACGCACTCTTATTCCTTCTACATCATTGAATCCGAAAGTTGAAAAAATTGGTCCGTAATCTAAATTGTATTTGTCAAATTCGACATAACCCGAAGCTAGAATAGACGCCAAATTGTATAAACGTTTGAATTTTGGAACGGTTTTTAAGGTATCTAACATTTTGTAGACACCTCTTTCGTCTTTGTTCAATTTTTCCAACCGATTGGTTTCCCAGAAAGCATCATCACGCTCGTAAATTTCTTCATTAAACGGATTGATTTCTTGATTGTAAAATTCGGATGGCTTTTCTTGATCAAACACATAATTGTTATACAAAGTCGTCCGTTTTCCGTATACACCTTTTGATTTTTCTTTTTTGTTTAACGCAAAATCAGAGAGCATGTAATCGCGTTTTAACAGAAATACAGAATCATTGACCACCTCAAATTCTTGTTCAATGTATATTTCTTTTACCCAGTTGATGTTGGCACTTTTACTTGCTTGAAGGTTTATTTTTTTGATGGCAAATGTGGAATCATTCACCCAAAAATCACCTTTGAATGTGAGTTCATTTTTTCGTCTTGGATAAAATATGATATTGAAACAGAGCTTGTTGTCAATATATGCCGTATCTGTCAGCACATAATTGTACGTATTGATTCCTGTTCGAGATAGCGGACTCGTGAAGCTTTTGTCAAAAAACTTTAGGTAGTTATCGTAAATATCATAATCGGCATATAAGTCTTTGATAAATGCCGTAATGGTTTCATTGCTACTAAACCCTGAGTTTTTGTTTCCTATGAGATCTTCTTTTTCTCTGTTTTTTTCATTGTCTCCATATACTTTGGAAACCGCTTCATTGATAAATATAGGTAAGTATGTTTTTCCTGTAACACTTGACGTATCTATTTCACTAAAGATGAATTCCATCCCGCGAAATAGTCTACTTTTCATCATGGCACTATCAATTGTGTTTAAATCAAATTCTACTTTTTCGTATTTGTCATACGCATATTGTTTGAACTGATTGACACCGTTGAATCGCTTTCGACTCCAAATTTTTCGAAGAATATCAATCGCAGGATTGTTTTTTTTAGGCTGTTTTCCCGAAACGATGACGACCGCATCTAGTTTTTCACCTTCTTCGAGCACAATTTCCATTTTGTAGTTCACCTTTTGGGTCAAAACCACTTCTTTGGTTGCATAGCCCACAAAAGAAAACACCACGATATCGTATGTTTTATCGGATTCTAAGTAAAAACGTCCATCTTCATTACTGATAGTTCCTTCAATGGAATTTTTAAATACCACATTGGCGAATGGCACAGGTTCTCCTTCAGCATCTTTGATTAATCCGCTTACTTTTGTTTGCGAAAATCCTGTGTAACAAAATAATAGGGCTAAAAAACAATAGAATGTCGTCTTCAATTTTTTATCTTTTTAAAAACAAAAACTTCATCAACAAACATGCCGATGAAGTTTCTATAACGTTAAAAGTACAATTTTACTTGTACATCACTTTTTTGACAGCTTTGATAACATCATTTTTATTTGGCAACCATTCTTCCAATAAAACTGGAGAGTAAGGTGCTGGTGTATCTGCTGTGTTTATTTTTTGAATTGGCGCATCCAAGTAGTCAAACGCTTGCACTTGTACTTGATATACAATTTCTGTAGAAACATTTCCAAAAGGCCACGCTTCTTCTAAAATAACCAATCTATTTGTTTTCTTTACTGAGTTTATGATGGTTTGTTGATCCATTGGGCGAATGGTACGCAAATCAATGATTTCACAAGAAATTCCTTCTTCTGCCAGTTCATCTGCCGCAGCATACGCTTCTTTGATTATTTTTCCAAAAGAAACAATCGTAACATCCGTACCTTCTCTTTTGATTTCTGCCACACCAATTGGAATGGTATATTCTCCTTCTGGAACTTCTCCTTTGTCGCCATACATTTGCTCAGATTCCATAAAGATAACTGGGTCATTATCTCTAATAGCTGCTTTTAACAAGCCTTTTGCATCATACGGATTGGAAGGAACAATTACTTTTAGTCCTGGACAGTTTGCATACCAACTTTCAAAGGCTTGTGAATGCGTTGCTGCTAACTGACCTGCAGAAGCTGTTGGTCCACGAAATACAATAGGAATGTTAATTTGTCCACCTGTCATTTGACGCATTTTTGCGGCGTTATTAATGATTTGGTCAATTCCTACTAATGCAAAGTTGAATGTCATAAACTCAATGATAGGTCGGTTTCCGCCCATGGCTGATCCTACTCCGATACCAGCAAAACCAAGTTCTGCAATTGGTGTATCAATAACTCTATCTGGTCCAAATTCATCTAGCATTCCTTTGGAAGCTTTGTATGCTCCATTGTATTCGGCAACTTCTTCTCCCATTAAATAAATGCTATCATCAGTTCGCATTTCTTCGCTCATAGCTTCCGCTATCGCTTCTCTAAACTGTATTGTTCTCATACAATTGTTATTGTTTTAAAAAAGTGAAAAACAAATGTACTAATTAATTCCAAAAATGAGAATTACGACAACAAACATTTCTTAAAGATGAGCGTTTTTATGATTTCTTTAGCAAATTGATGTATTCGTTGTTGATCTGATTTATTTTCAATGGTAAAAACTGTAGAAAATTCATCTATGACATCTTGCACAGAAACGGGAAATTCAAATCTCTATTCTAAACACTCAAGACGACATTAATGATTTGAATTTAATACACCATCAAGATAAATGCATCACTCCGTCGGTATTAATTGTAAGTTACACTCGGTTTCGACCAATAACTATGGACAATTTTCATAAAAATAATACTTAAAATTACATATCAAAATATAAGAAAATATCCCAATAAAACCTTTATAATTACAGATAATTGAATATTCAGATCAAAAAAATAACAAAATGATAAAAATTTATTATGCACGCATAGCACTTTTAAAGAAATTATCAGTATCTTCGTAAAAATTTCAAAAAACACTAAAAATATATAATACCAATGAAGATATTAGTATGTATTAGTCACGTGCCTGACACTACCTCAAAGATCAACTTTACGGAAGGAGATACTAAATTTGATACCAACGGCGTACAGTTTGTAATAAATCCAAATGATGAATTTGGATTGACACGTGCGATGTGGTTCAAAGAAAAACAAGGTGCATCTGTAGATGTGGTAAATGTTGGTGGCGCAGAAACGGAACCAACATTACGTAAAGCATTAGCTATTGGAGCTGATGGAGCTATCCGTGTGAACGCAGAAGCGACAGACGGATTTTTTGTTGCAAAACAATTAGCCGCAGTCGCGAAAAATGGTGGGTACGATTTAATTATTGCTGGAAGAGAATCCATCGATTATAATGGTGGAATGGTCCCAGGAATGTTAGCGGAATTATTGGGCGCAAATTTTGTAAACAACTGTATCAGTCTCGAAATTGACGGGACTTCTGTAACGGCAATGCGTGAAATTGATGGCGGAAAAGAAACGTCTAACACTTCACTTCCATTAGTAATTGGCGGACAAAAAGGATTGGTTGAAGAAAGTGATTTGCGTATTCCAAACATGAGAGGAATTATGATGGCGCGTAAAAAACCTTTAACAGTTGTTGAAGCAACCAATGCTGAAAAAGAAACGACTGCTGTAAAATTTGAGAAACCAGCACCAAAAGGCGCTGTGAAATTAGTTGATGCCGCTAATATTGATGAATTAATCAACTTACTTCACAATGAAGCAAAAGTGATTTAGTTGAATGACTAAATCATTCCGAATTTATTTCGGAATCTCTTCAACTAATGTTTCAATTATTTAATTTTTAAAGAAAAATTTATGTCAGTTTTAGTATATACAGAATCCGAACAAGGAAAATTTAAAAAAGCAGCTTTTGAAGTTGCTTCGTATGCCAAAGAAGTTGCCAATCAATTAGGAACCACCGTAACTGCGGTTGCTCTAAATGTGGAAGATACTTCTGAATTAGGAAAATATGGTGTTGACAAAGTATTAAATGTATCTTCAGATGTGTTGAAAGACTTTAGTGCGAAAGCGTATGCTTCCGTAATACATCAAGCAGCAACCAAAGAAGGCGCAAAAGTAGTCGTGGTAAGTTCAAGTGCGGACAGCAAAACTTTAGCACCTATTTTAGCTATTAATTTAGAAGCAGGATACGCATCTAATGTAGTTGCCGCGCCAATAAGCACAAGTCCTTTTACCGTGAAAAGAACAGCTTTCACCAACAAAGCATTCAATATGACAGAAATCAACTCTGACGTAAAAGTCATTGGAGTTTCTAATAATGCTTTCGGATTGGTGGAGAATTCTGGTGCCGCTGCGGCGGAATCGTTCTCACCAAGCTTAGATGATTCATTATTTGGAGTAAAAGTAACTTCTGTTGATAAAGTAGCTGGAAAAGTAACGATTGCCGATGCAGAAATTGTAGTATCCGCAGGAAGAGGAATGAAAGGTCCTGAAAATTGGGGAATGATTGAAGAGTTAGCAGACGTTTTAGGTGCTGCAACCGCATGTTCAAAACCCGTTTCTGACTTAGGATGGAGACCGCACGGAGAACACGTTGGACAAACAGGAAAGCCAGTAGCTTCAAACTTATACATTGCCATTGGAATCTCTGGAGCCATTCAGCATTTAGCTGGAATCAATGCTTCTAAAGTAAAAGTTGTCATCAATACAGATCCAGAAGCACCTTTCTTCAAAGCGGCTGATTACGGGATTGTTGGAGACGCTTTTGAAGTAGTTCCAGCACTTATCGAAAAATTGAAAGAATTTAAAGCGAATAACGCATAATTTTTTTTAAATTGTGCCCAACTAAGGGCTGTCTAAAAATGGGTAAACCCTTCTTTTTAGTCAGCCTTTTTTTATGTCAATGCATTAAGATAAAATGAGTTTAGTAAAACTAAATATAAAAGGAATTTCATACAGCCAAACACAAAATGGAGCGTACGCACTTATTTTGAACGAGGTTGATGGAGACCGAAAGTTACCAATTGTCATCGGTGCTTTTGAAGCACAATCGATTGCTATTGCGTTGGAAAAAGAAATAAAACCGCCAAGGCCATTAACACATGATCTTTTCAAAAACTTTGCTGATCGGTTTGATATCGTTGTAAAACAAGTCATTATTCACAAATTAGTGGATGGTGTTTTTTACTCCAGTATTATTTGCGAACGCGATAAAATTGAAGAAATTATAGATGCAAGAACCTCTGACGCCATTGCGTTAGCGCTTCGTTTTGATGCGCCCATTTTTACGTATAAAACCATCTTAGACAAAGCTGGGATTTTCTTAAAGTTGACTTCCAAAGAAGAGGAAGAAGCTGCAGAAAAAGAAAGTATTGTCGTGAATGAATTATTTACCGAAAGTGACGATGCAGATATGATAGAAAGTATCGCTGATAACGGATTAACTACACTATCTCTTCAAGAACTATACAATATGCTAGATGGCGCTGTTGCGGATGAAGATTATGAGAAAGCAGCACTACTTCGAGATGAAATTTCTAAGCGAGAAGAAAAAGACGAAAAATAAACACCTATTCACATGCAAAAATTTGTAGCAAGTATGATTATGATGTGTTGTGTGCTTTTTAGCCTGCAAGCACAAGAAGTTCAGATTGATGGAACTTGGAATTTTAGCAGTATCCAAAATGCTGAAAACGAACACATCATTCCTACGACTGCGAATGACCAACTCACATTAGACAAAGGAGCATTTGAATATCAACTTGCCGCAAAAGATAATTTTAAAGCAAGTGGTGATTATATCTATCAAAATAATGTATTGGTTTTTTATTACAATCAACCTACTGACACCATTCGCAAATTCAGAATTTCATCGCTTACCGATTCTACCTTAGTATATAATGAAAAAGGTGTTTCGTATCATTTTACAAAAGCGAAGAAAAAAGAAGAAGTTGTAACAACAACAGCAGAAACATCTCAAATTATTCCCAGTGAAGGATTCAGCACAAGTAGTCTAATCAGAGGAATTCTAGGAATGTTTGTATTGCTCGTAATTGCTTTTTTATGCAGTAGCAATCGCAGAGCTATCAATTGGAAAACAGTTGGAATTGGGCTTGCCTTTCAACTTATCATTGCCATTGGAGTTTTAAAAGTTGAATTTGTAAAAACGGGATTTGAACTCGTTGGAGGATTATTTATTGAAGTATTGGAATATACCAAAGCAGGAAGTCAATTTTTATTTGGCGGTATGATGAATGTAGAGTCTTTCGGATTCATCTTTGCGTTTCAAGTATTACCTACCATTATCTTCTTCTCTGCCTTAACGTCTGTTTTATTCTACTTAGGCATCATTCAATTCATTGTGAAAGCAATGGCAAAACTGTTAACAAAACTCTTGGGAATTTCTGGAGCAGAAAGTTTATCCGTTGCTGGAAATATTTTTTTAGGTCAAACGGAAGCGCCATTATTGATAAAAGCGTATTTAGAAAGAATGACACGCTCCGAAATTTTACTCGTCATGATTGGCGGAATGGCAACAGTTGCCGGAGCAGTTTTAGCGGCATATATCGGATTTTTAGGTGGTGACGATACTGCTTTACAACTTGTATACGCGAAACACTTATTGGCGGCTTCAGTAATGGCAGCACCTGGCGCTATTGTGATTTCAAAAATACTCTATCCACAGACGGAAAAAATTAACAATAACGTTGAAGTATCACAAGAAAAAATTGGTTCTAACATTTTAGATGCCATTGCTAACGGAACGACAGAAGGTTTAAAACTTGCTGTAAATGTAGGCGCAATGTTACTCGTTTTTGTTGCATTTATTGCCATGCTAAATGGAATTTTAGGATTCGTTGCTGGTTTTGATGGAATCATAATTGACAGGTTTAATATCAATTGGCATTTTACATCACTGAATGAAATTATTGCCGCTAATACACCGTATGAAGCATTATCCTTAGAATTTATTTTAGGATATCTTTTTGCGCCATTAATGTGGTTGATTGGCGTTGACAGTCAAGATATGTCATTGATGGGACAATTATTAGGAATCAAGCTCGCTGCAAGTGAATTTATTGGCTACATTCAACTAGCAGAATTAAAAGATGTTGCAAGTGCTACCCATTTAACCTTTAACAAATCGGTTATCATGGCAACCTACATGTTATGTGGATTTGCCAACTTTGCTTCTATCGGAATTCAAATTGGCGGAATTGGCTCCTTAGCGCCAGGCCAACGAAAAACATTATCCGAATTTGGAATCAAAGCCTTAATTGGTGGAACGATTGCTTCGTTAATTTCAGCAACCATTGCAGGAATGTTGATTGGATAAAGTATAGTTAATAACCTATTGATAAAATACAAACGCATTGGTTCATAATCAACGCGTTTTTTTTATTTTTACACACTACAAAATTGTATCGCATTACATTTAAAAGAAACCATCATGAGACAATATTTAGACTTAGTCAAACATGTACTAGAAAACGGAAATGAAAAAGAAGATCGTACTGGAACTGGCACCAAAAGTGTTTTTGGCTATCAAATGCGTTTTGATCTCAGCGAAGGTTTTCCGATGGTAACGACGAAAAAGTTGCACTTAAAATCGATCATTCACGAATTGTTATGGTTTATAAAAGGCGATACGAATATTAAATATTTACAAGATCATGGCGTGAAAATTTGGAATGCTTGGGCTGATGAAAATGGCGATTTGGGTCCTGTATATGGACATCAATGGCGCAACTGGAATAGTGAAAGCATTGATCAATTAACACAAGTTATTGAAACCTTAAAGAACAATCCTGATAGCAGACGCATGATCGTTTCCGCTTGGAATCCGAGTGTGTTGCCAAATACTAAAATTTCATTCAGTGAAAACGTTGCCAATGGAAAAGCTGCGTTGCCACCTTGCCATGCGTTTTTTCAATTTTATGTAGCGAATGGGAAATTATCGTGTCAACTATATCAACGAAGCGCAGATATCTTTTTAGGTGTTCCATTTAATATTGCTTCGTATGCACTTTTAACCATGATGATGGCACAAGTTTGCGGTTATGAAGCAGGCGATTTCATTCACACTTTTGGCGATGCACATATTTACAGCAATCATTTTGAGCAAGTAAAATTACAATTATCCAGAGAACCACGTCCATTACCAACCATGAAAATGAATCCTGAAATCAAGAGTATTTTTGACTTTACTTTTGAAGATTTTGAACTAGTTGATTACAATCCGCATCCAAGTATTAAAGGTGCTGTGGCGGTTTAAAAAACATTTCATTTATTCATCATTTACTAATATATTATGATAAAAAAATATCTTTTTACGGCTTTACTCTTTTGTTTTGTATTTGTTTGCAACGCACAAGATTCGTTTATTATAAGTCAAACATCTACACAGCCGCCGCTGCCAATTGTGCAAGGTTGTGAAGAAGCAGAGTATAGATCTAAATGCGGAATTGATAAGCTGGATCACGCTGTTTTTGAAGCCTTAAAAACTAAAGATGTTGAAAAAATAATCGGGCATACCCAAAAGGATACTATTTTCATAAAGACTGTCTTAAGTTTTGATGCTGATAAAAAGTTACTTATTGAAGATTCTTCTTTAAAATTTCACGAAAGTGAAAGTGAAAGTTTCGGAGTGTCTTTAAGTTTTTCACTAAATGACTTACCATTTGCGCTAAGTTCAACTTCTTCTAATCAAAAAGTCATTATCAGTAGTTCTCTTTTTATAAAAATTGACAGAAACAACAAAACACTAATTCCGCTATACGATTACAAAGCTAAAAGACAATCTTTTAGTGTTCCTGATAAGTTTGCCATCTATCTTGGTTGTGAAGATGAAACTACGTTTGCAACACAAAGAAAATGCTTTGGAACTTCTATTTCTAAACATGTTTCTGATAATTTCGATTTTACAATTGTTGAAAAACTAGAAATAGAAGGCAGCGTAAAAATGTATGTTTCGTTTACTATTATGGAAGATGGTTCGCTCACTAAGGTTAATGTACGCGCACCACATCCTATGCTTGTACGTGAAGTAGAACGCATTATAAAAATGCTTCCAGAAATACAGCCAGCTTCTTCAAAAGGTACTCCAGTTTCTATACCATATACGTTACCAATCGTTTTTAAAGCAAATTAGTTGAAAAACAGTATAAAAAATCTATGTACTAAAAAGTTTCACTTACAAGAATGATTCGTAACTTAGATATTCACGGAATTTGTGTACATGATATTATTAGACTTCAAAAAGAATTATATTTTAGATAACGGTTTTGTACAATTGCGACCTTTACAAGCAGATGATTATGAACATTTGTTACCGTTTTCACTCAAAGAACCTGAGTTGTGGAAATATTCGTTAACGCCCGGAAACGGAGAAGCCAATCTGAAAAAATATATAGAATTAGCTTTGAAAGGAAGAGCTGACGAAGAAGCATATCCATTTATTGTATATGACAAACGCTTTAACACTTACGCTGGCACGACCCGATTTTACGATTTCCACCAAAATCACGAAACAGTTTCCTTAGGATATACTTGGTACGGAAGCGAATTTCAAGGAACTGGCCTGAATAAAAACTGTAAATTTTTATTGCTTCAATTTGCTTTTGAACATGCGAAAGTACAACGTGTAGAATTTAGAGCCGATAATAATAACAAACGTAGTATTGCCGCCATGAAAAGTATTGGTTGTACAATAGAAGGCGTTTTGCGAAGTAATTGTGCTTCTTTAGACGGAAGACGCGACAGTATTGTACTCAGTATTTTACGCTACGAATGGTTTAGTCGTGTAAAGCGCGAGTTGATGAAGAAGTTGTAAAAACAACAAAACCTCCTAGTTTCCTAGAAGGTTTTATTATAAAACTTAGAATCTAAATTATAAACTCAAAACTCCGTTTTCTGCGGCTGCGAAAGCATTCCACTTGTACGAATCTGCTTGTTCATCGTTTGTATATGTTCCGTCAACTACATATCTAAATTCATATTCGTTTCCTTTTTCTAAATCAATCGTACCTTTAAAAGTTCCGTTCTTTAACTTTTTTAAGCTTGTAGCTTCTGTATTCCATTCGTTAAAGTTTCCAACTACAGAGACAGCTTCTGCTTCTTCTGCTTCTACACTAAATGTAACTTTGCAAAGTGGCTTGCTTTTTAAATATTGTTTTTTAATTGCCATAATTTCAAGTGTTTAAATAAGATCAAATGTATATAAGAATTTTTGGCAAACAAATGATTTATTTCACAAAAATGAAAGAATTATGATTTTGCTAAAAAATTAGTTTCAAAACATAAAAGAATTGAAAAAAACAGCCCTTTAATTAACATATTAACAACAAGAAAAATAGCTGTTTTCCCTTGATTTTCAGCTACATCGTTTTCGTAATTTTTCATAATTTTATAAAATTCATCAAATTACATTCATCCAAAAAAAATGCATTTCATAGGGAAACTTTATCTTTTCATAGCGTCAGAATGTAGTATTCAAAAAAAGAAAAGTATCTTTATAACATTAAAAATTTACACTGTGATGAAAAAATTTATAATCCCAGCTTTGTTTTGCCTAACAATACACGTTGGATTTGCTCAAAAAGCAACTGATATGTCTACTCCTAAAGTAGCTCCAAATGGAACAATTCACTTTGCCGTGATGGACAAAGCGCCCGTGTTAGAAGGTTGCGAAAATGCAGGAACTTCAACGAAACAGAATAAATGTACCGCCGATAAGATTGAAGATTTTATTCAAAAAGCATTTGACAAAAACATAGCGCGTGCTGTATCCAATCAAAGAAATAGTGCTGATAATGCAGTATACATTCGTTTTATTGTAGACACACAAGGAAATGTAGGAAATGTTGGTGTCCGCACAACGAATAGTTCGCTAAAATCTGAAGTAGAAAGAATTGTAAAAACTTTACCTACATTCTCTCGTGGAACACATCAAGGAAATGCCGTAAAAGTGTCGTATTCAATAACACTTCAAGCTGATCGATTACTGAGAAATGCTGTAAACGAATAGAAAATCTGCATCTATGTTCGGAAAAAAAAATAAACCTACCACACAAATCGATCAAGAACAACTCGCACTGATTAAAACTGCTCAAAAGCGTATCAAACAAAAGAAACGCTTGTATTATCACCTTGTTGTTTTCATTATTGGCTCTGCATTATTAGTTCTTTTAAATGTCGTTTTAGGATTTGGAAAAGACGTTACACTATTTGGGACACAATGGTTTGTATGGGCTGTTTTGGCTTGGCTATTCTTATTCCTCTTTCATGTATTTGATGTATACATTACCAATAAATTCATGGGAAAAGACTGGGAAGCGCAACAACTCGAAAACTTAGTCGCAAAACAAGAATATCGTATTGAAAAGCTTAAACAAAAATTCTTAACACAAGAAACAAAGATTGCAGAAGAATTGGCAAAACAAGAAATTGCTGACACACCTAAAACAGAAGTAATTACGGATAGAAGTTCGTTATCTTTAATTGTTGCTGCCGCAGAAAATAATGTGATTGGAAAAGACAATCAATTGATTTGGCACTTGAGTGACGATTTAAAACGCTTTAAAAAACTTACATCTGGGCATTTTATTATTATGGGACGCAAAACATTTGAAAGCTTCCCAAAACCACTTCCAAACAGAACGCATGTTGTCATTACACGTCAAAAAAACTACAAAGTTCCCAAAGGTGTTATTGTCGTACATTCTATGCGAGAAGCGGTTAGTGTCGCTACTTTAAGTGATGCAGAACCTTTTGTAATTGGTGGTGGCGAAATTTACAAACAGGCACTTCCTTTTGCTACAAAAATAGAATTGACACGCGTGCATCATGAATTTGAAGGCGATGCATATTTTCCAGAAATTGATCTAAAAGACTGGAAAGAAACTTCCAATACGTTTCATACTAAAGATGACAAACACGAATATGAATTCTCTTTTCTAACGTATGAACGCGTATAATCAACCCATTTTAAAAACACTAATGAGTACTTTTCCTTTTCTTTCAAAAAAGACTTTACAACTATTTTTCATTCTCTTCGTTACGATTTCTCTAAATTCATACGGACAAGATAAAGAATGGACAATTTTTAGCAAGTCTATAAAAATGACTTCTGATTCTAAATTGAAATTCAAACTTACTGCTTCTGTTAAACTGGTTGATGGAAACGTATTAAGTTGGGCTTCCATTTGGGCACAAGTTCTAACTAAAAATGATGAAGATGGCTTTTTTGACAACATGCAAGATCGTCCTGTAATATCAAGTGAATGGGCTACCTATGAAATTAATGGTTTTATTGATGACAATTCAACCGACTTAAATTTTGGTGGAATATGTTTCTCTGGTGGAGAGTTTTATTTTGATGATTTTAAACTATCCGTAGAAAATAAAAATACAGGTGAATTTGAAGAAGTAAAGCTAGACAATGCTGATTTTGAAAAAACTCTAATTCAAGGAAAACTTTCCGATTGGGAAATTTCAGACCCTGTACTCAGCGACACAATTACAAAAGGATATGGTTTCAAACTAATAAAAGATGATCCTGCTAAAAATCTCTCACTTTACATTAAAGGAACAAATATTAAAACAGATCAAACATATATTATTGGTGAACGAGAAGGCTATTCGCCACAAATTGGCACGTTAATTTCTATGTTGAATAATTTAAGTTCGCGCGTAGAACGTACTGTTAAAAACCTAGATCAACGACAACTAGATCATTTACACGATGAAAAAGCAAACTCTATTGGTGCGTTAATCATGCATCTGGCAGCAGCCGAAAAAATTTATCAATTATATACTTTTGAAAATAGAGGTTTCAATGAAGAAGAAGAAAAATTTTGGGGACCAGCACTAAATTTAGATGATGCAGGAAGAGAAACTTACAAAGGTCATGATGTAGAGTATTATTTAAAAATCTACAGAGAAGTAAGAGCAAAAACCTTAGAAGAATTTAAAAAACTAGATGATAGTTGGTTAGCAAAAATTCGTCCAGGATCAACTGACAACAACCATTATTATTGGTTTCATGTCATGGAACATCAATCAAGTCATTTAGGACAAATATTATTTCTTAAGAAAAGAATTCCACCTGAACCTAATATCAATCTGAAAGACAAAAAGAAAATTGATTAACGCACATGAGTATATTAAATCTTATTGATTTTACATTCCTCAGAATTGCGTATTTTTGCCATATTAAACTTAAAAAACCCCTATTCTTCTCTTATTAGAAGAAATTAAAGAACACACACACATGAAAGCATTTATATTTCCAGGACAAGGTGCCCAATTTACAGGAATGGGACTAGACCTATATGAAAAGTCCGATATTGCACAACAACTTTTTGAAGATGCCAACGAAATTTTAGGATTTAATATCACTGATATCATGTTTGAAGGATCTCAAGAAGATTTGAAAGACACAAAAGTAACACAACCCGCCGTTTATTTACATTCTGTAATTTTAGGGAAAGCTTTGGGAAAGAAATTTCAGGCAAATATGGTTGCAGGACATTCATTAGGTGAAATTTCTGCGCTGGTAGCCAATGCAACCTTAACATTTGAAGATGGTTTAAGATTGGTTTCCAAACGTGGTATTGCAATGCAAAAAGCCTGTGAACTTCAAGAAAGTACGATGGCAGCCATTGTTGGTTTAAGTAACGAAATTATTGAAAAAGTATGTGCTGAAACTCCCGGAATTGTAGTAGCTGCAAATTATAACTGCCCAGGACAGATTGTAATTTCTGGAGAAGTGGAAGCCGTACATAAAGCCTGCGAAACATTAAAAGAAGCTGGCGCAAAAGCAGCTATAGTATTACCTGTTGGTGGCGCATTTCATTCACCATTAATGGAACCTGCACGTGAAGAATTGGCAACAGCTATTGAAAATACAAAGTTTAGCAAACCAAATTGCCCTATATATCAAAATGTAACAACAACGGCAGTTATTAATCCTGATGAAATTAAAAGGAATTTAATTTCACAATTGACAGCTCCTGTAAAATGGACACAATCTATTCAACAAATGATTGCTGATGGTGCGACTTCATTTATAGAAGTAGGTCCAGGAAAAGTATTGAGAGGATTGTTGCGTAAAATTGATAACTCTATTGAATCAGATAGTGCAACATTGAATGAACAATAGATAAGTTGTAGGCTTATGAAAATTTCCAGAATGTTTCGAATGTTATTAATTTTCGGACTGATTTTACTCAATGTTGGTTGCGATCAAGTGTCGAAATCGGTTGCCCGAAAACATATTGACGCACGCGAGAAAATTTCTGTGATTGGCGAATATGTTATCCTAATGAAAACCGAAAACAAAGGAGCTTTCTTAGGATTCTTATCGTCTATGGAAAATCCTATTTTGAAAGCTATTTTTCTCATCATACTTCCAATTTCAGTATTGCTTTTTATTTTACGAATGATTGTGATCAATACTGATTTAGATAAGTACATGATTTTTGGATTGTGTTGTATCATTGGTGGCGGAATCGGAAATTTATACGATCGAATCTTATATCGTTCCGTAACTGACTTTATGCACATTGATTTAGGTGGCATTTTTAAAACAGGTATCTTCAATATGGCAGATGTTTCGGTCATGCTTGGAACTGGATTGCTTATAATTTCATTTATCAAACGAAAAGAGTTTTCTATATCTTAAATATTCACTTTTTCAAACTCTAATACATTAATAGTTAAAAAAGTAGAAATGCATGCGTTGAGCGGAGTCGAAACGCATGCGTTGAGCGGAGTCGAAACGTTAACTACGGTATTCCCGTAGATATTTTCTATTCTTTTTTTATACATTTAGTTGGTAACTAAAAACTTATATCATGAAAAAAAGAAATGCAAAATCATTGAAGCTCAGCAAGAATTCAATCTCAAAGCTAGGAAACGAACAAATCAAAGGCGGAACTAAGTATCCACTTACAAACACTTGTACATCTGTTATTGATGCGTGTCCGTCAGCATGGGTATGTCCAACAGATGTTCCTACACTCTGCACGATTCAATGATAATAAAAAAGACCAAAAAACAGAAAAGAAGGAAACCTCAAAAGGGTTCTTTTCTATCTTTAAATTATTGAAAAACAACAATTTCTAAAGACTAAAACGCTCATATTGAGCATTTTTAAAATGTTAATTACGGTTTTTCCGTACTAAAACCAAACTTGTTTTTCTTAATTTGAATATTTCATAACCAGAAAACTTAAAATCATGAAAAAAAGAAATTTAAAATCACTGAAACTTCGTAAAAACTTAATTTCTAAATTAGGAAATGACGCAACAGGAGGATTAGTCAGAATCACAGACATTGATGTATGCGGTTCACAAATTGACGCATGTCCATCTGCGCTCGCATGTACATTTCAAGTAAATTGTGGAAACACGATAAAAGAGACTTGTCAAACACTAAACAACGCCTGTCCAACTTTTAATTACCCTTGCCAGTCTTTAGTGGAATGTGCATAGTTTAATGTATGAAAAAGGCTGTCTGAAAATTTAAATCTTCAGACAGCCTTTTAAAAATTATATGTTTTATTTGAAGTTTACGTATTTAATTACTGCTTGTAAATTTTTCCGTCTTTCATGACAAAAATTACATTTTCCATTGTGTTGATGTTTTTTGTTGGATCTTCGTCAACCGCAACAATATCCGCCAAAAATCCTGCTTTCAGTTTCCCTAATTGATCTTCCATTCCTAGAATTTTCGCATTCGTCACCGTTGCCGATTGTATCGTTTCCATTGCTGGCATTCCTGCTTCTACCATAAACCCGAATTCTTTTCCGTTTTGTCCATGTGCGTACACACCAGCATCTGTTCCAAACGCAATTCCGACACCTTTTTTATAAGCTCTTGCAAATGTTCCTTGAATTTTTGGACCAACCGCCAAAGCTTTCGGCACAATGATATCTGGATAATAGCCTTCAATTTTTGCTTTCTCTGCAACTTCTTTTCCTGCTGTAATTGTTGGTACTAAATATGCGTCATGTTTTTTCATTAACTCCATTGTTTCGTCACTCATTAACGTTCCATGTTCAATGGTTTTTACGCCACCAATAATAGCCCGTTGCATACCTTCATCGCCATGTGCGTGTGCCGCTACGTGCATTCCGTAATCTTTCGCTGTTTCGCAAATTACCTTGATTTCTTCAATCGTAAATTGTGGATTGCTTCCACTTTTTGCCACACTTAAAACGCCACCAGTTGCCGTTATTTTAATTACATCAGCGCCATTTTTATAACGTTGGCGTACTGCTTTTTTAGCATCGCTTACATTATTTACAACGCCTTCTTTTGGTCCTGGATCGCCCATGATTTCTTTACGATTTCCATTTGTCGGATCGGCATGTCCGCCAGTCGTTGCTAACGCTTTTCCTGCGGTAAAAATTCGTGGCCCATCAATTCGTCCTTGATTGATCGCATTTCGCAATGAAATATTTACACCAGTTCCGCCTAAATCTCTTACCGTTGTAAATCCGGCTTTCAGTGTTACGTTAGCATACCCAACCGAACGAAACGCAACGTCTGCATCGTTGAGTGTGTATTTTTCTAAATAGGCTTTTGGATTGGTTTCACTTTCGATGTGAACGTGCATATCAATTAATCCGGGCATTACAGTTTTTGATTTTAAATCGATCGCAGTATCGTTTTGTTTCGGTGATACATAGCCATTTTCAATGCTTTTTATTTTGTTCCCAGAAACGATAATTGTTTTTTCTGTTAACACTTTTCCGCTTTCCGTATCAATCATTTTTCCGCAATGCAAATAGATATCTTGTGCTATCATGTTTGAGAAACACAAAATACTCAAGCACAGAATGAGTCGTTTTTTCATTTGGTTTTATTTAAGGTTTGGTTCGTTGGTTTTTCTAATTTTTTGTTCCCATTTCCAAGCCGAAAGCATGGCTTCATCTAGTGTTGATTGTGCTTTCCAGCCTAAAATAGTATTTGCTTTGGTGGTATCTGCATACGCAGAAATGACATCACCTTCTCGCCTATCGACAATTTTATAGTTTAGTTTTTGTTGACTTACACGTTCAAAACTTTTAATGACTTCTAACACCGAACTTCCTTTTCCTGTGCCAATGTTGAAGACTTCAAAAGAGGTTTCTTGTTGATCATTTATTAATCTTTTTAAAGCAACTACGTGCGCTTCCGCAAGATCGACCACATGGATATAATCACGAATGCACGTGCCATCTTCCGTTGGATAATCATTTCCAAAGACCGCTAATTCTTTTCGTAAACCAATCGCAGTTTGCGTGATAAAAGGCACTAAATTTTGTGGAATTCCACGAGGTAATTCGCCAATTTCTGTACTTGCATGCGCACCAATCGGGTTGAAATAACGCAATGAAATTACGTGTAATCCTGGAGCAATCTTAGCGGTATCTTGTAGAATTTCCTCGCCAATTTGCTTGGTGTTTCCATACGGAGAGATTGCTTTTTGTATCGGAGCATTTTCTGAAATCGGCATTTTTTCGGCTTGACCGTATACCGTACACGAAGAACTAAAGATAAAAGAAATATGTTCTTTGTGTTGAACTTGTTGTAAAATAGTAATTAACGTAGATAGATTATTTTCATAATATAACAACGGATTCGTCACACTTTCGCCAACTGCTTTACTTGCAGCAAAGTGAATAATTCCATCAATGGTTGAATGTTTTTCGAAGAAAGAAATAGTCGCTGGTTTGTCGCGTAAATCTAGTTCTTCAAACTGTGGCTGTATTCCTGTAATTTTTTCTATTCGATGTAAAACATCTAAAGAAGAGTTTGACAAGTTGTCGATAATAACAACTTCAAAACCAGCCAATTGCAACGCTACAACCGTGTGTGAGCCAATATAACCTAATCCGCCTGTAACGAGTATTTTTTTCAAATTTTAAAAGTTTATAATAGAATCAAATTAAGACTTTACAAAATCTAAGATCGTTTTCGTGATGAATTCGATTTGATCATCTTCTAATTCTGTGTGCATTGGTAATGATATGACTTCTTTTACCAATTCATTCGTCACAGGAAAATCTGCTTCGTTGTAACGTTCGTCTTTGTATGCTTTTTGTAAGTGTAACGGAATTGGATAATACACGCCGCAAGGAATTCCTTTTTCGTTTAAGTGTTTCGCCAACGCATCTCTATCTACATCCACTACTCGAAGTGTATATTGATGGAAAACATGACAGTTACAACCTGTACATATCGGATTTTCGCAAGATTTTGATATTTGTGGCGTAATTATTTTATCATTTCCATAGAATGCTGCATTGTATTTTCGAGCGGCGTTTTGACGTGCGGCGTTGTAAGCATCCAAATGTGGCAATTTTGCTCGTAAAATGGTGGCTTGAATTGAGTCTAATCGTGAATTTACACCAACAACATCATGATGATATCGTTCGTACATTCCGTGATTTACGATTCCTCTAATGATATGAGCCAACTCATCATCATTGGTAAAAATAGCACCGCCATCACCATAACAACCTAAGTTTTTGGAAGGAAAGAAAGATGTAGAAGCTACATGACCGATTCCGCCTGCTTTTTTCACACTTCCGTCTGCAAACGTATAACTTGCGCCAATGGCTTGCGCGTTGTCTTCAATTACATATAAATTATGTTCTTTCGCAATGTCCATAATGGCGTCCATATTCGCACATTGTCCAAATAAATGTACCGGAACAATCGCTTTTGTTTTCGGTGTGATTGCTTTTCGAATCGCTTCTGGATCAATGTTAAACGAATCTTTTTCCACATCCACCAAAACAGGAGTTAGTTGTAATAACGCAATTACCTCAACCGTTGCCGCAAAAGTAAAATCTGCGGTAATAATTTCGTCACCTGGCTTTAGTCCAAGTCCCATCATCGCAATTTGTAAAGCATCCGTTCCATTGGCACATGGAATCACGTGTTTTACATCTAAATAGGTTTCTAATTCTTTTTGAAATGCGTGAACTTCGGGACCGTTTATGAATGCGGAAGATGCAATAACATCTAATACGGATTGATCTACTTGGTCTTTAATTCGTTCGTATTGACCTTTAAGATCGACCATTTGGATTTTCTTCATTCCTATCTTTCTTTTGTTGTAACAATATTACAAAATTGTACAACGATACCCAATGAATTTAATCGAAAGAATGTATTTTAGCAGTAAACTTATTGCTTTTGTATTTCATCTACAACATATTGGTTCATGTTTCGAGTTTCTTTCTAAAAATAGTAGCGCTATTTAATAAAAAACTTGGACTTTTTGTACAAGGCAGAAAAACCGTTTTTGAAGTTTTATCAAGTCAAATTCAGAAAGAAGATAACGTAATTTGGTTTCACACGGCTTCTTTGGGCGAATACGAACAAGGTTTGCCTGTGTTGGAAGCCTTGAAAAAGAAGTTTCCGCATCATACATTTGTATTGACCTTTTTTTCACCTTCGGGTTATGAAGTGAAGAAAAACAGCGGCGTTGCTGATATTATTACGTATTTACCGCTTGATACGAAAGCGAATGCGAAGAAATTTATCAAGCTAGTACATCCTGAATTGGTCGTGTTTGTAAAGTACGAGTTTTGGCCAAATTATTTAGCTGAATTGAAAAAGCAAGAGATTTACACGATTTCTATTTCTACTATTTTTAGACCTTCGCAAGCGTTTTTTAAGTTTTATGGTGGTTGGATGCGAAAATCGTTGCATGCGTTTGATCATATTTTTGTGCAGAATGAAGCTTCTAAAAAGTTACTAGAAAGCATTCATTATAAAAATGTTACCGTTAGTGGCGATACCCGTTTTGATAGAGTTTTAGAAATTGTAAAGCATGATAATTCATTGGCTTTTATTGCCGATTTTAAGAATACTAGAACTTGTGTTGTGATCGGAAGTAGTTGGGCAGAAGATGAAGCGTTGTTTGTCCCGTTTATCAATACTTCAGAAGAAGATTGCAAATTTATCATTGCGCCGCACAATATTAAATCGCAAGAGATTCAAAAGTTAAAAAACAGCATTACCAAATCAACTGTTTTGTTTTCCGAATTAGAACAACATACAGATTTAAGCCAGTTTGATGTTTTTATCGTTGATACCATCGGAATTTTAACAAAGGTGTATAGTTATGCAACTATTGCGTATGTAGGCGGCGGCATGGGAACTTCGGGTTTGCATAATACGTTAGAACCTGCCGTTTTTGGAATTCCTGTGATGATTGGAAAAAATTATACTGGATTTAAAGAAGCGGAAGATTTGGTGCAACTTGGCGGCGTACTTTCTGTAAAATCACCATCTGAATTTAAAAGTACACTCACAAACTTACTAAAAGATACTGATTTTAGTTCTTCGGTGGGCACAATTAATCACCATTATGTTCATAAAAATGGAAACGCAAGTGAAGTTATTATGGCACATCTTTCCAACAGGTAAAAAAACACTCGAAAACTTACATTTTAACGGTTTAATTGATGATTTCATAGGATGTTAAAAAAATGTTAAAGCATTTATTGTAAATGATTAAAAGAAGTATTAATATTGCGGCTTGTTTTAACAATAAATAGATTAATAGATGAAAAAAGTAATTTTAAGCGCTGTATTAGTTGTTGCTTTAGCATTCGGAACAACTTCATGCGAGGAAGTAAAAAAAGAAGCTGACAAAGCTACTGAGACTACAGGAGAAGCTGTAAAAAATGCTCAAGATGCTGCAAGTGATGCTGTTGATGCAACAAAAGATGCTGCAAACGACGCGGTTGATGCAGCGAAAGATGCTGCAAACGATGCGGTTGATGCTGCAAATGACGCTATTGACGCAACAAAAGATGCTGCAAATGATGCGGTTGATGGAGCAAAAGAAATGGCTAAAGATGTAAAAGATAGCGCTGAAAAAGCTGTTGATGACACTAAAAAAGCTGCTAAAGATTTAAAAGAAAAAGCTTCAGGTCACTAAGATTTGGTTCTTTTTGAATAAAAGTAAATAGGCTGCCTTTTCAGGCAGCCTATTTTTTTAGCTAAATAAGTCTATTTTAACAAATAGGAAGTGTATTTGGATCCACTTCATTCGTATTTACACAACCTACATATCGTGTACGATCGCAATTATACCAAGTCCGTAAGCAGATATTGTTACCATTTGCATCTACAAATGTTCGAATACAGACTTCTACTGAATTTTCTTTTCCTCCCATACCCTGAGCTGCGCTCAAACTAGAGATTGAATTTTTGTTTAATGACAGGTTTTTGATGCTCTTTTTTTTCATAATTAAAAATAATTTTGGTTAAGTAATGAAAGTAAGAAATAATTCATAACACCCGAAATTTTTTAACAGAATTAATACCATTTTTACTTTAAAGTTACCCACAAAAACTTGGGCTTTTTCCTTTATTCTTCAAAATAAAATTTAACCGTAGCTATGGCTATGCTTGCATTTTCTTTTTTGCCTAAAGAAAAAATAACTGCCTTTTTATGGAGTAATTTTAAAGCAAAACTGGTATAACACCAAATCAATTACTTAATATTAGCCATTTACTTCTTTTTGATTCAACTCATGTTCGTATTTCATTTATAATGACTTGTTTTTATGTGGTTTCTTTTACTAAGTAATTGATCGATTTTTAACTGTAATTTACATGCTGAAATTATCGTACAATCATCTTTTTAGAAATTATCACTTCGTTGTCCGAGATTAATGTATAGATAAAAATACCTTTTCCAATATCGCTTGAGTTGATGATTAATTGCCCTTTTTCAGTTGATAAATTGTATTCTCTGATAAATTTTCCAGATAAATCAACTACTGCAATCGTTGCTTTTGTGTTGCTTGGCAACGTGTAATTTACCACAGTTTGATTCGTAAAAGGATTTGGCTTGTTTTGTTCCATGGAAAATCCAACATTTCCAGCAGTATTTTGACCTCCTAATTTCGTGCCGCTAGAAGTAGCTTCTCCAGTGATGTTTTCTAATCGATTTTCAAGTGCTGCTATTTTTTCGTTTAATTCATTGATACTTGCTGCCGATTGTGCTTCTAATTCGTTTATACGTGCTGTTGATTGCGCATTTAGTTCTTTTATACTTGATGTTAACACTGAAATCATTCCAATATAATTCACAGATTTGTACTCGTATACGTCAACTTCTTTGTTTTCTTTATCAAAAATTGGTTTTTTAATTGTGGAAACTAATTCAGGAAAAACCTCTTCTAGATTTTGTGCTAGGAAACCATGTTGCAATCCTTTTGGTAAATTTAGTTGCTCATTTGGTTTGAAAGTATACGTTACCGCATCTAATTGTGCTAGTTTTTCTAATACATTTTCTTCATTTTTAATGCTTTGTTTTAATTTTTTATCGGAAGATAAATACAACCCAGTAGTAAAGACATTTCCATTAAAATAGCCTGCGTATCTATTAGGGTTTGTGGATGCTCTACCGTAAATACCTGCTCCAAAACCAGTAGGAGTTGTAGTTCCAGTTCCAGAAATTGATCCATAAACACCATACGTAGTTCCATTATCACTACCTGTTACAATTGCAGTTACCCCAGAATTTAAATATCCTCCATTTAAACGGATATTAACACCCGTATTTTCGTAGACAGCACCAGCAGTACTAGTACCTTGAATATCTACGCCTATTTTTCTATAACCTCCGGCACTATTTATTGATTTTATTCCTGTAGCGAGATAAGCGTTAACGGTAGAAACATTTTCTAAAGTCAACCCTGCACGAGTACTACCGACATCACCATAATTAATACCAACTTTTGTTTCATTTGTCGTTAACGGAGTTCCAAAATACGTTTTACCATCATTTGTCATTGTTGCCACAAGTGTAGAACTTGTAGATGTAAAACTGTTTGCGACTCTAAATTCAAAATCGGTTCCTGAAAAAGTAGAATCTCCTATCCATTGGAGTCTTGGGTTTGCATCATTTAAATCTTGATATCCCATAGTTAAAGCTCTATTGGGTAACTGAAAACGCAATCCGAATACCGTTTGGCTTCCTGTATTTAATCGACCGATAGAAAACCAGCGACTACTCGTAAAACCGAAATCAGTTCCAGAATCGAGTTGCGTAACCAAACCTGGTCGGAATCTGAAAATTTCTCCTCCGCTAAATTGTTGAGGAATTGGAGTGAAAATTGAAGATTGTACACTGCCAAATGATTGATTCTGCGAAAAGCAGAAAGCAGTAAAAAATAAGGTAATAAATAAGGTAACTTTTTTCATGGGTTTAGATTTTTGGTTAGTATTGTTTAAATTTAATTATAAAAAGTTAAACAAAAGTAAGGCTAAACCGTAAAAATGAGCATGTTACCAAATTGATGAAACATTTAAATATGTTCACTTATTAAAAAATGATTGCAAAATTTACCCACAAAAAAAGCCGAAGTGTTTCAACTTCAGCTTTTGTTTTGTGATTTGTAGATTTTATAAAATTGATAATCCTATCAAACTATCGTACAATCATCTTTTTAGAAATAATCACTTCATTATCAGAGATTAACGTATAGATAAAAATACCTTTTCCAATATCGCTTGAGTTGATGATTAATTGCCCTTTTTCAGTTGATAAATTGTATTCTCTGATAAATTTTCCAGATAAATCAACCACTGCAATCGTTGCTTTTGTGTTACTTGGCAACGTATAATTTACCACAGTTTGATTCGTAAAAGGATTTGGCTTGTTTTGTTCCATGGAAAATCCAACATTTCCAGCAGCATTCTGATTATCTAATTTAGTAGCGCCATTTGATCCACCTTCTCTTTTCATGTCTTCTAACTGACTTTCTAAAGATGCTACTTTTTCATTTAATTCATTGATACTTGCTGTTGCTTTTTCGTTTAATTCTTTTAAACTTGATGTTAAGACTGATATTAAACCCGTATAGTTTACAGCTTTATACTCGTATGTATCAACAAGTTTATTGTCTTTATCTAATACAGGTTTCTGAATTGTCGTCACCAATTCAGGAAAAACTTCTTCGAGGTTTTGCGCTAAAAATCCATGTTGTAATTCACTCGACAGATTTAGTTGGTCATTTGGTTTAAATGTATATGTTACTGCATCTAATTGTGTTAACTTTTCTAAAACATTTTCTTCGCTTTTGATATTGTCTTTTAATTTTTTATCAGAAACTGTAAATGTTCCTGTCACAAAAACATTTCCATTAAAATAACCTGCAAATCGATTTGGGTCTGTTGATGAAGTACCATAAATAGCTGCTCCAAAAGCAGGAACTGCTACATCCGCAGTACTAGCTATCGATCCAAAAACACCATACGTTGGACCATCACTACCATTATCTGTTACTAATGCTCTTACTCCAGTGTTTTGAGTTCCTCCATTTAAAAGAATATTAATACCTGTATTTTCAAAGCTAGAACCAGTAGTACTTTCAATATCCAAGCCCGTTTTAATAAAACCTCCAGCATTGTTTACTGATCTTATTGCTGTGGTAAAAACACCATTTTGACTAGCATCACTTTCTAAAGTTAAGCCTACACGCGAAGAACCTCCACTTACTTCAGTATAATCAATACTAACTTTTGTATCAAATGCGGCTAATGGATTTCCAAAATAGGTTCTTCCATCATTGGTCATCGTTGCAACTAGTGTAGAAGCGGTAGAAGTAAAACTATTTGACGCTCTAAATTCTAAATCAGTTCCCGATCCTACCCATTGAATTCTTGGGTTTACATCCGTTATATCTTGATATCCCATGGTAATTGCTGTGTTTGGCAATTGAAAACGCAATCCATATACGGTTTGACTACCTGTATTTAATTTCCCGATAGAAAACCATCGACTGTTGGTGAAATCAAAAGCGTTCCCTTTGTCTAACTGTGTTACCAAACCTGGTCTAAATCTGAAAATTTCTCCTGTACCAAATTGTTGTGGAATTGGAAAATTGATTGAAGATTGTACACTGCCAAAAGATTGATTCAAACCAATAGGTACAGGTGTAGGTCCGGGTACTATAATTTGAGCAAAAGAAATTGCTGAAAAAAGTAATGCAAGAATTAATGTAATTTTTTTCATGACTAAGTTGTTTTTAGATTAATATTGTTTAAAAATAAATGAAAAAGATTAAACATTATTACGGTTAAACCGTAATAATGAGTATGTTACAAATTATCATTAGGTGTAAAAAATCTTGAATTCACTGAAAAAATCATTGCGGAAATCGAATAAAAATGTTGTGTTGAAAGAAAATTTTGGAGAAAATTTAAAAAGGACAAACAGTCTACTATGAAGTATTTTTTAACTATATTTTACCCCACAAAAAAGCCGAAATCTTTCAACTTCGGCTCATATATACTTTATGATTTATAGATTCTTTTAAATTATCTTATAATCATCTTTTTAGAAATAATCACTTCATTATCTGAGATTAAAGTGTAAATAAATATCCCTTTTCCAATATCACTTGAGTTGATGATTAATTGCCCTTTTTCACTTGATAAATCGTATTCTCTGATAAATTTTCCAGATAAATCAACCACGGCAATTGTTGCTTTGGTATTACTTGGCAAGGTATAATTCACAACAGTCTGATTCGTAAAAGGATTTGGCTTGTTTTGTTCCATTGAAAAACCTACTTCTGTAATCGTTGTTTTAGAAACATTTTCTTCTCTTTCACTTTCAAGTGTTGCCACTTTTTCATTTAATTCTTGTATGCTTGAAGTTAAAATTGAAATCAACCCTATGTAGTTGACAGCTTTGTACTCATATTCTCCTGCAATTTTATTTTCTTTATCTATCACTGGTTTTCTGATTGTAGTTACCAATTCAGGAAAAACCTCTTCTATGTTTTGAGCTAAGAATCCATGCTGTAATTCTTCTGGTAAGTTTAATTGATCATTCTCTTTAAACTTGTACGTTACGGCATTAAGTTCCATGATTCTATCTAAAATAGCTTCTTCATTTTTAATTTCTTCTTTTAGTTTTTCATCCGAAGACGTAAATATTCCGTTTACGGTTACATTTCCATCAAAATACCCTGCAAATCGATTGCTAACTGCTGCTGAAGAACCGTAAATACCAGCTCCAAAATTATTTGTCGTAATTCCTGATGGAAGCGTAATGGAACCACGAACTCCGTATGTATACCCGCCATTGCTAGTTACAAACGCGCTTACTCCTGAGCTGTAGAATCCGTCTCTAAGACTTACACTTACTCCAGTATCGCCATACGCACCACCAGAACTCGTAACTTGAAGACCCGTTTTTACATAGCATGAAAAATTATTGACTGACTTTAGTCCTGTAACAGTTCCGCTTGAAGTTGTATTGTTTTCTGTTGTTAAACCAGTTCGAGTACTGCCAATATCAGTAAAATCAATCCCGACTTTGGTCGTGCTTGTGGTTAGTGGAGTACCAAAAAAGGTGTTTCCGTCATTTGTCATCGTTGCTACAAGTGTAGAACTTGTTGAAGTAAAGCTATTTGCGGCTCTAAACTCTAAGTCAGTTCCTGCGAAAGAAGAAGCTCCAATCCATTGAATTCTTGGGTTTGCATCATTTAAATCTTGATATCCCATAGTTAAAGCTCTATTCGGCAACTGAAAACGTAAACCGTATACCGTTTGGCTTCCTGTATTTAATCGCCCGATAGAAAACCAACGACTATTGGTAAAACCAAAATCAGTTCCTGAATCTAATTGTGTCATTAAACCTGGTCGGAATCTGAAAATTTCTCCACCGCTAAATTGTTGAGGAATTGGAGTGAAAATTGATGATTGCACAGAGCCAAATGATTGGTTTTGCGAAAAGCAAAGTGCACTAAAAAGAAATGCGAAAAGGAATGTAATTTTTTTCATAAGTTGAAATTTTTGATTAGTTTTGTTTAAATATATTCAATAAATGTTAAACAAAAGTAAGGTTAAACCGTAAAAATGAGTATGTTACCAAATTGACGAAACATTCAAATACGTTCACTTATTAAAAATAATTGTGAAATTTACCCACAAAAAAAGCCGAAGTATTTCAACTTCAGCTTTTGTTTTATGAATTGTAGATTTTATAAAATTGATAATCCAATCAAACTATCGTACAATCATCTTTTTAGAAATAATCACTTCGTTGTCCGAGATTAACGTATAGATAAAAATACCTTTTCCAATATCACTTGAGTTGATGATTAATTGTCCTTTTTCATTTGATAAATCGTATTCTTTGATAAATTTTCCAGATAAATCAACCACGGCTATTGTTGCTTTGGTATTACTTGGTAACGTATAATTCACAACAGTCTGATTCGTAAAAGGATTTGGTTTATTTTGTTCCATTGAAAAACCTACTTCTGTAGCATTTTGTCCATCTAATTTAGCTTCTCTGTAAGATGCAACTTCTCTTCTCATATCTTCCAATTCACCTTCAAGAGCACCCATTTTTGCATTCATTTCATTTAAACTAGAAGTTAAAATAGAAATCATTCCAATGTAATTCACAGCTTTATACTCTAACACATCTACCTCTTTATTGTCTTTGTCTAAAATTGGTTTCGTAATCGTAGAGACCAATTCAGGGAAAACCTGTTCAATATTTTGCGCTATAAAGCCATGTTGTAAATTGGTAGGAAGATTCAATTGATCGTTAGGCTTAAATGTGTAATTTACAGCATCTATCTGAGCCAATTTTTCCAACATATTTTCCTCTGTTTTGATATCTTGTTTTAATTTTCTATCAGAACCCGACGAAAATGATCCCGTAACAACAACATTTCCAGCAAAATAGCCTGCATATCTATTTGTGCTTGCTGTGGAACTACCATAAATACCTGCTCCAAAACCAGTAGGAGTTACACCACTAGGTCCATAAACTGATCCTCTTACACCATTCGAGCTACCTCCAGTTGCTTGACTTCTTACAGATGAACTTACTCCCGTATTATAAGTTCCGTCTAATAAACTAACACTAACACCTGTATTCCCGTAAGAACCACCATCAGTTTGAATACTCATACCCGTTTTTATCGTACAAGAAACATTGTTGATTGATTTGAAACCTGTAATTGTATAATAATTACCTTCAGTCGTGTTATTTTGCACTGTTAAACCTGTACGACTGGTATTAGGAACATCACTATAATCAATCCCTACTTTTGTATCATTTACTGTTAATGGAGTTCCAAAAAACGTTTTACCATCAAAAGTCATTGTTGCATTCAAATTAGAAGCCGTTGAAGTAAAACTGGTCGCAGATCTAAACTCTAGGTTACTCTTAACGCTGTCTCCAATCCATTGAATTCTTGGATTGTCATCATTAATATCCTGATATCCCATCGTAATGGCTCTGTTTGGCAACTGAAAACGAAGTCCGTACACAGTTTGACTTCCCGTATTTAGTCTTCCAAAAGAAAACCATCTACTGGAATTAAAATCAAATGCACTTCCTTGATCCAATTGAGTGACAAGACCTTTACTAAATCTAAACATTTCTGTACCACCAAATTGTTGTGGTATTGGTGTTGTAATTGAGGACTGCACTGGTCCTGCAGATTGATTTTGCGCAAAAGTTATTGACGCAAACAATAAAAATAAAAATGTAATTTTTTTCATGTTTTGAAATTATTGGTTAATATGCTGTAAATTAAGCATTTAAAACCACACTTGATTACGGGAAAACCATAAAATAAACTACAGATGTATCTGTTACGAATTTTGATTGCACTAATTAATTTTAAAGTGAATACAAAACCTATGTGCAAAAATTGTGTATTGGAAAGATGCATAGGCAAAAAAATACTTTTACTTTACCTATATTTTACCCAAACAAAAAAGCCGAAGTTTAGAACTTCGGCTTTCGCTTGTTGTGCGGGTGAAAGGACTCGAACCTTCACACCGTGAGGCACTAGATCCTAAGTCTAGCGTGTCTACCAATTTCACCACACCCGCAAATGTGGCTGCAAATATAAAGAAGATTTTTAATATTCAAAGGAATTCAGCACTATTTTCACCTCTTTTTTTAGTACTTTTGAGTATCTTGATAAATTCAATACATTTCATGAATACTATAAAATCTTATATCGAAACGCATAAAAACCGTTTCATTGATGAACTCATCGAACTTTTAAAAATTCCTTCAATAAGTGCAGATCCTGCATATACGCAAGATGTAATTGATACTTCCGTAGCTATTAAAAATAGTTTAGAAAAAGCAGGCTGCGATCATGTAGAAATATGTGAAACACCAGGTTATCCTATTGTTTTTGGACACAAACATATTTCTGACGACTTACCAACCATTTTAGTATACGGTCATTATGACGTACAACCACCAGATCCGCTAGAATTATGGGAAAGTGGTCCATTTGAACCAATCATCAAAAAAACAAAAATTCATCCAGAAGGTGCCATTTTTGCACGTGGTTCCTGTGATGACAAAGGTCAAATGTACATGCACGTAAAAGCATTGGAATTGATGAACGAAACCAATCAATTACCTTGTAATGTGAAGTTTATGATTGAAGGCGAAGAAGAAGTTGGTTCCGAAAGTTTAGCTTGGTTTGTAGAACGCAATCAAGAAAAATTGGCGAATGATGTCATTTTAATTTCTGATACTGGAATGATTAGCAACACACAACCTTCCATTACAACAGGTTTACGCGGATTGAGCTATGTAGAAGTAGAAGTTACTGGTCCAAATCGTGATTTACATTCAGGATTGTACGGTGGCGCAGTGGCGAATCCTATCAACATTTTAGCAAAAATGATTGCGTCACTTCACGATGAAAACAATCATATTACCATTCCTGGTTTCTATGATAAAGTAGAAAATCTATCCCAAGAAGAACGTACCGAAATGGCAAAAGCACCTTTTTCTTTAGAAGAATATAGAAATGCCTTGGATATTGAAGATGTGTACGGCGAAGCTGGTTACACAACCAACGAACGCAACTCCATTCGTCCAACGCTAGACGTCAACGGAATTTGGGGCGGATACACAGGCGAAGGCGCAAAAACGGTCATCGCAAGCAAAGCGTATGCAAAAATTTCGATGCGTTTAGTACCCAATCAAGAATGGAAAGAAATCACAGAACTATTCAAAACACACTTCGAAAATATCGCACCAAAAGGTGTCACAGTCAAAGTAACGCCGCATCATGGCGGACAAGGTTATGTGACTCCAATTGACAATATTGGTTATCAAGCAGCTAGCAAAGCGTACGAAGAAACCTTTGGCGTTCCTGCCATTCCACAACGCTCAGGCGGAAGTATTCCTATTGTTTCGCTCTTCGAAAAAGAATTAAAAAGTAAAACCATTTTGATGGGATTTGGCTTAAATAGTGACGCCATTCACTCACCAAATGAACATTTTGGAATTTTCAATTACCTCAAAGGAATCGAAACCATTCCACTATTTTACAAATATTATACAGAACTTTCTAAGTCATAAATGCTAACTTCAAAATCCGCTTCGTGCGGATTTTTTTTTGGGGCGTTCCCACAAAAGCACACTTCGCATGCAAATAGGAAACTCTAAAACAACTCCAAATGTAACATTCTCAAAAATATTTAACCTCTACATTTGTAGAATACAAAATTTAATTCTACATTTGTAGAGTAATATTGCACAGATTCCCGAGAAATTTGCAAATTAGAATGTCGCTGTCGACCGAAATTGTAAGCTGCAAATTTTGAAATAGAATCAAAAAAATTAGCATTAAAAATGAAATTATCAAAAACAGAAGAACAGTTAATGCAGCATTTATGGAAACTTGAAAAAGCTTTTATGAAAGATATTTTGGATCAATACGATGATCCAAAACCTGCAACAACTACGATTGCTACATTATTGAAACGTATGACTGACAAAGGATACGTGTCGTATGCAACGTTTGGCAAATCGAGAGAATACTTTCCATTAATCAAAAAAGCGGACTATTTTTCCAAACATTTGAATGGATTGATAAAGAATTTCTTCAATGATTCGGCTTCACAATTTGCTTCTTTTTTCACGAAAGAAACCAACTTATCGGATGATGAATTACAAGAATTGAAAAAGATTATCGATCAACAAATCAAAGACAATAACAAATGATTTCGTATCTCATCAAATCAGGATTGTGCTTAGCGTTGCTACTTTTGGTGTATAAAGTATTGCTCGAACGCGAACGCATGTATGTATTCAACAGATATTATTTACTGTTCGGATTGTGCTTTTCACTCGTTGTTCCTTTCATTCCAATTGTAAGTACAACAGCCATTCCAATAGTAGAAAATAATGCTACTATTTTGATAGGAAACACAGTAATAATGCCATTAAATGTAGCACCTGAAGAAATTTCAAATCCTATTTCATGGAAGGTCTATCTATTAGTTTTATATGCTATTGGCGGTTTATTTTTCTTTTCACGATTTACATCAAACATCTATAAGATTTTTCAAAAAATTGCCCAAAACACGAAAGCTTTCTACAAAAAAGCATCGTTGGTGTTACTCAAAGAAAATGTGGTGCCGCATACTTTTTTACACTACATATTTATTGATAAAAAAGCCTACGAAACAAATACGATTGCCGACGAATTGTACACACATGAACTCGCGCATGTAACACAAAAACACACTTTAGATATTATCTTCATTGAATTGATTCAAATCGTATTTTGGTTCAATCCACTGCTTATCTTTTACAAAAAAGCAATTCAGCTCAATCACGAATTTTTAGCGGATGATGCTGTACTCAAAACAAACACACAGATTCCAAGCTATCAACAATTATTACTTGATAATGCAAGTTGGAATCACACCTTATACTTGGCCAGTAATTTAAATTTTTCTGTAACTAAAAAAAGACTACAAATGATGACAAAACACACCTCACGTGTTCGTGCTTGGCTAGTTGCCTCGCTCACGATTCCAATATTTATAGGCGCATTATTTTTGTTTAGCACAAAAGTAGCTGCAAAAGAAACGACAACAGCAGCTTTTGAAAGTAGCAAATTAAAAATGATGACATCGCAAGATCCAAAAGCGAATTATTATAAAAACGCTACGTTTATTTTTGAAGATGAAAACGGCAATAAGACAACCAAAACCTATACGGAATTGACCAATGATGAAAAAGCAACATTGATTCCGCCACCAAAAACACCTGTGGCAAAACGACCAACTACAAAGCTTTTAAACGATTGGAAAAACGCTGAAGAATTTGCGATTTGGCTCGATGGTAAAGTCATTGAGAATAGTGAAATTTCCAATTATGAGATTGTATATTACACTGGAAGTTTTGTACACAAAAATGCAAGAAGCAAACGTTTTCCACAAACCTATCAAATGCATTTGTATACCATTTCAGGGTTTGAAACCTTGAAAGAAGAATTGACAACACCGCTAGAAAAAGGTAGCGTATTACGTTTGACGAAACGCTCGCAAAATAAAAATCAAACAAAAGAAAATGCTCGCACTACTAAAGATAAAAAGTTAGAAGCAAATATCCAGAATGAGCTCGCAGAGATTAATAAATTAGATATTAATTATGTAAACGAAAAAAGTGGTCCGAACGAAATGGAAATTCCCACGAAAGTGAAAAAAAATACACCTCTCAATCGAAAAGATATTGTGGTAATGATTAATAAAAGTGGAAAATTTTTAGTGAATTATGAGCATACCGCTGACCTTGATAATCTTGATAAATTTATAAAACTAGAGCTTTCTAAAATCATACACAAAAGAGCTAGAACTGGATTGATTATTTATGATGAACAGCAAAAAGATTTAATTTCGGATGTAAAATCTATTTTAAAAAGTAATAAAATTAAAGACATTCAGGTTGTAAATAACTCTGATATTCCGCCGCCACCTCCACCGCCACCAGCTCCAGAGGTAATTGAAATTCCAGCAACAACCGCAATGGAAAATGCTAATCTTGCAAGAACACACCAGATTATGAAAGGTCAAAAGGTGGAAACTATGACCATTAAAGGTGAAAAACATTATTATGTGGTAAAAGATGGTGTAAAATATATTTTTAACGAAAAAAGTCAATTAGTGGACGAAAACGGGAAAGTGATTCCGCCACCACCGCCACCGCCATCAGCGCCTGGAGATAAAGTTACTACTGCTTGGGAAGGTAAAGAATTGCATGCAGGTTATATAAATGTTGATGGTGAAACATTTTATTACACAATAAAAGACGGTAAAAAAGAATTTTACAATCGTTTTGGAGAACGTGTAGATGAAAACGGGAAAAAACTTCCACCGCCACCACCAAAAGAAAAGAAAAAAGGATAATTAAAATTTAGTATCATTTCCTTACAATTTATAAAAGAGCTTCATATTGAGGCTCTTTTTTGTAACATTTCTACACATTCTGCGTTCTAATGATATCATCAATCAAAAAATCATCTTATGTTAACACATTTTTTTCTCGTTTGTTCGGGCGTGGACCTCAACCTCGTACGTGAATGTAGCAATGGCGAACAAACTAAATATGCAGGAATTGGCGCTACCGTTTTTTTTACCGCTTTAATGGCTTTTATAGCAAGTAGTTACGCTTTATATACCGTTTTTGATAATATATTTACAGCTGTCGGCTTTGGACTTATTTGGGGATTACTCATTTTTAATCTCGATCGTTTTATTGTGTCCACACTGCGTAAAAGAGATCATAAGTTTAACGAATTTTTACAAGCGACACCACGAATTATGTTAGCGGTTATTATCGCCATTGTGATTTCAAAACCTTTGGAATTAAAGATTTTTGAAAAAGAGATCAATCAAGTGTTATTAGAACAAAAAAATGAATTGACGCTTTCTAATAAAAATCAAATTGCATTACAATATTCCCCTGAAATTGAGCAAATTTCACAAGAAATTACACAATTAAAAAGCGGCATTACTGCGAAAGAAAAAGAAGTGAATGATTTGTACGAGACGTATATCGCGGAAGCTGAAGGACGAAAAGGAACAGAATTGATTGGAAAAGGTCCTGTGTATCAAGAAAAACGTGATAAACATGATGCAGCTTTGCAAGAGTTGCAAGCGTTACGGGCTGAAACTACGACAAAGATTGAAGCAAAAGAACTTGCTATTGCAGATTTAATTGCCAAACAGAAGTCACAAGAAGCCACTACACAACCAATTATTGACGGGTTTGATGGGTTAATGGCGCGTGTGAATGCGCTCAACGAATTGCCTTGGCTTCCTTCCTTTTTTATCTTTTTGTTGTTCTTAGCGATCGAAACATCGCCAATTTTCGCCAAATTGTTTACTTCGAAAGGTGAATATGATTTGAAACTTCAAGATGCGGAAGATGCTGTAAAAACTTGGGTTACACAAAAAGTACATCAACGCAAAACGTTGTTACAAACAGATCAATCGTTGAATAATAAAGTATATACTGATATTGCTGAAGAGGAAGAAGTATACAATTATAAGCGTAAAAAAGCACGTGAATTGATGCAACTACAAGCAGATGCTTTTTTTAATTTACAGAAAAAACAGTTTTAATTCGTTGAATTGTTATAAAAGTGACGACAGTTTAAGTTTATAATAGATTTAAGCGTTGCATGAGTTCTTTTCGATTGGCTCTGCTTACGGGAATTACATCTTGTTTTATTAAAACGCTATTATCTTCAATATCTACAATTTTTGTGGTGTTGATAATGTACGAACGATGGACTTTTAGAAATAAGTGACTTGGCAGTTTTTCTTCTATTTTTTTGAGTGTAGAATGAACAACGTAGTTTTTGTTTTCCGCTTTTATTTTAATGTAATCGCCTTTCGCTTCTATCAAGCAAATATCGGGAATGTTTATTTTTACCAAACGGCGATCAATGTTTACATATAAATCGTTTCCTACGGCTTTTGTATCTCCTGAAGTTGCAATAGATTCTTCTGGTTTCGTAAAGGTTGTCGTTGGTTTTCTGATACGATCAACGGCTTTGGAAAAGCGTTCAGGCGTAATTGGCTTTACTAAGTAATCAATCACACAGTTATATTCAAAGGCATCCAATGCAAAATTTCGATCAGAGGTTGTTAAGATAATTTGTGGCGGATTTTTCAGTGTTTGTATAAAATCAAATCCAGAGAATGTTGGCATGTGAATATCTAAAAAGATCAAATCTACTCCATTCGTGTTTAGATATTTTATAGCGTCAATTGCATTGTCAAACTCTTCTGCAATTGTGAGCATTTCAACTTTTTTGCACAATTGCTTCGTTATTGCTCTTGCTGCCGCTTCATCATCTACAATTATACATTTCATAAGTAGGTAGGCTTATATTTTCATTAAAAATTCTTCTATACTTTGCAGGATATTGAGAAAGGTGTCATAGTGTTTGGGATTTCCTTTTTTCAATTCTTCTTCAAAAGAGATGGCAAAGTCATAACTCTTTTCGAGTCCCAAAATACTAATTTTATGTTTAATTTTATGCACATGTTCGGCTGAATTTTGATAGTTTTTAATCCGAATACTTTCTATAAACGCTTCTTTTTCTTTTGGAAGTTCTTTTTTTAAGATAGCAATCAGGTTGGCTTCAAATTCTACATCGCCATCAGCAAGTTTTTTAATGTATGATAAATTTGGGTTCTCTAACTGCATTTTATTTTTTTATTTTAAAGAAGAATGTGGTTCCTTTTCCTTCTTCAGATTCTAAATAAATTTCACCTCCGTAAAGCTCCACTATTTTTTTCACAATAGATAATCCAATTCCAGTAGATTTTCCTCTTTTGTCTAAGGTTTGAAATATTTTGAAAATTTTGTCGTGATATGCTTTGGAAATTCCAACACCATTGTCGGATATGGAAAACTTCCAATACTTTTTTAATTCTCTGAACTTTACTTCTATTTTTCCTTCTTCTTTGTCAATATAATTGATGGCGTTGCTGATTAAGTTTTGAAATAATTGCTTGATGCGTGTTTTATCAGCTTTGATCGTTGGTAAATTTTCTGGATACACAAATTTTATGTGTGCTGGAATGTATAAAATCGTTTTTATTTCTTCTAAAACTTCTTTTATTTTTACTTTTTGAATCATTAAAACATTACTGTCATTCACACTTGAATACCGTAAAATACCGTCAATAAGCGCGTCCATTTGCTCTAGTTTATTGTTTAATTTATCAAAAGTTTCATTGGCACCTTCATCCAAAACTTCTTCGTAATCTTCTTGAAACCAAGATACTAACGCATTTATACTTCGCAATGGCGATTTTAAATCGTGTGATACAATGTGTGCAAAATCATGAAGTTCTTTGTTACTTCTTTTTAAGTTTTCTAAGAGTTCTTTATTTTGACTTTCCGCTTCTATGGTACGTTCTAAGTTGACTGCATTTGTCAACTGAATAGACACTAAGTTTGCCACGTTTTTTAATAAGCGTAAATGCTCTTTGGAGAAGAAATTTTTCGCAGAGTTTTCAGAATCTATGACTCCAACAACTTCTCCGTTGATAATAATTGGCACTGTTATTTCAGATAAACGTTTTTTATCATCCACAACGTAACGTTCATCTTTGCTTGTATCACCGATGAGTTCTGCTTTTCCGGTTTTTGCGACGTGTCCCACAATTCCTTTACCAATAGGAATGCATATTTTATTTATAATTTCTTTGTTTTTGTTTACTTTAGAACCGTATCCCGCAATTTGCTCCAAAACTTTTTCTTCTTTGTTCACTAAGTACACCACACAATCTTCAAATCCTAAGTCATGCGCCGTTACATTGGCAATTTCCCAAGCAATGTCGTGAATGGTTAATTTTCCAATGAATGAACGTGTTAAGTTGTTTAATGTATTTAAAATTAAACGTCTTTTATTTTTTTCGGTGACATCTTCAATTAATGCCAACTGGTATTTTATGTTTCCTTGGCTATCACGAACTGCTGTTACGTTTGTTTTAGACAGAAATGCTGTTCCATCTTTACGTTTGTAGCGTTCTACTAAGCTGTAATGATTTATATCTCCAGCAATCATTTGATCGTAATAGGAATTTGCTTCTTCATACACTTCTTCAAAAGAAAGGTCTTTCAAAGAAATTCCGAGTAATTCTTCTTCGGTTTGCTGCATTAATTTTTGGAAAGCATTGTTGGTTTTGATGATTTTTCGATCTTGCGCCAATACAATTCCCAGCGTTGAGTTGTCTACAATTGCTGCGAGTTGTTCGCGTTGTTCTTCAAAGATTACCTCATTTTCTTTGGCACTCGTGATATCTCTTACAATTCCTTGTGCTGCAATAATTTTCCCTTCTTCGTTGTGAATTAAACTCGAATTGATCTGAACCCACTTTACTTCTTTGTTTTTGGTATAAATTCTTGCTTCATAGTTGGCAAATGAGCCGTCTTCAATGAGTTTTGCAAAAGAATTCATCGCATATTCAAAGTCAGCTCTGTAGATAATATTGACCACATTAAATTCTTCTTCTTTGATATCGTAGCCAAATAATTTTACCGCAGCTTCATTCATTTTGATTACGTTTCCCATGATATCTATAACAATATATGAGTCTAGTATATTTTCAAAAAAAGTGTTGTGTTCTAGTGTTTTCGCTTTTAAAGCTTCGCGTACCTCTACCAGTTCACTTGTATGACGTAAAAGTATTTCTTCCGCTTTTTCGCGTGCTTTTTTTTCGTTCTCAAGTGCTCGTTTTAGGGATTGAATCGTTTCTTTCATAGAACGCAAATCTTGGTGGCTTCGGGTTTTGCATTTGAATATACTAAATTCCGAATAATTTTTTGTTTTAAAACAAAATTAACCGATGATTTACACGTTTACGATTGTGCAAATTCTAAGAAAAAAAAGAATACGGTGTGATGTAGTGTTAGAAATTAATTACTTCATTGACCATCCAATAGTCAACTATGCGTTGGATTTTGAGTATATAATCTTCGTAACGTAGTGGTTTGATGATGTAACCTGCAATTCCAAGTTTGTAACTTTCCAACATGTCTTGATGATTGTTTGAAGTAGTTACAATAATTGCAGGAATATAACGTAAATGCGGATCTTCTTTGAGTTCTTTCAAGAATTCGAGTCCGTTCATTTTTGGCATATTTAAGTCCAATAGAATAACATTGGGTAGCTCTTCTTTCTTTTTCAAGACTTCTAGGGCTTCCTCTCCGTTCTTAGCTTCAAGTATTCTGTGTGTAAACCCTAGTTTCTTTAAGGATTTTTTAAACTTTAGTACTTCAATCTCGTCATCTTCGATAAATAAAAACGAAAGATTTTCCATCATGGTTTTTTTCTAATATCAGCAATTAATTTATGAATTTCCTCTTTTTCTTTTAAAAAACGTTCTTCTTTCGATTAAATTAAATTTATAAAGGGTTGAATGACCTTTTAATATAGATTAATGGTTTTAGAAATGCTGACGATTGCACCTTTTCAATTTTTATGGTGTTATTTTTTTATAGTGTTGCAATAAATTAACAGGTTTGTAGATGCGTTGCGTACTCGGTGGATATTTTTCGAGTACGTTTTTTGGGCGTATCGGTCGTTGGGTAAAATTTCCGCCACAATTTGGACACCTATTTTTTAATATTTCTGAAGCACAGGTTTCACAGTAAGTACATTCAAACGAGCAAATCATAGCTTCAGAAGTATCAAAAGGTAAGTCTTTGTTGCAATGTTCACAGTTTGGTCGAATTTCTAACATATTGTAATTCTGTTATTTGTAATTTGCTAATTCCGCTTGTTGTTTTTTGGTCATTCCATTTGTGATTAACTGATAGGAATCATCAATAAGTTGCTGAATGAATTTGACTGAGAGATCTCCATGATACAATTCCACCGTATTCCAATGTATTTTACTCATGTGAAATCCAGGTTTGATACTTTCGTAAGTTTCACGAAGTTCGATTGCTTTTTCAGGATCACATTTAAGATTTACAGAAGGCGTTCCTGCTTCCCAACTTTTTAAAGAAGTGAGCGCAAACATTTTTCCTAAAACTTTAAAAACCAAGACATCTTTGTCAAATGGAAAATTTTCGGTAACGGCAGGTTTAGAAATGCAATGGTTTCGTAATAATTCAATATTCATAGTACTATTTTGAATACAACAAGATATAAAAAACTTATCAATTCAACGAATGTGATACTGAATTGTCATAGAAGAATTAGGCTTTAATATCTGATTTTTCTGAGGATGTATTGCTTTCAGATTTTCGCTTCGTATCTATCTTTTGAATCGGTGCAATATCCAAGCTTACAAGAACATCATTCAAGTAATAAACTACTTTATCAATTAGCGACATCTTATTGTTATTTAGGTTACGGCAAATATACGGCAAGTATGTTAAGAAACATGTGCTATTTTCTTTAAATCAATGTAAAATATCGATGAAATGCACTATTGAATTTAGCTGTATTTGTTTTTAGTATACGTTAAGGTACATTTGGGCTCAAATACAAAACATAAAATACTCAAATACAAAGCTTTAAATTGATTACACAGGTATTCAGTTTTTTGCCAGATACGCTTTGTCATCTTCTGGAAGTATGATTTCAGAATAATCCATTTCCCAACCAATGGTTTCAACAATTTTCTCAATAATTAAAATAGCGTCTAACGCTTCTTTTTTAGCCATTTCTAATAAACCGCTTTGTGGCACTTTATCAATGATATGTTGCTTGGCTTCTTGATTTAATTTTGTTAAATCGTCAGCTCCAAACTTATTCAACAAACCATCTTTAATGTCATAATAGGTAAAATCCGTTGCTACTGTTAAAATTTCTGGTTGCGGAAAATGTACGATACGAACTTGTTTTTTGCTGATATCCGTTTCTAATCGTAATTTTTTTAAATCATATCCAACACTTGCGCTCGCTTTGATGACAATCAGCGCTCTTTTTTTACTAGAAATCATCCGTAAAAAATGTGCTGATTTATCTTCATAATGATAAATTTCACTAAAATCACCTTCAACCGTTGTTAGTTTACAGACGTTTTTAATTTTATCCAACAACAGATGTGACTGGCGCATAGTGCGTTTTTCCGATTGTTTTTTCCCGATGAAATCGTAAACAAAATAAGAGGTAATTCCTCCGATTAATACTGCTAAAACTAGATCCATATATTGAGTGATTTACAACAATTATACCTAATTATTGCACTTACAAATCTAAACTAATTTTAGTTAAGTGTACTTTCGGAAGAAAATTACCTGTAAAATACTACATGAATGACTTATTAAATGCCTAATATTCGATTTCTTGCCTCTATCGTTTCTTTAATATCTTCTTGTGTACGGATAAATAATTCTATAATTGCATTTTCGATGTCTTCGTTTTCGTTAAGACCGTTGAATACATTCCGTATCATTGACGAACCATACGGCTTCCCATTTCTACTGGTTACTTTCTTTTCTTTCAAGATTTTTAATACACCTTCTGTATAATGATATCCTAAAACTTCCTTGAGTTTTATACGTTGCTCTTTACGTATCATACTTATTTTAACGTTTATATATTTAGTAATTGCTATATTTGTGTCGATTTTATGCCGCACATCATAGAGCTGACAGTATAATATTACAAACTATTTTCTACATAAAGAAACTTTATATAGAATAATTTCATAAAACGATGAAAATAATCGACAGAATACTCCTCTTTGTTTATCATAAAAATTTGAGCATGCGTGCGTTCGATATGTCAATAGGCGTGGGAAATGGCTACACGAGCAAGCAATCTAAGTCTGGAGCTTCTGTTGGAAGTGATGTTTTAGAGAGAATAATCGATACGTATCCTGATTTGAATCCGCTTTGGTTAATTACAGGAAAAGGTGCTATGATTTTGGAAATTGAGACTTCTAACGAGCCACTACCCGATTATGGAAAATCGATTGATGAAATTTTAGAACACAAAATTGAACGCATTGTTGAAAGACAATTGAAAAAGTTTTATGAAAAATTAGAAACGTTTCCAACAATTGATGAAATCACCTCAGAAATTCAAAAGAATTTTAACTCGAAATAACTCCATCCTACTACTACATAATTGATTCCTGTTTACACCATACATTCATCATAAAAAGATGACTTTATTGAGAATCAATGGCATACAATTCCTGTCTTTTCCGAAAAAACGCTATACATATTATAAAATTATGTATATTTACAAGTTCCTAAACTTGTGCTGATTTACTGTCAGTTTAAGTGACGTTTCATTAATTTTAAAAACTATACACTACAAATTGTTATTTTTTGTAGCATTATTTCTAACTAATATGAAAATAATCGACAGGATAATTGAATTTATCAAACACAAAAATATGAGTATGCGAGCCTTTGACATCTCAATAAAAGTAGGCAATGGATATACTAGCAAACAAGCTAAATCAAATGCTTCCGTTGGAAGTGATGTTTTGGAGAGAATAATCGACACGTATCCTGATCTCAATCCATTATGGCTGATTACTGGAGATGGAAATATGATTTTAGAAGTCAAAAAATCTGGTGAGCCGCTTCCCGATTATGGAAAATCAATTGATGAAATTTTAGAGAACAAAATCAAACGCATCGTACAAGAGCAACTCAAAGACTTTAGCGATAAGTTAGAGACATTTCCAACTTTAGATCAAATTAGTAAAGAGATACAAAAGAATTTGAAAGGTAAATAGGGAATTGACTTTAGTAGCTAATTTTCTATTTGATACAAAATTGGCTTGCTTGGCGTTGCATCATTCTCAAAAGGTGCAATTTGTATGTTTATATAATATGCGCCGTCTTTGATGCTATTTGCTACATAAATAAATTCTGTAATTGTTGCATCCATGCGAATGTCGCCAGCTGTATTCCAAAATGCGTTATGCGCTAACAACTCGCCACCATCTTTTTCTTTATCGACACTCGGCAGATCAATGAGTAAATGTTTAATTGCTTTTTCACGAAGATATACAGCCGCTTCCTCTTCTAAATAAGGCGGATTCGTGTGTGAATATTGTTTGTGTAGCTTTTCGTCAAAATTGGGCAACGTACGAATCACAATCGCTTCCCGTTTTTTATTCCCAATAATATGTTGCAATTGTTTTTTTGAAATGACATAATCACCTTCTTTCTTTTCTGGAACTACGGTAATAACCTCCGCATAAAAGAAAAATTGGGTTAACAATTTATTGATAGAATGTACTTCTTCCGTGATATGTCCCACACATTCGGTATGCGTTCCATGCGAATGTGGATTGAAAGAAATGTTGTTAAAATTGACATCGCCGCCTTCTTTTACACTTCCAACCCAATCGTCCGAGCGAACAGGTGAAATTTCAGGTTCGCCTAAATACCAGGCATTTACATTGTCTTTAGAAGCCCGTAATGGAATAGAAATATCCAATGGTTTTGATAAATCTATTTGGTGTTTGGTCGTTTTATGTTGAATGGTACAAATCATGTTGCAAAAATAGCAAACCATTTTACATATGAAGAATGAATTCGAGAAAAGAGAAAAACTGCTGACATTTATCAAAATAAAAATCAACAGTTTTTAAAAATTTATTATCCACAAAGCGGTTGACTTCCGTCTGGACAAGTTTGGTCACACGGAACTTGAATAGTTCCAAAACGAGTAAAACACGTTCCCGTATCTGAACCGCCACCTCCGCCACCACCTAGACATGGATGATTTGGAGGAATTATACAAGGACATCCTGGAGGTCCAATATCACAACCGCCTGCGCCACCTTTTACTAATTTTTTCTGCTCCATTTTATTAAGAACAGAAATTCCTTTTAGATTTAAAATTGATTTTAACATGGTATCTGATTTTTTGATTATACCGAAATAATACAAAAACATATTTACAAATATTTACGGTAATACCTTAATTAACATTTGATTAAGAAATTTATAAGCAAAGATTTCAGTTTCTGATTTTTATTTTTGATCAATTACACTCTAAAGAAATCTGCTGCAATTCCGTCACACAAAAACTGCCCTTTTTGCGTTGTTCGGATGATATTTTCTTCTAATTGAATAGTTTTTTCGCGAAGATGAGATTGTGCAACTTTTAATGTATATTGGACATATTCGTCGCCAAATTCTTGTTGAATGTAGGTTAATGAAATTCCCCAAATGGTTCGAACGCCTGTCATCACATATTCGTTATATTGATCGTCTATCGAAAGGATTTCTTTGGTGATAGGCACGATATTTTTTGCAATACTTTTGAGGTATAACGGATTGTTAGAAATATTCCAACTTCTGGATGTTTTATCAAACGAATGCGCTCCGGGACCAATGCCAATGTAAGTAGCACCTTTCCAATAGGAAGAGTTATGTTTTGAAAAATAGCCTGGTTTCCCAAAACTAGAAATTTCGTATTGTATGTATCCTTGTTTTTCTGTTTCTTCTACCAACATCGTAAAATGCGCCCAAGATTCTGATTCAGAAATAGCTGGATAGGTTCCTTGTCGGATAAATTTTTCCAGTGCCGTTTTCGGTTCCACCGTTAAAATATAACTTGAAATATGGTTTACCTTAAAACTGAACGCTATTTCTAGGTTTTCTTTCCATTCCGCCAAGGTCATATTTGGAATTCCATACATTAAATCAATGGTAATATTATCAAAGTAGCGTGTGGCAATTTCCAAACATTTTTTTGCTTCGTTTCCCGCATGTGCGCGATTCATAAATTGCAAATGTGCATCAAAAAATGACTGAATTCCGATACTGAGTCGATTGATTTTTGAAGTCGCAAATTCTTTAATTTTTGCTTCTGTTAAATCATCTGGATTTGCTTCTAAAGTAATTTCTGGATTTTCAGTAATGGAATAATTTTCATAAACGGTTTCCAAAATAGCTTCTATTTCGTCAAACGATAACATACTTGGTGTTCCTCCACCAAAATAAATGGTTTCAATAGTGGTATCTGCCAATTCTGATGTACGCAAAATAAGCTCTTTTTGAATAGCGGAAATCATTTCATTTTTCTTCCCTAAAGAGGTAGAAAAGTGAAAATCACAGTAATGACATGCTTGTTTACAAAACGGGATATGTATATAAATTCCAGCGATAACTTTACCTATATTTGATGAGTACTAAAACTTTGTTTACACTACTTTTTTATTCTTTTTTCATTCTGCTTTACAAAACTTCCCCAACCCGAATAACTTTTCCCAATTTCCAATTTTCCAGCGTTGTAAAAATGACAAACTGCTGCTGCCAAACCATCGGTAGAATCTAGGTTTTTGGGTAATTCTTTCAAGTTTAATAGACTTTGCAACATTTTGGCAACCTGTTCTTTACTAGCGTTTCCATTTCCTGTGATTGCCATTTTTATTTTTTTGGGAGAATATTCTGTAATCGGAATTTCCCGTGACAAACCTGCTGCCATTGCCACACCTTGCGCACGACCTAATTTCAACATGGATTGTACATTTTTACCAAAAAAAGGTGCTTCAATCGCTATTTCATCCGGATGAAACGTGTCAATCAGCTCGATAGTGCGTTCAAAAATCAATTTTAGTTTTAGATAATGATCGCTGTATTTTTGCAATTGTAGTTCGTTGAGTTGTAAAAACTGCATTTGCTTTCCAACTACTTTGATCAAACCAAAACCCATAATCGTAGTTCCAGGATCAATTCCTAAAATAATTTTTTCTGTTTTTAACGGCTTTTCCTTTTGATTCATCTCATTCAAACTATATCGCTGTTGCGAAAATGATTTCTATGATTGATTTGTTTTGCGAAATGTGTTACTTTGTAGCATGCAGACTTCGACATCTCACAAAACTAAGCAATTATTTGGCTTGGCTATAAAATTAGCGATTGTTATTGGTGCCGCTTATTTTATTTATGATAAGTTGGCACACAATTCGCAGTTAGATTTTAAAATGTTTGTACAACAAATCAATGCTTCTGAAGTTTTTAACCCTGCGACAATCATCATACTTTTACTGGCGACATTTTTGAATTGGTTTGTAGAAATTTTCAAGTGGAAAACACTCGTAAAACAACTAAAACATATTTCGCTTTGGGAAAGTTCAGCACAGACTTTAGGTGGCTTAACAGCTTCTTTATTTACCCCAAATAGAGTTGGCGAATACGGTGCAAAAGCGCTGTATTTTCCAAAATCTGAGCGCAAATATATTGTAGGTTTAAATTTTCTTGGAAACAGCGCACAATTGGTTGCGACGTTGCTTTTTGGAAGTGTCGGATTTGTCTTTTTTATGTATCAATTTGGATTGGAATTACCTTGGCATAAAATTTTTCGAATGGCTGTGATATTGATACTTATAAGCGGAATTTTTCTACTTGTCAGCCAACAAAAACGATTTCAAATTAAAGGATATTCTTGGACGAACTTAAAAGGTTTTATTCAGAGAATTTCAAACACAATTCACCTGAAAAACTTGGGCTTTTCTATTGTTCGCTATTTGCTATTTTCGCATCAATTTTATTGTTTATTGCTACTTTTCGGATTGAATACTTCGTATGTAACCGCAATGAGTGCCATTGCTTCCATGTATCTCATAACTTCCCTAATTCCGATGTTGTTTATTTTTGATGTGATTGTGAAAGGAAGTGTCGCCGTTTGGTTATTTGGGTTTCTCAACGTTCCAGAATTGACTATTTTAACGGTTGTTTCACTCATGTGGATTTTAAATTTTGTACTTCCGAGTATCTTGGGGAGCTATTTTGTATTGAATTTTAATCCTTCTTTTTCAGAAGAAAAATCGATTACTTCATGATTGGCGGAATTATTTTGGGAATCGTACTCGTCTATATTATCTTGATTTTGATCTTGATATATGGCTTTCGGAAAGTTCCGACGATCAAATTAAAATCTTTAGAACCTAAAATACATTTTTCTGTAATCATTCCCTTTCGGGATGAAGCGCAACGTTTGCCGATGTTGCTGCTTTCCATCAAAAAACTACACTATCCGAGTACGCATGTTTCGTTTTGGTTTGTAGATGATGCTTCTGAAGATAATTCCTGTGAAATTATAGAAAATTTTAGCAAAGAAAATTCATCCATCAATATTACTATTTTAAAAAATAAGCGTGTTTCCAATTCGCCCAAAAAAGATGCTATCAGAACTGCCATTTCACAACTACAAAGTGATTGGATTGTGACGACGGACGCAGATTGTATATTGCCGTCAAATTGGCTGAGTGTTTTTAATCAAGAAATTGTATTCAACCAGCCTAAAATGATTGCCGCGCCAGTTACGTACAAAGAAGAAAAATCATTTTTCAACTATTTTCAATTGCTCGATTTTTTAAGTCTTCAAGGAACGACGATTGGAAGTTTTGGATTGCAAATTCCGTTTATGTGTAATGGCGCAAATTTAGCATATCAAAAAAAAGCTTTTTTGGAAGTACAAGGATTTGCTGGAAATGATTCGATTGCCAGTGGCGATGATGTGTTTTTATTAGAAAAATTTGTGCAAAAATGGCCCAAAAAAATACGGTATTTAAAATCAACAGAAGCTCTCGTTCAAACGTTTTCTGTTACCACTTTACGAGCATTAATTTCACAACGCATCCGTTGGGCTTCAAAAAGTGTAAATTACAGTTTGCTTTCTGGAAAGTTGATTGGAATTGTAGTGATTTTGATGAATTTAATTTGTTGCATTGCTCCTTTCTTGCTTTTATTTACAGATATTTCATGGCAACTTATATTATTTTTATGGCTTTCAAAGTTTATTTTCGATAGCATTTTATTAGCTCAAACAATCCGATTTACCCAACAAAAATTTCGCTTTTTTTCTGTGCTTTTTAGCTCAATTTTGTATCCGTTTTTTACCGTTTTCGTATTCTTAACATCTTTCTTTTCTAAGTATACATGGAAGGAAAGAACGTTTAGAAAATAGAAAATATTTGACACTATATGCTAAAAAAAAGAAATTTGTTAAAGGAATTATCCTTCATGATATAAGCGAGAATCAAACGCAAATTTTTGAATTTTTACCACTTTGATTTTGTGAAAGTCGATGTGTCGTGGATTGAGAATGTAGTTGTGTTCATCTTTTACAATTGCGGAAGGCACTTTTAATACTGCGGATGTATTTTCTTCGACGAATTTGGTAAATATTTCTTGCGTTTTGCTGTTGTATGGAAACGTATTCCAATCTTTAGGTAATTTTTTGAGTTCACAAATGTATACATCATCTGGAATGTCTACATGGACTAAAATACGATCACTAGGCAAATCTTCTGTGATGTCTAAGTGCATCACAACTTCTAAATAGGCTAGTGAAATATGTTGTGAAGTATATACGGCTCGCGTTCCGATTTCATTCCAGCGGCCGCCAATTTTTTCGGCACCAATACCCGAAAGTAAATCATTTTTACGTTTTGCTCTGTCTATTCTGTATACAATCATCAAGCAAAAATTCCGTAATCAATACGTCTGATTTCGTCAATGACTAATTTAACGCCGTAACTTGTATCAAGCAGTGAAAAAGGTGTTTGCCCGCCTAAAACCTTACTTTTTTTATTGAGCCATCGTGTAAATTTTTTTTCATCCCCAAAAACTTCAAATCCTTTTGAATATACTTCGGCAATTTCAAATAAACGCTCGCTGACTTCTTTGTCATAACTTAGTTTTTTGGACAATGTAGAATACGAAGCAGGCACAATTTCAGATATTTTTGTCAATGGTAACGCCACACGCAGACTGAATTTTTTAAGCTGTGATCGGGTAACGCCAGCTCGGGTAGCGTGAATAATTTTGAGTTTATTTTGTGGCGAGTCGTTTCGATTATCGATATAGCTCGTTAAGGTTAACGCTTCCATGTTTTAGTAATTTTACCTATTATACTATGTAAATTTACAACTATTTTGTGAGATTAAAAACAAGAAGCATGTTTTTTAATTATTTTTAATTATTTTTAACGAAATGAACGATTCGTTCTTATGTTAAAGCAGTCATCATTGAATCTTTTAATCTTTTAATTATATTTTTACTCCTGAACATTCAAAATAATAGGCAACATAAATTTTGTCACAACAGGAATTCCTCTTTTATTAGCTGGAGATGCTTTTGGTAAACTATCAATACTGGCGTAAATTAAACTATCTAAACTTGGTAATTGCTTCGCCGTAAACGCTTCTTTTTGAATGTTAAAAACTTTGATAATTCCTAAAGAGTCTATTTGTAATTCTACTTGAATGGTATCGTGAATAGCTTTGGAAACTATCAATTCATTTTGTGACAAACGCTCATAGATGTGATTCGTTAAGGTTTGAAAAAAACAGTTTTTTTGTGCTTCTTTTTCTAGTTGATCACAACTTGAAAATGACGGAAATTCATCAACCGTATCCAAATCGATACTTTGCTTTTCTTGTGCAACAATAGTTTCTTCTGTTACGATAGAACCATTGAAAAATTCACAAGAAACACATACAAAAAACACCAAATAATATTTCCACAGTTGTTTCATTACTACAAATATCATGAAAAATACGACTTTTAGTCATTTTGCAGCAATTTTTGGTTTAATTATTCTGCTTTTAAGTGAATTTCCTTTTTGAGTTCACGAATACGAACATTGATAATTTTTCGCATTTCAATGTTACCATTAGGAAACTTCTCGATGAAACGCTCGTACATTTTCAGTTTTTCTTTTAAATCCGAATAGAAACTGTCCGCACATAACGCCAATTGAAATTGTGCTGCTTCATAATCAGGATTTTCTTCTAACGCCATTTTGAAAAGTTTGATAGCTTTTCCGTGTTCTTTTCGATCAAAAGCAACCAAACCAAGAATGTAATAATCGCCCGAAGTATCAATCATTTTGGCAACAATGGCTTGTGAAGCGTGATGTTCCGCTTTGTCGATAATTCCATCTTGGTAATATAATTTTGCCAATTGCGAATGGTAAAAGTAATTTCCTTCGTCTAGTTTGAGCGCTGCTTCATAATAGGCAATCGATTTTAAAATCTTGTCAACTCGATACGCCGAAAAAGCCGCTTTTTCATATACATATTGGGTTGCTTTTTTAAGATTGATGAGTTTTTCAAACCAAAACAACGCTTTTTTATATTCTTTTTCCGCATAAAATAGTTGTGCATTGAAACCGATAATTTGCACATCGTCTTCATTGTTTTGCAAACCAATTGTAATCATCGCTTTCGCTTTTTCAAAATCTTTTTCTTCTATATAGTTTTTGATGAGTTTGTAAATGCTTTTTTGATGTTGCGAATCGAGTTGAAAAACCGTTTCGTAAGTGCTTAGAAAATCTTCATGCTGTAATGCTTCTTTCGCCAAGCCAATTTGATAATGAAAGTTTGGGTTTTCCGTGTCTTTTTCCTTTAGTTTTTCAAAAATAGCTAGTGACTTTTCTAACTTTCCTGTCGTAAACAACAACTTTCCGTAATCATATAAAACCAATGTATTTAATGAATCTGTACGCAACACATTTTCGTAGTTTTCAAGGGCTTTTTTAGAGTTTCCAAGGGCTTTGTATGCATTTGCTATTTGAATGTTTTTATAGACTGGATCTTCTAATTTTTCATACACCTGAATAGCTTTTGAGTAGTTTCCTATACGATACAAACTATCCGCAATAGACAAAGTCGAAGATTGCGCTCCGACTTTGCTGATGAATGTTAGTGATATGAATATTGTTAAAAATCTATTCATGCTGTAAATTATTGTACTTTAAATACAATTGGTAATACATATTTTAAACTAACTGTTTTTCCGTCTTTTTCAGCAGGTGTGAGTATTGGTAGCAAACTTAACACTCGTTCCACTTCTACTTCCAATTGAGGATGTGGCGCTCTTACTTGAATCTCTTTAATTTTTCCATTTTTATCCACTATAAATTTAGCAAATATTTTTTGCACGCCTTCTAAGCCTATTTCATTCGCTAGTTTTGTGTTGAAATTTTTGTTGATATGACTTGTAATACTTTGGATAAAACAGTCTTTCAAGCTTTCTAAAGTTCCTTCTCCTTCGCAGCCTGGAAAAACAGGCGCTTTGTCAATACTTGTAAATTCGACAGATTCTTGATCTAACTTACTGAAATTAGTTCCTTCTGCGATACTTTTTTTGCGCGCAATAACGTAATCATCATACGAACGCATTGCATTTACTTTTGCGGAAACTTCATTATTATCTGCTACTAATTTTCCAATTTCTACAAGTAATTTTGATTGTTTTTCATAGTCTTCTTTTGAAAGAATTCCGCCAGGTTTTTGGTTTGCATTAAATGCGTTTAAATCTTCCATAAGTTGCTGAAGTAATTCTTTTTTAGCCTGAACATCAACAGCTTCCGTTGTGTCTTCCGTATTTAAAACAGTAGTTTCTTCACAGGAAGTGTAAAGTAATGATATCACTACGACAGGAATTAATACTAAGTACTTTAATTTTAAAATTTCTCGGGATTTTTGTTTTGTTAACATACTGATTCGTTTTTTGATTAATGAATGTTTAAAAAATTGATTGGTGAATGAAAAATGCTGTACTTGAAAAACTTCAGCCAATAGCTTTTCATAGTAATCAGATTTATTTTTATGCTTTACAATGGTTGCATCGGCAATATATTCGTGTAGTTCTGAGATTCTTTTTTGATAGATATATACCAACGGATTAAACCAACATAAAATGCGCAATAATTCAAAATAAAGTAAGTCAAGTGAATGTTTTTCACGAATGTGAACCAATTCATGCGCAAGAATATCTTCGAGTTTTGTTTCGTCAATATCTTCTCCAATAAACACATAATTAAAAATGGAAAAAGCCAGCGTACTTTTTGGAATAATAATGATGATATAATTTTCACGTTTTATAAAATTTCCTCTGAAACGTATTTTTAGCAATTGCACAATTTTGTACATAAATAAAATACTACTTACCGTAATTCCGATAATAACATACCAATTCCAAGAAGGTACAATGGTTTCCACGGTTTTATGTGGCGTTAATACAATTTCTGGCAACAGAATGATATATTCTTGAGGAACTGCATTTTGAAAGCTTTCTATTTTGATGAATGGTAATAAAAAAGAAAGTAATGAAGAACAAATTAAATACGCTCTATTCCAATGAAAGAACGTTTCTTTTTTCAGAAACAAATCGTACGTTACTAAAAATAGTAACTGAAACGCAACCACTTGAATAATATACTGTATCATGATTTCTGATTGTTTTTTTCGATTTCTTTGAGAATTTCCTCCAATTCGGAAGTTTTTATATCATTTTTTTGCATGAAAAATGACACCATACTTTTAAAAGATCCTTGAAAATACCCGTTGACCAATTTTGAAATGGATTGATTGCTATATTCTGATTGCGCTAACAGCGGAAAATACACATGTCCTTTCCCTACTTTTTCATAACCGACAAAACCTTTGCTTTCCAAAATTCGAACAATTGTAGAAACCGTATTATACGCAGGTTTTGAACCTTCAAAATTTTTGATGATAGTTTTCACCGTTGCTTTTTCCAGTTGCCACAGAATTTGCATAATTTCCTCTTCTGCTTTCGTTAATTGCTTCATATTTTTAATCATTTTTCAACTAAACTCTTAGTTCAATAAAACAAATATAACTAAAATTTTAGTTCAAACTAATTTTTTAGTTAAAAAGTATATTTTTTTTTTGACTAGATTTTTAATAACGTATTCACGAAAGTTATTTGTGACTTTTGGAAGTTTAAGAATGTTTTTTTTTGAAGCTTACAGAAAAGCTATTCTTTAAAATAAATTTTTGGAGCGTATTTGTAAAGATCCCACTATTCAGCGAGATTAGTTCAACTTGCAACTTTCAGTGCATCCTTCGGATTTCAGAAAACAAATCGTTAAAGTAAATTTTAGAAGTAAAAATAAATTTTGAAGAATATTTGTAAAGATCCCGCTAATCAGCGGGATGAGTTCAACTTACAACTTTCTGCGCATCCTTCGGATTTCAGAAAACAAATCGTTAAAGTAAATTTTAGAAGTAAAAATAAATTTTGAAGAATATTTGTAAAGATCCCGCTATTCAGCGGGATTAGTTCAACTTACAACTTTCTGTGCATCCTTCGGATTTCAGAAAGTTGAGTTTCACTAAAATAAAAAAGCATCCCAATCTTCTATACAGAAAAAAGGAAAGCTTTTCATTGGTTTAACTACTAAACCAAGGTAAATCAATGATTTACCTCAAACAACACAACTAAATCATTTTGCCAAAAAAAGCTTCTCCTTAAAGAGAAGCTTCTTTGCAATTTTAGCGGTCTGGACGGGATTCGAACCCGCGACCCCATGCGTGACAGGCATGTATTCTAACCAGCTGAACTACCAAACCGTTGCTTGATTGCGGATGCAAATATACACCACAATTCTATTTATGCAAACATATTTGAATAAAAATTTAAACTTTTTTTAAGCACCTTATGCAAACTTTTGTCTTTCAACTAAATAGGTGGTTAAAATTTTTTCAAAATTTTTCGTGATGTCCGCCGCCACATATTTTATTTTGTATTGTGCACATTTCATCCGTAATTGTTGAAAGTAATCTGCCACCGCTTTTTGATAGTTTTCTTGTACGGTGTCCGCATAAATATCGATATGTTCACCTGATTCTACATCAATGAATCGTTTGGGCTTGTTGTCGAAATCGAAATTTAATTCTTTTTCAGCATCAAATACATGAAATAAAATTACTTCATGCTTGTTGTATTTTAAATGTTGTAATGCTTCAAATAGTTTTTCATCGGCTACACCATCTTGAAACATATCTGTGAAAAGGAAAATAAGACTTCTACGGTGAATTTTCTCTGCAATTTGATGTAAATAGGTATATGTATCTGTTGTTTTCTGAATTCGCTTTGTAGTGACAGTTTCATCAAGCGCATTCAACAACAGTTGATGATGACGTTCGCTTCCTTTTTCGGGCGCGTAAAAATCATAGTTATCGGAGTAAATGCTCAATCCGATCGCATCGCGTTGTTTTTTGAGAATATTCATTAGTGAAGCCGTTGCCAATACCGAAAAACCTATTTTATTTAAGTTTTCAATAGATGGTTCTTCTACGGCTGGATAGTGCATGGAAGACGAATTATCTATAATGATATGACAGCGTAAATTGGTTTCTTCTTCGTATTTTTTGGTGTATAATTTGTCTGTTTTGGCAAATAATTTCCAATCAATATGTTTGGTACTTTCGCCCGAATTGTAAATTTTGTGTTCGGCAAATTCCGCAGAAAAACCGTGAAATGGACTTTTGTGCATTCCTGAAATAAACCCTTCAACAACTTGCTGTGCAAGCAATTCTAGATTTTTAAATCCTGAAGTTTTATTGAATTCTTGTTGTAAGTTCACAAGCGTTTTCTTTTTTACATGTACTTTATTTTACGAAGTACAATCAGATTGTAAAGTACTACATTTATGAGCACTTTTGAATTTTACACAAATTAAAAAAGGTTTGGCAATACACCAAACCTTTTTTTGTTTACATCGAAATATATTTTCTTAAGCTAATAACTTGTCAATAGCTTCTGTATATGTGTTTTTTTGAGCAACTCCAACTTGACGTCCTACTAATTCTCCGTTTTGAAAAATTAATACAGTTGGAATGTTACGAACACCAAATTGTGCTGCGTATTGCTGATTTGCATCAACGTCTAGTTTTCCAACAACTGCTTTTCCTTCATATTCATCTGCAATTTGATTGATTACAGGACCTAACATTTTACAAGGTCCGCACCAAGCAGCCCAAAAGTCAACCATAACAGGTTTGTCGCTATTCATTACTATTTCTTCAAAGTTAGCATCTGTGATTTCTAAAGCCATAATCTATATGTTTTAAATTTTTATTTTATTGATTTTTTGTGATATATGCAATATTAGTCAAATATTCGACCAAAACTTACATCGCAAGTATTCATTTTGATTATACACGAATTGTTTTTTCTTATTATCATTTTTGATAAGAAAATTCAAAGATACAAAAACAATTATTTAGCTGATTTTCATTTTCTTACCTCAACCGTATACGTGGAAACTAAATCATCTTTTATGTATAAATGGACATCGTAAAATCCTGTCGTTTCAAACGCATAGTCAATAGTTACGGATTGATTTTCGATTGAAATTGATTCAGGATGTATCTTGTTACTGCTAAAACTTGTGTTCATTTTGAAGTAAATGTCTTCTTTTTGAACAGGTTTTAGCAATTCATATTTAAAGATAATGTGTTCATTTTTTTTTATTTCGGTATACAATTTTTTCGGAGCATTGTGATTGCTAAAATATGTATACGCTTCATTGTAAATAATAGGCGATTCTAAAAAGGTTTTGAAAGAAGGTGTTTTATCCGCTAAAAGTGACCAAACTTCATCAACTGGATAATGATTGATGGCAAAAATATTGGGATCAGCCAAAAAGAATCCTTCATTAAATTGAAATTCAAATTGCGCCGATGCTGGATTTGGAACGCCACTTGCCCAAGTTGGATCGCAGAGATACCATTTTCCATCGAGCTTGACTACATTCCACGAATGATTTGGACTGTCGAGTGTTTCAATATCAATAGTGCTTGTTCTGGCAAAACCGTGTACAATTTCGCAATCTATATTGGCTAAGTTCGCTAATTCTTTGATGAGATACGCATATCCTGTACAAATGGTTCTGTTGTCTCTGAGAAGTTTACGAAAGACGATTTTTTTAAATTTGGTATTCCATTCGTTCAGTTTTACACTATCATTTTTGTAACGTTGTCGTTTTCGCATGTTTCTGGCGAACATTCCATAATCATTGGCAATATTGCCACAAACCCATTTAAAAATAGCTCGAAAACGTTCTGCATCTGTTGGTAACTCTGACGTGAGTTTATGCGCTAATTCAGGTAAATTAGTAAGCGTTTCATTTTTGTATTCCAATGCAATTTTGTCTGCTTTTTCAAAATTAATCGTTGAAAAGTCAGATTTTTGAGCGTTTACTTGGAATACAAAAATGAATAGAAAAATAGTTTTTAGTACGTTCATTGCAACAAAACTGTGAATGAATATTAATTCGTACGCTTTGATTTATAAGGTTTATTCGTATTCAAACTTCCCATAAATTCAATCACTTCTTCAGATATGATGAGTTTTACAAAGCTAGTTTCTGGTTTAATTTTTACTTCGCTCGTTTTGTAACCCAAATAACTAACTAGTAAAATGTCTCCATCTTTTAATGGTTTAGGAAATGTAAATTCTCCTTTTTCATTGGTCGCAACGCCTATGTCAGATCCTTTTAGTGTAATATTTACACCAGGTAATGGTCCTTGTTCATCGCTAATTGTACCTTTGATTACTCTTTCTTTTTGTGCAACTTCCGTAGAAGCAACTTTCCCTGTTTGTCCATATATTGGACTAAACGCACATGCAACCATCATAAAAATTGCTACGTACCCTAATTTTCGAGCATTTGTGAATTGTGTTTTCATATCTTCTGTATTTTATTTTTTCAAATCTATCCTTAATAACATCCACAAAAAAACGACATTGAGTAAACATCTGTTATGAATGAGTGAATTTGCTATTTTTTGAACTTCAACAGGTTAAATTCTGCATCCATTTGATTTAAGTAAAGTTACATCAAATTTTGCAAAGTTTGTAAAAGGATGATTTTAACAATTTAAAGATGATTTTCCTCCGTTGCTATCGCGATAAATCAAGTGGTTGAAAGTTCAAGTTACAATTTTGAGTTCGTCATTCAGACTTCTAAAATATTCCAAACCAAAAAAAACAAAGATCCCGCTTTTCAGCGGGATTAGTTCGACTTACAACTTTGTGTGCGTCCGCTGGACTTCACAAAGTTGAGTCTCACTAATTAATCTTATATCGAATGTCTTCTTCCGACAACGCATCCAACAATTCATGGGTAATATGCACTTTTTTCTTTTTGCTCGGCGTTTGTAACTTTATTTTTTCTTTGTTTTCATACAAGGTAAAATGCAAGCTTTTATCGCCTTTGTGCGTTTCTAAAATATCATTAATAAAATCAAGTGTTTGCTCTTTTAATTCATTCACATCCAATTGAATAGTTAATTTTCGAGCTGTTGTTTCCATGACATCTTGCAACAATTGCATAGAATTAAATTGCAATCTTGGTTCGCCTTTTTTGCCTGTGTCTCTATTTACCCAACCTTCTCGGATAAATGCTTTGATGTACACAAAAGAGTTTGGCACAAAGAAGTGTCTGAATTTTAAATATTCTTCTCCAAAAATTCTGAATTCGTGTGAGCTTGAGTAATCTTCTACGGTAAATAATGCCCAACCTTTTCCATTTTTTGATACTCTGTGTTGCACATCAGTCACTACGCCACCGAACGAAATTTCACGATTTAGATAATTATCAAGTTGTGAAAAACAAGTCAAATCGCCATTACAGAAATAATCCATTTCCGCTTTAAAATCGTCCAACGGATGTCCAGAAATATAGATTCCAACGACTTCTTTTTCGCGTGCGAGTTTTTCCATTGTTCCCCATTCTTCACAGGGCGGCACTTTGGGTTCTGCAATTTGTACATCACTTGCTTCCCCAAACAAACTTACTTGTGCAGAGTTTTCATTTTCTTGAAACTTCGCACCGTATTTTACTGCTTTTTCTAAAAATGTAATTCCATCGCCTTCTGTATGAAAATATTGAGCTCTGTGCGTATTTCCAAATGAGTCAAATCCGCCAGCGAGCGCTAAGTTTTCAAATGCTTTTTTATTCGCGGCACGCAAGTCTATTCGCTTCGCAAGATCAAACACCGATTTGTATTTTCCTTCCGAACGCTCTTTTACAATCGTTTTTACCGCACCATGTCCAACTCCTTTAATGGCGCCCATTCCAAAACGTACCGCACCTTGATCGTTGACCGCAAATTTGTAAAATGATTCGTTGACATCAGGTCCTAAAACGTCTAATTTCATCCGTTTACATTCTTCCATAAAGAAGGTAATCGTTTTGATATCATTCATATTGTTAGAAAGTACCGCCGCCATATATTCCGCTGGATAATGTGCTTTTAAATAGGCAGTTTGATAGGCTATCCAAGCATAACAGGTAGAGTGCGATTTGTTGAACGCATACGCCGCAAATGCTTCCCAGTCTTTCCAAATTTTTTCGAGTTTGTCTTCTGCATGACCTTTTTCAGAGGCTTGCTTGATGAATTGTGGCTTCATCTTATCTAGCACGGCTTTTTGCTTTTTCCCCATCGCTTTACGCAATACATCGGCTTCACCTTTGGTAAAATCTGCCAATTTTTGCGACAACAACATCACTTGCTCTTGATAGACTGTAATTCCGTAGGTTTCTTCTAAATATTCTTTACAGGCATCTAAATCGTATTCAATATCTTCTTCTCCATGTTTTCGTCGAATGAAACTCGGAATGTATTCCATTGGTCCAGGACGATACAGTGCGTTCATAGCAATAAGATCGGCAAACGTCGTCGGTTTGAGCGATTTCATGTGCTTTTGCATTCCGGGTGATTCGTACTGAAAAACCCCTACGGTTTCTCCTCGCTGGAATAATTCGTATGTTTTTTCATCGTCTAATGGAATGTTGTCAATGTCAATGTCAATATCGTGTTTGTATTTGACAAGCTTCACGGTATCTTTTATAAGCGTAAGTGTTTTGAGTCCTAAAAAGTCCATTTTTAACAAACCAGCACTTTCCACCACCGAGTTGTCAAATTGTGTACAATACATGTCGGAATCTTTCGCCAATGCCACCGGAACGAATTTGGTAATATCGTCTGGCGTAATGATGACGCCACATGCGTGAATTCCGGTATTACGCACCGAACCTTCTAATACGCGCGCCATGTTGATGGTTTCCGCTTCTAAGCCATCTTCTTCTGAAAGATTGACCAATTCATTGATCAATAATACTTCTTCGGCTCTAAATTTTGATTTGAGTTCGTCCTCACTTTTTCCAAAAATTTTATCAAGTTTCGTGTTTGGAATTAACTTGGCTATTCTATCTGCATCACTTAATGGCAAATCTAACACTCGTGCGGTATCACGAATAGACGATTTTGCCGCCATCGTTCCATACGTGATGATTTGCGCTACCTGATTTTTACCGTATTTATTAATTACATAATCCATGACACGACTTCGTCCTTCATCATCAAAGTCAATATCAATATCGGGCATGGACACACGGTCAGGATTTAAGAAACGCTCAAAAAGTAGATCGTACTTTATCGGGTCAATATTCGTAATCCACAAGCAATACGCAACTACCGAACCTGCCGCAGATCCACGACCTGGACCGACCGAAACGTCCATATTTCGAGCTTCACGAATGAAATCTTCCACAATTAAGAAATAGCCTGGATATCCTGTTTTTTCTATCGTTCCCAACTCAAAATCGAGTCGTTCTTCAATTTCAGGCGTGATTTCGCCATATCTTTTTTTCGCTCCTTCGTATGTTAAATGTCGTAAGTATTTGTTTTCTCCGCGTTTTCCGCCATCAATTTTATCTTCTTCAAATAGAAATTCTTCTGGAATGTCAAACGCAGGTAATAAGACATCACGTGCCAATTCAAACGCTTCTACTTTGTCTGTAATTTCTTGAATGGAAAGTATCGCTTCGGGCAAATCCTTGAATAAGGTTTTCATGGCATCAGGCGACTTGAAATAGTATTCCTGATTGGGCAAACCATATCGATATCCACGTCCGCGTCCGATAGGTGTCGCTTGTTTTTCACCATCTTTTACACATAGTAAAACATCATGCGCTGTGGCATCTTCTTGGGCAATGTAATAGGTGTTATTTGTTGCAACTAATTGAATTTCATGCTGTTTTGCGAGTTTCACCAAGACCTCATTTACACGATTTTCATCTTCTTGATTATGACGCATGATTTCCACATACAAATCATCTTGAAAAGTTTCTTTCCACCAAAGTAATGCTTCTTCGGCTTGCACTTCTCCCATATTTAGTACTTTGCTCGGAACTTCTCCGTAGAGATTTCCTGTGAGTACAATTAAATCCTCTTTGTATTGCTCAATGACTTTTTTGTCAATTCGTGGCACGTAATAGAATCCTTGCGTATACGCGATGGATGACATTTTCGCCAAATTGTGATAGCCTTTTTTGTTTTTCGCTAGGAATACAATTTGATAACCATTGTCTTTTCGAGTTTTGTCTAAATGATCTTCACACACGAAAAATTCACATCCTACAATTGGTTTTAGTATGTTTTCGTCACAAGTTTCTCCTTTTTCTTCTGCTTCCGCGATACGTGCCTTTACAGCTTTGTTATGATAACTTACCGCTTGTACAAAGTGAAATGCGCCCATCATATTCGCATGATCCGTGATGGCTACGGCTTCCATATTGTAACTCGAGGCAGCTTTTATTAAATCGGGAATGCTTGATGTGGATTGCAATACCGAGAATTGCGAGTGATTGTGTAAGTGTGAAAATGGTGCGTCTTGCAAGGTTTGAAGGTTTTCTTCTAGTTCTTGCTTTGAGATTCCATCTGATGCTTGCGTTTCCGCTAAACGTTGACGAATTTTTTCAGATGCTTTTTTGAGATTGATGTGTTTGAGTCCAATCAGTTCAATCGGTTGCGGATTGTTTTCTGAGAAACGCTCAAAGTAATCGGGAGCAACATCTAATTGCTCAATGGTGAATTCTTTTCTGCGAATTAATTCTAAAAAACAACGTGTCGTTGCTTCTACATCGGCGGTTGCGTTGTGCGCTTCGCCAAAACCAATTCCGAAGAGATATTTGTGTAATTCGGTGAGTGTTGGCAGTTTGAATTTTCCAAATCGTCCACCAGGTAATTGACATAAACTTGCCGTTGCTTCCGTACAAGTATCTAATACAGGAAGTTCTTGCAAATTGTTGGTAACATTTTCACGATAGAATTCTGCACCCATAATGTTGACATCAAAACCTACGTTTTGCCCCACAATGAATTTTGCTTTGGAAAGTGCAATGTTGAATTTTGACAATACTTCTTGTAATGGAACTCCTTGTTCTTGTGCTAATTCCGTAGAAATTCCGTGAATTTTTTCGGCGTCATACGGAATGTTGAAACCATCGGGTTGTACTAAATAGTCTTGATGTTCAATGAGATTTCCGAGTGCATCATGCAATTGCCAAGCAATTTGAATACATCTAGGCCAGTTGTCTGTGTCTGAAATAGGTGCATCCCATCGTTTTGGCAATCCAGTTGTTTCGGTATCAAATATTAAGTACATATAGTGTTTTTAGAGGAGAAAATTCAAGGTATAAAATTACAAATTTCTTTTGTGTTTTTAGCAGGGAGTTATCAACATACGACAAAACTTGTATCTACATGAGTCCAATATAATTTCTACGTAAAAAGAATTAGATTTTCCAACTATTATTTTTCTAAAACAATCATTTTTAGTTATTTACTTTCGTTTAAGTTCGTGTGGTTTATATTTTAAATTAAGGCATTCATGAATGTAAATATTTACAGAGGTATTTTAAGCTGAAAAAGCTAAAAGCGCATGGAAAATCTACTAAGATTCTCTTAAGTATGCTTGAACTAGCAATAAATTATATGAGGTGTTGAGTGACGTTTTTTATTCAATTACTAATTTAAAACTCATAGAATCTTTTATTTTTTTGTCGAGCATGATTCCAATTTCAACATTTTTATCTAGCTCTGTATTGTCAATGCTTTCTTTATTTTGTTGAATATCTTTGATACTTGTTAAATAAACATTTGGGAAGTGATTCTCAGATTTTACAAATATTTTAGAATTTCTATTGATTAACTTACCTTTTGTCTCGAAGCACAGAATTTGATTATTAAAAATATTTATAACCTCAATTTCATCATTGTTCTGCTCGTAAATTTTCTTTAAATAATTGTCATTTATTAATTCAAATAAGGAAGTAGAGTAGGTTTGCATAAAATCTATATATTCAAATAGAATTGTCTTATTTATTAATTGAATATTATTGACTCCGTGTGCAATATCATTTCTGAGGTCGCAAATATGCTCTAAAGGTTGAAAAATAATAGAGCTCTTTTTTGATGAATAATCTGAAATAGTATTTTTTAGATAAGTCTTTAGAGGTTCATATTGTCTAACTAAACTAGATATATTTTTTATACCTATTTCAGAAAAATAGGTGTCAATAACTGATATTCTAAAATTTGCACTATGATTCTTAAAAGCTGTTATATTTATTGTGGAAGAATTTTCATTAATATTCTTATGTAATATTTCAATTACTTTTTCAGGTTTAATATTTCGATTTTTTCTGTAATCAAGTTGTTTAATAATCTCTAGTGTCTTGTTTACGTTATTTTTTTGTATTTCCACAGGAAGCAGGTTATAAGAAGTTGTAATTAAACAAATATCGTTTAAGTATTTTACTAACATTTGTTCTACAAAATGCTCATAAGCTCCATAAATTGAAATTATATGCGAGTTAAAATCAAATTGCTTAATCTTTGATATTGTTAATGTTTTTAATACTGAATTTGGGTCAGTTTTTTCTAACTTAGATTGATTTTTATAACTCTTATTTTGAAAATCAATATAAAACTTAAGCAACTTCATTTCGTCCTGAAATTCACTTAAAATACTATCCATTCAAGAAGGAATTTAAAAAATTTTGTAGAACTTCAATTCTTAAGGTAACTTTAGTTTTGTTTGTGTCACGTCCTTTAAAAGCCTCAAAATTATTTTTATGTAGATTTTCAATACCAGGAACGATATCATCCTTTTTAGCCAAGATATCATCTTTTTTATCTAGGTTATTTGCTAATACTTGCATTAATGGGTCATACAATATTTTTGTTGGCCTTTCAAAATGAAACCATCTGTCTTCTCTTTTTCTGTGAAGCCAAAATGCTTTTTCGCCAAATAAATCATATGCAAACTTAACTGTATTATTAAACAATTTTTTTAAGTTATTTAAAACACTTTCATCAAATTGCTCGTTGCCTTTTTTTAAGAATTCATCTAAAAAGATTTCCATTGTATTTCCCTGCCATTGGTCAACCTGACGATATGCGAAAAATCGAAGTACAAGTTCAGTATCAGACATATCTTTAAAGTACTTATTTTCAATTACTTCCTGTCGAGCTTGACCAGTTTCTATTTCTATCTTATCAGGTTCTGGGATATTCCACAACTTACAGAAATATTTATTACGAGAAAGACTAATTGTTAAGTAGTTTAATCCTCCAGGATATAAAGCATTTCTTATTTCTTGAGCCTTTAATTTTTCTCCTCCACTATTAATCCTCTCAAAAACTAACTGTTTCAACCTGTTAGCTTCGGATTCAGATTTTGCAGTTTCTTGTAATAATATTATTGATGAAATATATCTTCTGTCAATTCCCTTCCTTATTTGTTCCGGTAATTGAGAATATTTAAAACCGTTTAATTCTTTCCATTCGACTAAATCTTGTAACGCAAATTTGTCTTCATAAAATTGTGAAATTGCTGTAAGTCTTTGCAATCCATCCATAACTTCATAAACAGAATATTCTCTTTCATAAAGAAAGATTGGTGGAATAGGAACATTCATAATAAATGATTCTATCAGTCTTGATTTTCTAGTTGTATCCCATCGATGTCTTCGCTGAAATTCAGGATTTAGGATATAATCTTCACTGTTAACCATATTAACAATAGTACTTAATGGATAGCGAGCTTGTTCAGTAATAATTCTTACTTCTCCTTTTTTGTACTTTTCATTAATCTCATCATTATTTAACTTAACCTCATCTACATTGTTTTGTTGTGATAGATTAACTTTTTCATTCTCGTATAATTCGTTACTCATAGTATGTTTTATTATTGTTAAGTTGTTCTTTTTCAAATGGCACACAACGTATACATAACAGGAATTCCTATTATTTCTATTGTAACTAAACATAAATTTTCTATATAAATGTTAGTTAAAAACTAAAACTAGAAGAATTTCGTGCAAAATCAAACTAAAAAGTAAGATTTTTAATATTTTATATTGGATTCGCTAACTTCTACTGTAACTACACCTTTTCCAACTAGTACACAGTGGAAAAGAAAACGTTATGTGCAATTATTTAGTTAAACTCAATTGTATTAGCGACTGAGCACTTCGACTCCGCTCAATGCAAACTAATATAATGTACTTCTTTTAACCATATTTTTAAGTTATTAACTATCTAGACATCAATAAAAAAGCGACTAGCGAAGGTACGACCACATTTTTCATGTGGGAATACCAAAAAAAAGAATATAAGTATTTGTTTTTCAGAAATAATAGTATCTTTGCCGACTCATTAATAACGGAGGTCGAGAACCTCATAAATTAATTTTTTATGCCTGTTAAAATTAGATTACAGAGACATGGTAAAAAAGGGAAACCTTTTTACTGGATCGTTGCCGCAGATGCAAGATCAAAAAGAGATGGTAAATACTTAGAGAAACTAGGTACTTATAATCCAAACACAAACCCTGCAACTATTGACTTAAATGTTGATGGCGCTGTACAGTGGTTACAAAATGGTGCACAACCAACTGATACTGCAAAAGCAATCCTTTCTTATAAAGGTGCGTTGTTGAAGAATCACTTGATTGGTGGTATCCGTAAAGGTGCTTTAACGCAAGAACAAGCTGATGAGAAATTCAACACTTGGATTGCTGAAAAAGAAGGAAAAGTGGAAGGTAAGATTGGTTCATTAGCACAAGCAGAAGCTGACGCAAAAGCGAAAGCTTTGGAAGCAGAAAAAGCGGTTAATGAAGCTAGAATTGCTGCCAACGCTGCTCCTGTTGTAGAAGATGCAGTTGAAGATGCTGGAGAAACTCCTGCAGGTGAAGAAGAATAAATTATAGTTTAGATATAATTTTTAGCCTAGTAAATTATACATTTGCTAGGCTTTTTTTATGAAATATGATATGCGAATTGAAGATTGTTTTTATTTAGGAAAGATTGTTAAGAAATATAGTTTTAAAGGCGAATTGCTGGCAAAACTTGATACAGATCAGCCAGAATTGTATGAAGATTTAGACGCTGTGTTTATTCAGCTTGGACGCGAGTTTATTCCGTTTTTTATTGAAAGATCGTCGCTGCACAAATCAGATTTGTTACGATTGAAGTTTGAAGATATTGATACCGAAGAAGACGCCGACCAATTGCTGAAAAGTGAATTGTATTTACCGCTAGAGTTTTTACCAAAGTTGGATGGAAATAAGTTTTATTACCATGAAATTATTGGTTTTACCGTAGAAGATGCTTCTTTCGGAACGGTTGGAAAAATTACGGGTGTGAATGATACGACTTCGCAGCCATTGTTGGAAGTTTTGCATGAAGCGATTGAGATTTTGATTCCGATTAACGATGCTATTATTCAAAAAGTAGACAGAAAGGCGAAAACTATTCATATAGCCGCACCTGAAGGTTTGATTGATTTGTATTTACAGTAAGCATGAACAAACCTTTTCAGTTTAAAGAATTTACAATTCAACAAGATAAAACCGCTATGAAAGTGGGCACAGACGGCGTTTTGTTGGGCGCTTGGGCTTCTGTTGAAAGCAATCCGTTTTCTATTTTAGATATTGGCTCAGGAACAGGTTTGATTGCGTTGCAATTGGCACAACGTTCTAATGCAGAAGTGATTGACGCCATTGAGATTGACGATAACGCCTACGAACAAGCCGTTGATAATTTTGAAAATTCGCCCTGGAGCGATCGTCTGTTTTGCTATCATGCAGGTTTGGATGAATTTGTTGATGAAATTGAAGATCAGTACGATATGATTGTGTCGAATCCGCCTTTTTATACCGAAGATTATAAAACTGAAAGTCTACAACGTGATATTGCACGTTTTACAGATTCGCTTCCTTTTGAAGATTTATTGGAAGGCGTTTCAAAATTACTCGAACCCACAGGAATATTTCACACCATTATCCCGTTTACATCGCACGAACATTTTATGCATCTGGCGGAAGCCAACGGATTATTTCCCACAAAAATTTGTCATGTAAAAGGAAATCCTGAAGCTAATTTTAAACGCAGTTTATTGAGTTTTTCATTTGAAAAATCGACACCAATATTAGACGAATTGGTTATAGAAACCGCAAGACATCAATACACCGAAGCGTATATTTCATTGACAAAAGATTTTTATTTAAGGATGTGATTTCCTTAGAATAACTCGTTGTTATGTAAGAAAAAAAAAGTGGTCACATCACAATATAGAAAGCACAACGTTCAACTAAACTATGCTAAAATCCTAGAATTTTTAGGAATTATCTCCTTTACTCTTTTTCGTCAAAAACATATTTGACAATGTTTTTTTATAGTTTTTCTTGACAGAAGAAGCCATGTCCATCAATGGTTTTGCTTTTGAGATATCTTCAATAAGTCTTTGCTTTAATGCTGTGGGAACTTCTTTTGGAGGATACCCAATCTTTTTAAATGGATTTTCTTTTCTCATACATGTACGAACGGTATAATTAATCTGGCTTAATCCTAAGACACCACTTTTCAAAATAAGTCACTTTTAGGTAAAAGATTACCCTAAACTGTCCGCTAGTTTTTAAATAAAATTATGTTTTTTTGTTAACTTAAAAATCAAGTTATGGCACTAACTGTTCTAATTTTATGGAAAAAGAACTAACTTGTGAGACAACTATTTTTGTAAGATTCTTGTATGTCAAGAACATCGGAATGTAAGCCCAATTGTGATGATTAAAGAAACGAATCAATTTGAGTATTGTAAAAAAACATTAAAAGAGAACCCTATATTTTCAAATTTAAGTGATCCTGTTTTAAACGCTCTTTTAGAAGGATTAAAATTAAAAAAATGGGAGAAAGATTTTGAATTTTACACCACAAATGATGTCAATGAAAATTTTCACATTATTTTGTCGGGCAGAGTCAAAATATTTCAGATTAATGAAGAAACCGACAGAGAAATTACGGTGTTTCTACTGCAAAAACATGATGTTTTTGATATTATTTCACTTTTAGATCAACAAAAAAGAAGCACCAATTTTAAAGCGCTGGATGATGCAGAAATTCTGAGTGTACCCATGCAAGTTATGAGAAATTGGATAGATACATATCCTGAAATCAATAAAACATTATTGCCCTATTTAGGAAAACGCATGCGAATGCTTGAAGATAGTTTAACGGATAATGCGCTTACAGATATTCCAACACGTTTGGCGAGACTTATTGCGAGAAACATCAACCAATCTTCTAAAGAATTACAACTCATCAATGATCTTTCGCATAACGAAATTGCCAGTATGATTGGATCTACAAGAGCTGTGGTAAACAGACACATTCAAGATTTTAAAAAAAGTGGAATTATTGAAACTACACACAAAACCACTAAAATTATCAGTCTAGAAAAACTCTTAGATAAAATAGAATCGGATCTTTAAAACATTATATGTTCAATTGCTACTTAGGTAGCATTTTTTGTTTACTATCTACCCTAAATTTACCCTAAAATAATTAGGGCTATACATTGGTAAATACTACCAATTTTGGTCATTTGCAACTAAAATTATATATTAATACAACTTGAAAAAACGTTTGTACATACCCGTAGTATTTAGGTCAGTTTCTAAATTGGACAACGAAGAATCTCTTTGTTTATATTCGGATGAAGAATTAATTGTGCAAACTCAACAGACAAATTCTACGCTTCCTTTTTCAATTTTGTATGATCGATATGCCACAAAAATTTATAATAAATGTTATAGTTTTTCAAAAAATCAATCAGAAGCAGAAGATTTAACGCAAGATGTATTTTTAAAACTTTTCACAAAACTTCATACCTTTAAAGGGCAGTCTAAATTTTCGACATGGTTGTATTCGTTTACCTATAATTTTTGCGTCAACTATGTCACTAGAGATAAAGCAAGAAAAAAGTCGCGCGTAACGGATTCTATCGACAATCACGAATATCGTTTAAGTGTGATGGAAGACATCAAAGATGAAGATCTTTTTGAATTGCAAGCAACTGTATTAAACAAAGTCCTCAATAAAATAGCTCCGGAAGAAAAAGCTATTTTACTATTAAAATATCAGGATGATGTCACGATAAAAGAATTGCAAATCTTATTAAACATTAGTGAAAGTGCTGTAAAAATGCGATTAAAAAGAGCGCGCATCAAAGTAATGGAAGTTTATAAAGATACTTTTGAAGCGTAATAAATTCTTTTAAAGCTATTTAGCTGATTTTTTTTCAAAATAAGTGACCTAATAAAATAAATGTGTCATACATTCGTATAACTTCTAAAAACTATATTTTTTCAATGAATAAAAAACATCTTTTTCTGGCTATGCTGCTTTTCTGTCAGCTATTGTTAGCGCAAGATTTGCCAATTGTCATTCCTGACGATACAACTCCGTTGCGTGAGTTAATTGACCGTAAACTTCAAAACAAACTAACGGAAACGATCAATCAAAATCCGGAATGGAAAAAGTTGGTAAGGCAAAAAAAGATGGCAATAGGCATTGTAGATTTATCAGATGTAAACAACATTCGATTTGCCAGAGTTAACGGAAATCACATGATGTATGCCGCAAGTTTGCCAAAAATAGCCGTATTATTAGCGGCAATGGATGCCATTGAGAAAAGAGAATTGATTGAAACTGCTGAAATAAAAGAAGACATGAAGTTAATGATCAGTAATTCGAACAATCAGGCTACTACCAGAATGATAGATCGTTTGGGTTATGAAAAAATAGAAGCTGTCTTAAAAAGCGATCGTTACAACTTGTACGATGAAGAACAAGGTGGCGGATTGTGGGTTGGAAAGCGTTACGGATCAGGTGGAGTTGTGAATAGAGATCCTCTCAAAAATCTAAGTCACGCAGCAACGGTTACACAAGTATGTCGCTACTATTATTTATTGGCGCAAGGAAAATTAGTCACCAAAAAAAGGTCGCTGCAAATGCTTGATATCATGGAAGATCCGGCGTTGCATCACAAATTTGTAAATACGTTGGATAAAATTGCTCCGAATGCACGACTATTCAGAAAATCGGGTTCTTGGAGTACGTATCATTCAGATTCAGTATTGGTATGGGGAAAACCTTCCAGACGCTATATTTTAGTAGCACTTGTAGATGATAAAAACGGAGAACAAATTATTCGAAATCTTGTAGAACCAATAGAGAAAGCTCTCAAAAAATAAACTACTTTTAAGGTATCTTTCGGTAGGAAGTTGTCTTAATTACATCACACAATGCAACACTTAGTCGTAGCGAAAGTCGTTAAAAACCTAACTAGACGAACACATTTACATGCTAAAGAATACCATAAAAAGAATATTTGACATTAGAGAAGGAGAACTCAAAGTTGCTTTTCTAATGCAAGGATACATCTTTTTAATCATTGCTACCTTACTCATCATCAAACCTACGGTAAATGCGCTCTTTATTTCAGATTTAGGCGTAGAAAATCTTCCGTTTGGATACTTAATGGTTGCCATTACAGCTGTCATTACATCGTATTTTTATGCAAAAATCACCGCGCGTTTTTCGTTGCTTCCGATCATTAAATTTACACTGTTATTTTCCCTCATTGCGCTTGTAATATTAGGTACGTTGCTACATGTAAACCTAATTGAAGGCTGGGTTTTATACGGTTTTTATATCGGAGTTGCCATTTATGCAGTTTTGGCAACTTCTCAATTTTGGATTCTAGCAAACTTAGTTTTTAATGTCAGAGAAGCCAAACGATTATTCAGTTTTATTGGTGCTGGCGCCATTGCTGGCGGTATTTTTGGCGGATATCTCACTTCGTTGTTAGCGCCACATATTGGCAATGAAAATTTAATTTTTGTCGCAGCTTTTTTTCTCTTACTCTGTTTTCCATTACTCAACACACTTTGGAAGTTACGCGTATCTCAACTCAACACATTCAAACAAAAAAAACGTGTCGATCTTACAACGGACAATCCCATACGACTCATACAAAAATCAAAACACTTGAGCTATTTGGCAATTATCATTGCAGTCGGCGTTATTATTGCGAAAATAGTAGATTACCAATTTAGTTTTGTTGCGGCTAAGAAAATCACAGATAGTGACGAATTAACAGCGTTTTTCGGGTTTTGGTTGTCAACTTTCAATGTACTTTCATTAGCATTACAACTATTTCTGGCACGTAAAATTGTTGGAATTTGGGGCGTTGGTTTTTCATTATTAATTTTACCCGTACTCATCTTTTTTGGCGGACTTTTATTCTTTGCGTTTCCAGAATTATGGGTAATTATCATATTAAAAGCGTCCGACAGTAGCCTAAAACAATCCATTCACAAATCAGCAATGGAATTAATGGCGTTGCCGTTGCCTTTCCAATTAAAAAAGAAAACAAAATCTTTTATTGACGTTGTTGTTGATAGTATCGCTACGGGAATTGCAGGTTGTATTTTGATCTTTTTAATCAAAGGTTTAGACGTTTCTGAAAATTACATCATGCTGTTAATCATTGTGTTGAGTTGTATTTGGGTCTATTATATTTTAAAAGTGCGAAAAGAATATTTTTTGTCTTCCAGAAGAAATTTAGATCAAATTCATCCAACAGCAATCAAAAAAGAAAAGAAAATTTCGAAAGAATCTTTTTTAGAAGGCATGGAACGTGTTTTTAAAGAAGGTGAAGAAAAAGAAATCCTTTTTATGCTGAGTAAAGCGAAAGAAGTCAATGACAAACGACTTGCCGAACCCATCACGAATTTACTCAAACATCCTTCAAACGCAGTGAAAACGGCGGTACTTCAAAATTTATTTTTTCTAAATGAAGATAGCATTATTTTAGAAGTGCAATCGCTTTTACAAACGGAAGATGACGCTGTTGTGATGGCGGCACTTGAATATTTATTACTACACGCCGATAGAAACGAAACGATTGTATTTGACAAATATTTGGACGATTCCAATGAATATATTGCGGGTGCTGCGTTGATTTGCCTGGCGAAAGAATCCAGAGACAACTCATTTTTAAAAGCGCGTTATCAGCTCCATGAACGAATCGAAAAAAAGCTGTATCAAATAGCGCAACTTTCTGAAAGTGAACGTGAAAAAGAATTTTCAGAGTTAATTACAATGATTGGTTGGGCAGATTATAAAAAGCGATACGACATCATTTTGCAAGGCATCCATTCTTCAGATAGTGCGTTGCAAAAAACAGCGATTCAAGCCGCAGGAAATACTTTAAATGGTTTTTTTGTGGAATCTTTGTTGCAACTATTAACTAACAAAATCCTAAAACCAACAGTGCAAGACGCATTGGTGAATTATGGTGCTTCTATGATTTCCACCTTGCATAAAAAGTTAACGCAACACGACATTTCTATTGATATCAAACGAAATATTCCGAGTGTTTTAGAAGCTTTCAAATCGCAAGCGGCGGTAGATGTATTGTTTGAAATCTTTGTCGTTTCGGACGATTTAACCATTCGTTTGCGATGTATACAAGCCTTATTGCGATTAAAATCTACAAATTCTTTATTGTATTTTAACAAACATAAAGTTGCCAAATTAATTTTGGACGAATGCAAGTTGTACGATTACACGTTGAACGCCATGCACACACAAATTATCGTGCATTATTTAAAACGAAAAAAGCAAAAACAAACGATTTCCGACAAAGAATTGAACGCAAGAGAAAGCTTGATGGAACTCTTAGAACGCAGATTAGACGCAGGTTTGGAACGTATTTTCAAACTCTTAGAACTCAAATATGCCGAAAAAGATATTCAATTGGTATACAAAGGTATTTTGAGCGACAGTCAAGAAAAGCGGGCAAATGCGATCGAATTTTTAGATGTTATATTGAATCCGAATTTAAAAAATGCGCTCATTCCAATTGTAGAAGCCACTATTTTAGACACTTCTTCGGAAGAAGCCATTGCTTCGATTAGTAAAAATAGATTTACAGAATTTGAATGCTTTGAAAACATTCTCAAAGGAAAAGATTTGAAGTTAAAACTTGCCGTATTATTTTTAATTGAACAACTTGCAGACAACGCATATTTGCAATTAGTAGAAAAATTAGTGAACGATCAAGATCCAAAAATAAAGAGTTTTGCAAAAAATGCGTATACTGCTACCGTACAAAAAGAATCATCATGAAAAAAATATATAAAAAATTAATTGTTTGTTTGAGCATCGTTATTTTAATGAGCGCGAATGTTTTTGCACAAACAAACCCAGTAGATGTAGATAGTTTGTATGCACAAGCACGCAAATTGTACAAGCAAGGAGAATTGACAATCGCTTTGGAAAAGCTTAATGAAGGTTTGTTAGTTGCGCCAACATATACCGAAGTTCGACAGTTTAGAGTACGTTTGTTACAACAATTGGGCACGTTAGAAAAAGCCGCAGACGATATTTTTATACTATTAAAAACAGAGAATTCAGAAGACACCAAAAAGCTTGTATATCGTCAAGTTACGCTGATTGATGATGTGCAAATGTTGAAAGATTTCAGTCAGCAAACAGATGTTTATGTTGCGAACGATCCTACTTTTTCTCTTTTGAAAGCAGAACAATTTATTACGTTGAATGATACAGCTTCTGCAAAAGAAATTGCGCGTAACATAATGAAATTTAATGATTTAAATAGCGATCAAAAATATAGATTACAATTATTAATTAAAAAAACACATCTGAATCTGTTAGGCGTAAATCACGAAATTATATCGTTTTTGAAAGATAATCCTGTGCAGAAATCATGGAATACGACGAGTGTTCAATATCAACATTTTTTTAGTCATACTGCGGTCATTGCGCGTGTCAATTACAGTCAACGATTTTTCAGTGATGGCGCATTGTATGAATTGGAAGCGTATCCTGTTTTTTCAAAAAAATGGTATGGTTTTGTAAATGTGAATGCTTCTAGTGCGGATTTTTTCCAAAATTTTGGTGTGAGTGCTTCTAGTTTTCATGGGTTAGGAAAAGGTTTTGAAGTAGAAGTTGGATTTAGATATGCTGATTTTGATACAAATAGCTTTTTTTCAACTGTGGTTGGAATTACCAAATATACAGGCAGATTTTACTTGAATGGACGCGCTTTTTTAGGGCCAGAAATAGGAAATACCTTTATTCAGAATTACCAATTGAATGTTCGGTATTATTTGGAAAATCCGGAAGATTATCTTTTTGCACGAATAGGTTATGGAATTTCTCCTGATGATCGATCACGATTTACACAAATTGCCGCAAACCCTGATTTAACCGCAAAGTTCGCTTCTTTAGGATTTCAAAAGACGATTAATAAATTTGGTTTTCAACTCAGTGCCAGCTATCTCACAGAAGATTTATCAAACAATCGCAATGGCAATCAAATTGGGACGAGTTTGGGTGTTTCGTATCGGTTTTAGGAATTTAATCGGTCTTTTAAAGTTGCCAAATTTTCTTTTCAATAAGTGTTTGAAATTGTGAAATTATTTGGTTGAGCATTATACTATATTGGGTTTTAATACCATTCTTCCTCTCCTTCATCGTATTCCACCTCAATCATTATAAAACCTCTCAAAAAATCATATTCCATTGATACTTTGGGACGAATTTGTCTATTTATGTCATAAAATGAAACATCATAATCAAGCATAAGACCAAAATAATCATTATCTAAAACTTTACACGAATCATCATATTCAATCCATTCTTTAGCTATAGTTTCATATATCAAAAGCCAATTTTCTCCAAATGAACTTGAGTTTTTAATCTCCTCTTTTAATTTCTTAATATTTGGTTTTCTACCATCATAAAGAGTTTCTTCAATTAAATGAAGACATAATAATTTTGAAATGGAATCTTTTCTCTCTAATATAGACTCAACGAGCTTTTTCGGACAATTTATTCTAAATGTAATTAACATCCATAATGACCAAGAAACTTCAAAAGAATGATTTAGTATTAGATGTTCTTCAATTATTGAAATTAATACATGCTTAATTTTTTGTTTTGATTTATTGTCAAGATAAATTTTATATATAAATATTATTTCAAAAATGATATCAATTGTACTTGAATCTATTAATAAAGTTTGTAAAAGAAATGACAAAAAGAAATCCCAATTTTCTTTTTCAATTACGGTTTCACCTAATTTAAATTGCTTTAAAGCATAGCCAATTATCCAAGAGGAGTTTTTTTGGTTATTTGATATTATGTTATGTAAAATCGAGAAAAAATTCCTTAATTCATATTTATTAACAACATCAAAATTAAATCTGTCGAATTCCTCTGACCAATCTTCAATATATTTAAAAGGAAGTTTATTAATTCCTACTTTGTTTTCGTTTGTTTCTAGTTGGAACTCGTATAATATTTGTTGAATAATTTTTAAAGCATTTTCAGCTTCATTTCTACTATTCAAATAAAAGTAGTAATCATCATAATATCTAGTCCCAGTATGAGGAATAGAACTTAATCTTTTTTCAATTACTTCATCTATTCTGTTAGCAATTACTTCGGCTAATATTAGTGAAGTGTCTGGGCCTATGCATAAACCTACACTTTGTCTGTCATTACAGTTACGAACTAATGTATCTATAAAATCTGCAGATTTGTACATTTCTGCATCTTTATTTGTACTTAATAGATTCTGCCACTTTACTGGATCTGAGTTAGCAATTTTAAAAAACTTTTTTGCTTTTTCTTTACCTAATATTGCCCAAGGAATTGAATGGGTATATACAGTTGGATAAAATTGAGAAATATCAAGCGTTAATTGAATTTTTTTATCGAACGATTTTTCAATTAATTGGAATTTAAAATTATTCCAAGAGGTGCTTTTAGTTCTAACTGCTCTTCGTGCTCGAGCCTCAATAGGGGTACTTTCAGAGTATTTACTTAGCTTATAGGTGCTTCTTAATAAACTCCAATTGTCAATTATTGCCTTGGATAAATCAGAGAATTGTTTAGGGTTAGGAATACCTAATTTTCTTCGGGAATAAATTCCTTTAGCTAAACTGTAAATTGCTAGTTGAGAGCTATTGTATTTACCATAATCATCTTGAAATCTTTTTTTTGCTATTGACTTACTTTCGCCAGACTTTCGTAATTTTTCTTCTAAAATAATTTTATTCCATTTTGCACTAACATATCTATTTTTATCTGCAAAGGATTTTGAATTAAAAGGTGGCGGTAACTCTTTAGGTAAATATCCTTTCTCTAGTATTTTTTTAAGATTCATAACATTTTACCTTTTTTTATCGAACAAACCGAATTCTTTCAAAATTTTATACAACATAAAACACAAGATTCCCTTTAATTACAAACACAAACCAAACCCATAATCAAATAATAATCACAAATCTAGCCATTGCTAAAACTAACCAAACTCAAGTTTATTTCAAAAAGAATGGTGAGATTTTGAATACGAGTTGTAAAAAAACAAACTACTTCGTCGTAAATCCTTTTCGTGTCATGGTTCCCCAGGTAGATTTGATTTTAAATATTTTTTTGAAATAGCCTTTGATTTCTGCGTACAACATCACAGGATGCGATATGAAAGATTCTAAATACGCCGCTACGAGTAATTTGATAACCATAGAACCTTTTGCATAATGTTTGAAATTGACCGTGTATAGTAAAATTGCCGCCGTAGAAAAGATGCAACCAATCAAGTACACAACAATAAATAAGGCAAGTGCCACAGGCCAATTGATCCATCCGAAAATGGTAAGAATGACTAAACAAATCAAGCCTAAAAATTCTACAATTGGCGCGCCCAATTCAAAAAATACCCAATACGGAAAGAAAACCATTCCCATAGAACGGTATTTTGGATTGAAAAAGAGTTTACGGTGTTTTCTGATGGTTTCCCACAAACCACGTGCCCAACGATCGCGCTGTGTGATGTACACCTTAAAGGTAGAAGGTGCTTCCGTCCAACAAAGTGTTTCCGGAATGTACACCACATCATACGGTTTTTGGAGTTGTTCCATGTGACTGCGCAATCGGATACAGAGTTCTAAATCTTCTCCAACGGTATTTTTATCAAAACCGCCAACTTCTATCACTCTAGTTCTTGGATACAAGCCAAATGCACCCGAAACGAGCATGAGTCCATCAAGGTGATGCCACGCCATTCTTCCTAATAAAAAAGCTCTGATATATTCCACGACTTGAACTCTAGCCAGAAAACTTTTCGGTAATTTTAATTCTTTGAGCGTTCCATTTTCGATGATAGAATCGTTCGCAATGCCAATAGCACCGCCGCATGCAATCACTTCTTTGTCTAATTCTTCCAAATACGGACGCACCATTTTGAGCAACGCATCTTGTTCTATAATACAATCGGCATCTGTACACAACACTAAGTTTGTTTTTGCGTACGCAATCCCACAATTGAGCGCATCGGCACGACCACCATTTTCTTTGTCAATAATGGTCAGATATTTATATTTTGGATTTTTACTTTTGTAAATACCTCTCACGGAAGCGTGTTGAATGTTGGGATCACTTTCGTAAAAAGGAACGATTTCTAAGTTGAATTCGTTGATTAATTGTTCTAAAGAATCGTCTTTGCTTCCGTCATTTACAATGGTTAATTCATAGTACGGATATTGAATGGAGAGCAATGAATATACATTGATGATGATCGTTTTTCCTTCATTATAGGCTGGCGCAATAAGACTCACACTTGGTAAATCAATCGCACCTTTGATATCATTTTCATTTAAGAAAAGACTTCTTTTTTTATTTTTTTGAATCGCGATAATTGCACATAAGATCAACAGAAAGTAACATACGAATAGTAAAACTCCATAGGTAAGAAAAAAATAATCGACTCCGTTTTTAACTATTTCCATTGGGCGTTTCTTTAGGGATAGCAATGCGCTGCAAAGCGATGAATTGTGTCACTTTTAATTGCTGATTTTCTAGCGTGAATTGCATCAATTGTGCTTCTAGTTGTTGTAATTGCACATTATTGAGTTGAAACGATTCAAGTACTTCTAACGCAGTTTGTGATACATTGCTATTGGGATGTTGTATTTGCTCCATGATGTATGGAATGTATGCTTTTAAGTCAAAACGACGCATCAATCGAATCAGTAATTCAATACTGTATGGATTTTTCGTTTTCAGTGCTTTTTCCATGTAAGTTAAGTCTGGTTCAGGAAAATAATCTACTAACTTTTCAATGATGCGTATTTGTTGCCACAACGAGATAGGATATTTTAAGTGTGGTAACATTTTAAGACTTTTCCAGCCCCAAAAACATACCAATCCAATTTGTGCTTCTCGACGAACTAAGATATTTTTATGACTGGTTAATCGTTTGATATGTGGTAAATTGCCTTCTAAATCGAGCTCGTACGATAACCAAATCGCCATCGCTTTTGGATACCAATCTCTTTTACTTATTTTTCGATCGATTGCACTGGAAATTCCGTTTTCTTCGCAAAGTTGTACAATCATCTCCTGATTTTCAGAATCAAACGCATCTTGAACGCGTATCAAAATATTGGAAGCATATTGCAGTCTTCTTTTATTTTTGAGTTTGATAGAAATCGTCTGTTTTTTTTCAAAATGAGTTTGTTCTGTTAAAGCAATATTTTTCATGTATTCGGCAGACAGTTTTTCTATAAAAAAAGCATCTATTTTTGAACGTGTTTTATATCGAAATTCTCTAATAACAATAGAATATCCGATAATGATCCACAAAAAAACAAGGAACAAAAGCAAGCCTATCGCAACAGTATATAGCAATTGTTCTAAGACCATAAATAATTTTTTAAGGTTGTTTTGAGCGTGCTTAACTTTAGTGGTAACGGTATAAATGTAGTCGTTCCTAACAATTCAATTTCTTCCTTTATTGAGGTGTGATCCATGTGACTTGTGACCAAAATAGGCACATTTGGCAACTTTTTATTTAAAAAGGAAATATATTCATTTGTAGATAAACCGTCAATGATAAGATCTGTAATAATCAAATCAATATGTTGTTTTTCGAGTACTTCTTCTACCGTAGAAAAATGCTGTGCGATTTTAAAATCTAAGTTGTGGTCAGTTAAGACATGCTTCATAATTGAAGCTACCACTATATCTTGATTGACAATTAAAATGCACTTTTCTTTCACTTGTTAAAAATACTTAAAAAAACTAGAATAATACTACAAAAAAGCAATCCTGACCATGATACGTTAATTTCGAATGGTTTTGTCTATTTTACTTGCCAATGCTAAATGATCTCCTGCGGAGTTTTTTCGCAATACATTTGTCATCAAGCAAACCATGTATTTACTGCCGTCAGCGTGTTCTATAATGGCAACCGAATTCATATAATTAAAAACGTTTCCTTTATATTTTCCGCAATCTCCGCCTTTACTTTTATCACATTTGTAAAGACTTCCCGATTTAAAATAAACCGCTGCATCACGCAATTCTGGCGCTTGTGCATAACGAATTCTTCTATCAGTCATATACATCAAACGTTTGATTTCTAAGCTTGATTTTTCATCGATAATCTTTCCTTGTTCTAATTGTAACATCCACTTCATTAAGCCTAATGGCGAACCAATACTGCCACCTTTACTACCTACATACGGATTTACGCCTCTGGTAAAAAATGTACCCAAACGCCATTCGTCTTCGGTAATGCCTAAATTTCGCAACGGTTGATTTACGACGTTTATCGCCAAATCGGTGATTTCGTTTTTGGGTCCGTTTTTAAAATACGCATCTGCATCTTCTTGTGTCATGGTTGGATATTTATCACCAAAAGCCGCCATTAATAACGCTTCTCGCCAAACGACACTTGCCGCACCATTATTACTTACCGACAACGCATGATCTGCCCATTCAAACAATGAAAATACATCGCTTGCTACTGCCTGACGTTTTACTAATTTGTTCGTTTCCACATTAAAAACAGGAATCGTATGTTCATCTGTCAAAACCCAATTTCCACCTTTTACAATTTTTGTTTTTAAAAGTGCGACACGTTTATCGTAATCATTTGGATATATTTTTGCCAATTGGTCAAATAATGCAGTCACCACCACTAATTTTCCAACACTTCCAGGTTGGTAGCCACGACTTTCATTTTGTTGCGCATAGCGTAAACTATCAGGTTTTGTGATGTCTAAAATTGTTACAGAATAACTATTGTCCAAACGAGGAAATAACGCATCAATTTTCTTCTGTAATGCTGCGTCTACCACCAAAATATCTTCAGTTGTATTTTTTTTTCGCGAAAGCAAATTCAATTTAATACTATTGATACTTTTGAATGCGCCCGCGGGTAATTTAGAAGCTGGTAAATCGCCCGTAGTGGTTAATTGTAAATGCTTTAATCGTTTAATTCCTGAATATTCATACCCATCAATTGGATAGTTTGTATGGTTAGAAGGAACTGTAAAGGCTAAACAGCCTAAAACAAGGAATCCTATTTTTAAGGTCTTTATCATTTTGTTATAGTGAAGTATTTAATGAAATTTCTTTTTGTGTATTGACTACAGGTGTAATGGATTTTAAATAGTCAGAACCCAACGCATTTTTGTTTTCCACAAAAGGACGAATTTGGAATAACCATAATTTGTCATCTTTGAAACCAAGTTCTACATCGTACGCGCCTTTGTAATCTGAGTTTGTTTTTTTTGCCAACGTTTTTCGGATGGTTGCCGCCAACGTGCTGATTTCTGCAATGTTTTGTTTGTTTAAGATTGATTTTTCAAAGGTTGCCACTTTTTTTCCAGTTCCGCCTGTGGTTGGTAAGGTATTGTAAAATGCTTCACGCGCAGGCGATAATAAAATTGCTTTTCCGTCTGTCCCGATGGTATACGCTTCCGCAGATTGTCCATCAACCGCACCACCAGCACCACGACTAAAAGCCACCGTTAAATCACTTTCATTGCCTGAAGAAACGCCTTTTGTAATCAACACGCCAGAATACTCAACATCTACTGAAGGAATGACCAAAATAGAAGGAAATACATTTTCAGGATTGAGCAAGTATTTTTGTCTCCACTTAAAGCTTCGTTCTGTATATGGCGACGCCCAAACATCTTTGATGCCTTGTATTATTTTTTCTTTTTCAGCCGCATTAAAAATCGTTAAGTTGAGTCCAGCTCCTGTAAAATCTTTCAAATCTTCCATGTTGGTGTCACTTCGTAAAAACACAGGAACACTTCCGATAGGTTTCCCTAGAATGGTTTGAAAAGAGTTGGAAAGTTCTGTTGTAAAATCTGCTTTCAACGGCATTTTTTTAATCGCTGCACGTAATGTTTCCAATTGTCGCAACTGAAAATTTTCGACTTCTGCTTCTGAAATTCCTTGATTTCTTTTTACATCTGCTTCCGCAAACATTGCATTTAAAAATTCCCAATACGATTTCCCTTGATTTGGCATTGGTTGATCCATGTGAACTCTGAAAATCCCAAAAGGAATCACAAAACCTTCTACCACATTGTCTGGAAACATGGTTTTTAGTTGTCCTAAATTGGCAGCTTTTGGTCCGCATAATTTCCCAGAATCGCTTGCATCGACATTGCGTAAATTCAAAATGTTAGTTTGATCTAAACGAATTTCTTGAACAGGCACCGCAATTTTGTCTTCTTTACGAACTTTTTTGGCAAACAACGCTTTTTCTTCGGCAGTCATTTTGGATTCTTCTTTTAAAATCACCGTTCCACGATTGGAAACCGCATAGAAGACCATTTTTCCCTGAAACGCCATCAAATCTTTGAGATTTTCATCAGATAACGCCGCATTCGGAATTCCTAAGTTACGCGCCAATAATTGTACATGCGAGACTAAATTTCCTTCGGCAACTGTTGCAATTCCCGCAACAGGTTTTAAATCTGCTGGAGCGCGTTCAAAAATATAAATCTTAGTACTCGATACTTCAATCGCATCTGGATTCCCGTTTATAACGACCAATTCGCCAAAAGCATAGCCAGGATTTAAACCGCGCACGCTACTTTGATTGGAAAGATTCATTACTTTGTTTGACAACGAAGATTCTTTTGCGATAAATGCGCCTAAATCACCCACAGTTTTTCCTAATTGTAGCGCAATAGAGGAACGAATACGATCGTCAATAAAACTATACGCTTTTGGCTCAAAAGCCGTGTATTTATTGACCACATCTTGATAATTTGCTTTTACCATTGCCGAACTCCATTCTACCACACCGCGCGCTGTTGCTAACTTTTTTGACAATTCGCCTAAGGTTACATTTTTAGCTGTACTTGGTTGCAAGGTTTCTGAAACTTGTTCCCATTCCCACAATTCAATCGCGCCAGTTCCAGCGGCAGCCATTGTCAAAGCGTATACTTTTTCAAGTTGTTCACTAAGTGTTTTTGGATTCCATTCTGCTGCTTTTTTAAATACAATGCTTTCTAATTTGTTTACAATATCTAGTAATTGCAAACGTTGTGAAGCACCTTTTACAGTTGTAATATTTTTGCGAATGTCTAACAAAGCAATTGCCGTTTCTTGTGTAAAAGAAGCAACATCCGTAGAATTGCTATTTTTTGCAATGTATTTTTTTAGATTCGTTTTCAATTCAGATTCTCCCGATAATTTATTGACTTGCTTGGAGAGCGATTCTAAACTTATCGGTTTGTGAAATTTCTGCATCGTAACGATCAACTCGTCTAATTTCTTTTGAAGTGAAGTCGAAAGTTTTGCAGCGTTTATCTGTTTGAATTCTTGTGTTTTTTCAATGTCGATCGATTCAGGATTGCTATGAATTTTTACCCGCAAATCCATAAATTTTCCAAACTGATCTGAAATTACTTTCGATTGCGCTCGCATCAATTGCGAAAGATCATCATCACCTTGATGTGGAATGTCTTTGAGCGATTGTAAGAGTAAATAATAGTCTTTTACTAAGACATCATTTTTTACCAATAACCATTTGTAAAACGCAATTCCCCAAGCTTCTTCGTCTTCTATTTGGATAGAACCGCGGTAAAATTGTCCTTTTCTGTTGATCCAACCGTCATCAATTCGAGCTAAGTATTTTCCTAATTGGTATTGTTTTAAACGTGAATGATTTTTGGAAGCATCCCAAAATTCTGCTTTGTCGGTATAGGCTAAAATTTGCCCTAAAAAAATGTGATTGCTTTTGCCCAACGCAATTACTTGATCTTTATAGGTTGCATGTTGAATTCCGCCAATTTCTTCCGGACATGGATCTTTGGAAGCTCTTTTTGTGCCATCGTCACAAAACCATTGAATGCTTTTGTATGGACCACGAATGTCATTTTTGTACAATGCGATTTGCTCCTTTATCTTACTTTCTGTTACTTCTTGCGCCTTTAAATTGCTTGTAAATAATATTGCAAGAGCTAGTAATACATAATATGTTTTTATCATTATATGATTTATTTTCTGTTATTGTGACACCATTGCATTGTTGAGGTCACTTTTTTAGATTTCGTATATTTTTTGTGCTTTCGCGAAAGCGTATGTAGTCTTTTTAGCTAGAATTAAATGTATTTTCCTAATGTACTACTTCATTGTGACTTTTGTAAAGATACGGTGTCTTAATATATAGATTATCAGTTTTTACCGTAAAAATTATACAATAACCGCTTAAAAATTAACATATTAATGAAATCAATATTTGATGTCAATATTTCGAAGTTTGCCACAATACAAGAATTACCAAATGCGTGGAACGACCAAAAGTACTTGGAACTTTTAGAAGAAATGGAATTTGGAGATACTTCCGAAATAGCTCTGTCGGATTTGAAAGAAATGTGCATGATGGCAATCACAGATCATGAACCTGATGAAGCCGCAAAAATTTTGTTAGATTACGTTTTTAAAGACCGATTGAAAGAAGGACAAAAAGTGAATCTTGCGCATGAAATTATTGAGGAGAAGTTATGGGAAGAATACGCCGATCTTTCTTTGCATGAGGAGTTTTTTAATGTAGGACAGTTTTTGTATCAAGCCTATAATGGAAAGTTTCCACATCCGGAAGCGGTGAAATTTCAAGTGATTATTACTGCGAAAAACGCCAATGAATTCGCTGTTTTTGACGGTGAAAGCGAAGCCGCACTTTTGAGACTTTTAGCGAAAGGAATGCCTGATAATACATTGATAAACAGACTTTTTGAAACACAATTGGAAGGCGAAACATTCAAAGAAGCTAAAGATATTATTTGGCAATTGAAAAAAATGGACGTGGAAGGAAAATCAATTTCTTTCGAGGTGATTTCGTCTTCATACTGGTTTCACGATTTAAAATTTGTAACGTCGTTTGAAGCAACTACGCATCCTGATGAAGTCGATAATCATTAAATGTAGCTCAAAATACGATTCTACAAGAAGCAAAAAATACAAACTACCATTTAGCGATATCTACTGGAAGTATTAATGAAATAATTGAGTACATTTACACCCTTAAATTTTTATATATAAAGAATTTTTAAATGAGTTTTTTATATTGGGAAGTAAGAATTTTTTAAAAGCGGGTGTTTTTTAAATATCAGGAAATTAGATGTTTAGGTTTATTTTAACTTGTAATCAGATAATTGCAGGTTAGCGCCTAATTTCCGTTACTAAAACAAAATGCCTGACAGAAATGTGAGGCTTTTTTTATAATATCCCAAAAATAAGTAAAACAGAATGGTATGACTGATGAAAATATAGCAAAGATCAACGAAATTATAACTCAATATTTTGATGCTAACGCTTCCGTTGATTGGATTCCTGTAAAAACAATAATGCCAGCATTGGTGGAAGCTGGAATATTTGAGAAGGATGTAAAGAAAGGATTTCCAATGCGAAAAGTACTTCGCAGGTTAGATCAAAAATCGGAATTGGATAAAATACCTTCGGCACATGCAGAGAGAAGAACTGAAAACACGTATTGGTATTTGGTGAGAGAAGGAAAGCAATATACGCCAAAAGAAGTTATTCCAGAGATCAGCAAAAAAGAACAAAACCTACTTGATATTCAAAATAGTGACGAAAACTATCTCATCAATTTGTGTGATGAATTGTTAGGGAAAGAAGCATCCAGAAAACATACGTTTGACACGTTGGTCGGAAACTTGCATAAAAGAGGAAAAGGAAGAACAAAACTACCTTTAGACGCGTATTATAAAGACTTAAAACTTGTTATCGAGTTTTTTAGACAAACTAGTACTGTTAGCGAATTGGATGAAAAAGAACAAGCGCGAATCGCTCAAATAAAATATTATGACGAGCTCAAAAAAGAAGCCGTTCTGGCGAAAAGTATGCGTTATATGAAAATCAATTTTGCACAATTTGAATGTGATGAAAATGATAAATTGATCAGAAATACAGAAAACGACAAAATAGTATTGAAAGGTGTTTTAAAAGATTTTTTAGAAGACTAAAAATAGTTATAATCACGTAAAGAATATAAATCCTCAGAAATTCATCTTGAGGATTTTTTTGTTTTAAACCTATGCAAAAAAAAGAACGCTCAATTGAGCGTTCTTTGTGGGCAATAAATATCAGTTTATTTACAATCTACTTTACAATAACAAACTCGATTCTACGGTTTGTATTGTGCTGTGCTTCAGAACAGGTAGTTCCACAATTTTCTTTTGGTTGTGTTTCTCCATATCCTTTGGAAACCAATCGCTTCGCGTCCACTCCGTTAGCAATTAAATATGCTTTCGCCGCTTTCGCTCTTTTATTGGATAAAGTATAGTTGTAACTTGCGTTACCTCTTGTATCCGTATGCGCATTGATTTCAATTTTCATTTCTGGGTTTTCATTCAATACGTCAACAATCTTGTTTAAAGATAATGTTGATTCATCTTTGAGAATCCATTTGTTGTAATCGAAATAAATATTCTCTATTTTGATCACTAATTTTTTATCTTCTTTTACGATTTCAGCTTTTGCTTGTGGCAACTTAATCGTCATTTTGTGCTTAAAATCATCACCTCTAAACGATTCAAATTCTTCATCAGTTTCAATGAAACCATCTTTTGAAGCGTGTAATGTATACGAGTTGTAAGGAATTACCGTTGTTGTAAATACACCTTGATCATCCGTCGTAATTTTGTCCACCACACGACCGTAAGTGTCAACAATCGTTACCGTAGCATTTGGTAAAACCATGTTCGTTTTATAATCAACAATGGTTCCTTGTAATGTTTGAGTTGTCTTTTCTCTTTTGAAGTAATAGATATCATTTCCACCTTTTCCACCAGCTCTATCAGAAGTGAAAAAACCAGAATTTGACTGATCCATCAAAAATCCGAAATCATCTTCAGGACTGTTTAAAGAACTTCCCATATTTACAGGATAGTATAACTTTCCATTAATGATTTTACTTTCAAAAATATCTAAACCTCCTAAATTATAGTGTCCGTTTGAAGAAAAATACAAAGCACTATTATCCGCCATGATATAAGGGAATTTTTCGTCTTTGTGCGTATTGATTTCGCTTCCTAGATTTTTAGGAGCAGTATAGGTTCCGTCTTCATTAATCGTCACAGAAAACAAATCATAACCACCTTTTGATCCTGGAAGGTTTGCTGAAAAGTAAATAGTTTTATCATCCGAAGATAATACTGGGTTTTCAATTGCATATCCTTCTTGATTGAATGGTAACATCTCAAAGTTAGTCCATTCGTAATTGATCAATTCAGCTTTGAAGATTTTTAAATTGTGCTGTCCATTTTCTTCCACGCTTCTTGTAAAGTAAACTATATCTTGCGCATTGGATAACGCAACAGAACCTTCATTGTGTTCTTTAGTGTTGATTGCTCTTGAGAAATTTACTAAATTTTTAATATCTCCTTTTTGATTTAAATCGCCACAATATAAATTGTAGAAACCTTCTTCTTTGCTTCTCAATGCTCCAATTCTTTTTGAAGAAGAAACAATCACTTTATCTCTAAAAAATGCAGTCGCATGTTCAGAATATTCAGTGTTGATATTAAGATTTTTGAATTCGTACATGAATCCGTTTGGATCCAATGCTTTTATTGCTCGGTTTTCAACTTTACTCGTTGAAGTATCCGTGTAGTCATCACTAGTTTCAATCGCTGCCACGGGCCCTTGTGCATTTGCGAAAGTCACTGTGAATACTGCTAACGGAATTAGCAGCCTAAATGTGAACTTTTTCATTATAAAATATGTTGTACTATTGTTAATAATCTGATAACGTAAAGATAAAACAGTAATCCCGTTACCTAGATTTTATTAGCTAAATGACAAAAAAACTCGATAAGGAGTGACTCGTAGGGAAATCATGAAGTAAAAAACAGGTGTTTTCCCCTGTAAAATAGTGTGTTAGCCTGATTTAAAAGGGGCTATTGTATGCGATTCATTTGAAGTAATTCGTCTAAATAGATACGTTGATTGGACAATCGAGGTATTTTATGTTGACCGCCAAGTTTGTCTTTTTTCTTTAGCCAATCGTAAAATAATCCACGTCGAGCTACATGCAGTTTTAGACTATTTAAGGTTAGATTATTAAAGCGTTTTGCTTCATAATCAGAGTTAATATTTTGGAGTGCTTCATCCAACAAGAAAGCAAATTCATCAATATTATCGGGTGCTTTTTTAAACTCAATAATCCATTCGTGCGCACCTTTTTCTCCATCTTGCATAAAAATTGGTCCCGCAGTATATTCTACAATCTCTGATTTGGTAGCCAAACAGACTCTTTTCAACGCATCTTTTGCATTTTCAATAATCAATTCTTCTCCAAAAACATTAATGTGATGTTTGGTGCGTCCTGTTACCTTAATTCGATACGGATTTATTGAAGTAAAACGAATGGTATCTCCAATTTTGTAACGCCACAAACCTGCATTTGTCGTGATGATAACAGCATAATTTTGTCCAACTTGAACATCTGATAACGGAATTACTTTTTGATCGGGCAAATGATACGTATCCATCGAAATAAATTCATAAAAAATACCATAATCAAGCATTAATAAGAGCTCGTTGGAATCATTTCGATCTTGAATGGCAAAGAAACCTTCCGAAGCATTGTAAATTTCGTAATATTTAAATTCTGGTTTTGGCAATAAATTTCGATACTGTTCTTCATAAGGTCCAAAACTTACACCACCGTGAAAATACACTTCTAAATTTTCCCAAACTTCAAACAAATTCGCTTTTTGAGTTTGCGCTAAAACTTCATTCAACAACACTAACATCCATGAAGGAACGCCTGCTAAACTAGTCACATTTTCCCGAAGTGTTTCTTTAATAATCGCATCAATCTTCACTTCCCAATCGCCCATTAAAGACACTTTTGTACTTGGCGTGCTGCTAAATTCTGCCCAAAGCGGTAAATTATCAATCAGAATAGCGGATAAATCGCCAAAATAGGTACCATTTTGCTCATATAATTCTTTGCTTCCGCCTAAACGTAAACTCTTCCCATTAAACATTTGTGAATTTTCATTATTGTTTAAATACATACACAACAAATCTTTGCTGGCTGCGTAATGACAGAGTTCTAATGATTCTTCACTAACGGGAATAAACTTACTTTTCGCATTGGTTGTTCCGCTCGATTTTGCAAACCAACGAATGGGTTTAGGCCAAAAAATATTCGATTCTCCTTTGCGGGAACGTTCAATCATAGGTTGAATGTCTTCATAGGAAGTTACCGGAATTCGTTCTGTAAATGTTTTGTAATTGGTAATCGTTGGAAAATCGTATTGTTTCCCAATTTCTGTTTTTTTCGCCGTGTAAATCAAAGACATCAGCAACTCCAATTGTACTTCATGTGGATTGTTTAAAAAAAGCTCGATCTGATGAATGCGCTTTTTTAAAAACCAAGAAGCGATAGAATTTACTAATGGTATCGGCATTGTTTTTGGATTATTCGGTTGTGATTTTAGTTGATAAAATATGGCTACTCGCAAAAAGTTTTTTACATTCGTCAACGATCTTCTCAAGAAGCAATCATACTTTAAGTGAATAAAAATAGCAAAAAACTTTAATGATGTATCAAGGTGTTTTAACAAAAATGCAAACAGAGTTTGGAAAACCCATTCAATATTACCTAAATTTTGAAGATGATTTCCTGAATATGAATCAGTTACTCAATAAAACACTGACATTAAATTTTGAGAAATTTGAATGCTTAAATTGTCATTTAGACAAAGAAATTTACCGTCAAGGATTCTGTAAAAGCTGTTTTTTTGAAATTCCAACGGCTGGCGATTGGATTATGCGTCCTGAATTGAGCACCGCACATTTAGAGATTGAAGATCGTGATTTAGAATATGAGAAGAAAGTACAACTGCAACCACATATTGTATATTTAGCATTATCAAGCGAAATAAAAGTGGGTGTAACGCGCAAACGACAAGTTCCAACTCGATGGATAGATCAAGGTGCGATAAAAGCCGTAGAAATTGTGGAAGTTCCCAATCGATATTTAGCTGGAATTACGGAAGTTGCGCTAAAATCGTTTGTATCCGATAAGACTAATTGGCGAAAAATGCTTCAAAATCTCAATGAAGAAGCCGATTTACTCGCCAAAAAAGAAGAATTAAAACAATTCATTCCCGAAGAAGCCAAACAATACTATTTAAGCAACAGAGAAGTCGTAGAGTTGGAATTCCCTGTACTTTCCTATCCAGAAAAAGTAAAGAGCTTAAATCTCTCTAAAACGCCTAATTATCAAGGTGTTTTGAAAGGAATTAAAGGGCAATATTTAATTTTTGAAGACAATACTGTTTTCAATATTCGCGGAAATGAAGGTTTGGTTGTGAGTCTTGTAATTCATTAAAAGATTGAAAGATTAAAAGATTGAAAAAACAGAAAAATCACTTTCTAAAGTTTCTCGACTACGCTCGAAATGACAGCGATACATTTTCAAATCAAACCGTTTTCAAATCTTCAAATTGATACATTTTCCAATTGATACATTGTTATACCAGTTTTGCTTTAAAATTACTCAATAAAAAGGCAGTTATTTTTTCTTTAGGCAAAAAAGAAAATGCAAGCATAGCCATAGCTACGGTTACATTTTATTTTGAAGAATAAAGGAAAAAGCCCAAGTTTTTGTGGGTAAATTTAAAGTGAAAATGGTATTACATTGATTTCACTGTATCTTTCGCCTTTTCCTGCTGTTTTTTCGCTTCTTCTTCCGCTTTTGCCTTTGCTTCTGCTTCTTTTTTCTTTTTACGATTGCCTAATAAATTATCCAATACGCTCGTTACTTTATCTGTCGTCGTTGGTGTTGTTACCGTGGAATCTTTTTGCGAAGTATTTCCTTTAATCAATCCGCCTAAAATATTATTTACAGCATCATTTCCTGTGTCAATATTTCCTAAGGCTTCTTGTGCTTTTACTTTGGCTAATTTGGTGATCAAATCGGTAGTGGCACTTGCCAAATCCGTAGTGAAATTTGGACTTGTAAAGTTTCCTGTAATTTTTGTATTGACAGGAATTGTGATGTTTTTGGCATCTTCGGATTTAATTTCACCTAAAAGTTTGGTGATTTCTGAACCTAAGTATTTCGCTGGAATTTGAAATGTTGCATCATACGCCAATGATTGATCAAATCCGTGACTTCCCGAAACCGTAATTTTGATGTCTTTGTAATCAAACGAGAAAGGTTTTACGCTCACTTTTCCATCCTCAAACGATAATTTTGCTTTGATATCTTCAATATTAATTTTATTCAAATCAATAAAAGTAAGTTTATCATTAATCGTATTAAAAAAGTCTACATTGGATGATTTTAGTGTTGTCGTAAGCAATTCCGCAAACGCATTTCCTGAAATTGTTTTTAAATTTGGCGTATAGCTTTCGCCTAAATCACCTTTGAGTGAAATGGTTGTGTTTAATTTCCCATTCAACGCTTTGGCAACAGGCGCAATAGTTTGAAGCAACTCTAATCCGTTGAATGATTTTGACAAATCAAACGCACTCATGTCTAAATCCATGGCAAATGTTGGCGTGTCATTTTTGGTAGAAACCAAGCCGTTCATTTTTATTTTTCCATCAAACAAATCGGAAGTAACATTGGTTAAAATAGCTTCACCATTATCTAACAATAAGCTTCCTTTTACATCAGTCAGTTGAATATTATCGTAATATACCTTTTTTGAATTTACATTGATCGTACAATCTAAAAACGCTGGAATTTTTAAGGCTTCCCCTTTTTCAATTTCTGTATTTTTATTTTCGCTTCCTTCCGTACTTGCGACCATAAAATCATTCACATAAAATTCATTGGAATTTACATTAAAATTTCCTTTAAGTTTCCCTTCATCAAACAGAAAACCTAGTAAATTTTCAATCGTTCCAGTGGCGTTAAAGTCACTTTTTCCGCTTTTGGCGTCAAATTTTTTCAAGGTAATTCGTCCAGGAATAAAATCAATCATCGCTTCCGAAATGGCTAACGGATTTACGACATCTTTTGACGAAAATAAAAAGTCAGACACTTTCAACTTTCCAGTATTTTGAATGCGCTCATATTTTTTATCTTGAATGGTTTTCATGTCAAAACTCGTCATCAAATTAGCATCTATAATTCCACTTAATTCTTTGTTGAATTCGATCGGATAGGCTTTTGAAATGTTGCCTAAGTTTAATTTCCCAACAATACTCGCTTTTACTTTCGGGTTTGTGGTCAATTGAGAAAGTGTTCCGTTTCCACGGAAAGAATCTTCGTCAATTTTAAAAGCGACGTTGTTGATGTTTATATAAGTGTCTGCTGTTTTTCCAGTAGTATTTTTTAGTTCCACATCCATGTGAATGTTTTCAACACTTTTTGGCAAATCAGGATATTTGAAAGATGCGTTATTGGATACAATTTTGATGTCGATATTCGGAATACGTTCACTGTTTGAAATTCCGCTGATTTCTCCAGAAACCTCAAAGTTTCCAGCTGTTTTGACACCAGAAATATTTTTTGCGTACGCTTCTGGAATGACAGCTAAAAAGTTTTTAAAATCGGAAGAAGGCGTTTGCAGTTTTAGTTGTATTTCTTGCGAATCAGCATTTATTTTTACAAAACCATCAAACGTTAATGGCAATTGATTGATTAATGCTTCATTCTTCAAAAAAGTGTACGTATTTGTGGTCAAATCCATACCAATAAGCGCATCCAAAGTAATTTGTTGCGCGTTGATATAGTTCATGCCATCAAAATCGAAAGAAACAAGTGCGTTCGTTTTTGTGTCTAATTCAGATGCTGCCAATGAAAAATCGCCAAAACCTTCATGTTGTACGTTTGTCAACGTTAATTTCGTTTTACTTTTTACATCAGAATACGTAATGTCTGAATTAAAAATATGATAATTGTCTATTTTGAATTTAAAATCAGACGTTTCGGAGGTATTTTCGCTAGTTTTTTCGGTTTCGCTAGCTTTCGCAATATCGTAGTTTGCATTTCCATTTTCGTCCACTTGAATGTTCAGTTTTGCAGTATCGATGGTAAAACTATAAATCTGAATCGCTTCGTTTTTACCTTTAAAAAGTTCGCCAATAGCAGTGGTAACAGCCACTTCTTTTCCATAAAATAACGTATCATTTTCAAAAGGCGCATTGTTGATTACTTCCACATCTGTTAAAATAATGGAAGCTTTTGGGAAGTTTCGGAAGAAACTTACGTCCGCATCTGCAAAATCTACCCTTGCATTTACACTTTCATTGATGTTTTCTTTTACCATCGCAATAATTTTGCCTTTAAACAAAAAAGGTGCTGCGGCTAATAGAATGACACAAATTAGCAAGGTAATCCCAGTTATTTTTAATATTTTTTTCACTTTCATAGACTCAATTTTTATACGTCTTTAATAAAGCGAAATTACACAAAATCACTGTTAAGAAGATGCTAAATTTTCGGAATAATAGCAAGTCTTAGTCGGTATAGCTATCTAAGTCTATTTCTTCGCCAATTTCCAAGCCAAAACGTTTACGGAAGGCATATACGATGAGATATAAAAATGGAGTATCTAAAAAAGCGATGAACACTTTAAATAGAAAACCGCTGACAAGCAATCCTAGGTAAATATCCCAAGGTAAAATTTCAAATACACATAGTAATGTGATGACGGAAAATGTATCTACAAATTGGGATGCAAATGTGGAAAAGTTATTTCGGAGCCATAAATGTTTTCCTTTGGTCATTTTTTTCCAAAAGTGATATAATTGAATGTCTACAAATTGAGCAAATAAGTACGAAAGCATGGATGCGAAAACTGCCAAGCGCGCATTTCCAAATACTTGCGTAAAGGTTTCGTCACTTACGGGTGAGGATTCTAAGGCAGGAACTTGTTGTGATACATAAATAATTCCTAAGGAGAAAAAAGAAGCGAAAATTCCAGCAATTACCACTTGATTGGCTTTCTTTTTCCCATAGATTTCAGAAATGGCATCGGTAATTAAAAACGTGATTGGATATGGCAATAATCCGACAGAAATTTTAAATAATTTTTCGCCAAAAACTTCCATTTCAAACGGATACCAATAGAAAAACTTTTGAAAAATTAAGTTGGAAACTACCAACGAAGTAATGAATAATGCGGCTAAATATAAATAGATTTTAGCGGCGAGTTTTTTGTCGGTTACTGTCATTATACAAAGATAATAAACTTTGCTTTACAGAATTTGTGTTCTGTAAAAACTTGTAATTGTAGTCGATATTTATAAATTACGAGTCATAATTTGTAAAAAACTGACTGTAAGTGTTTTGATTTGAATCTTTCTGTGCGTATTTTAGTGTTAATCTTAATCACAAAAATTAGTATTATGAAAAAACAAAGTTTAAAAAGTTTATCGTTGAAAAAGAGTTTAGTTTCAAATTTAACTTCTGATGAATTAAAAGGAGGAACAAGAACTTCTAACCTTTGTACAGTTTATTGTTCGCTACAAGGAGGATGTGGAACTACAGGACCAGCACCTACTGATGACAATGCTTCTGTATGTAAATGTTTATAAAAAGAGAAGCCTTTCCAAGTATTTTTGGAAAGGCTTTTTTTTGAATTTAAAACAATGAATAATTATTTAATTTCAATTTCATAAGGTAACATCAATTGTGGACCTTTCATTTGTGTGAGTCTCTTCATTTTTTGAAGCAATAGGTAATTTTTATCACCCAATTCTTCTTTCATTATTTCTTCTTTTGTTTGAATCCATCCGCCTGTATATTGATTTATAATACTTTGTAAATCTTTTTCGTAGACTGGCAATTCTTTTATTTTATAATTGGTCATTTCAGCTGCATCTGCCGCCGCTTGTATTGCCATGTCTAATCCACCAATTTCATCAACCAATCCAATTTTAATAGCATCATTTCCTGTCCAAACACGTCCTTGTGCTATTGAATCCACAGCGGCTTGTGTCATACCACGTCCGTCAGCAACACGTTGCGTGAATAAGTCGTAAATATCTTCAATTCCTTCTTTAATCAATGCGCGTTGTTCATCGCTCAATGGTTCAAAAATACTATAATCTACTGCGTTTTTGTTGGTGCCAACTTGTTCTGCGTTAATCCCTAAATCTTCTGCGAGTTTGTGCATATTCGGAATCGTCCCAAAAACACCAATACTTCCAGTAATGGTATTTGGTTCTGCAAAAATCTTGTCTGCGTTACATGCAATGTAATATCCGCCAGAAGCGGCTAAATTCCCCATAGAAACAATTACGGGCTTTGTTTTCTTTGTGATTTCAATTTCTCTCCAAATCAATTCGCTTGCTAAGGCACTTCCTCCAGGAGAGTTGACACGCAATACAATGGCTTTTACTTTCTCGTCTTCTCTAGCTTCTTTCAACGCTTTTTTGATCACGCCTTGTCCTATCATGATTTCATCGCCTTCACCATATATAATTTCACCTTGCGCATAAATCACAGCAATTTTATCATCACTAATTTTTACAGTTGATTTTTTTCCTGCATACGCCGCATAATCATAAATATTGACTCTATTTACGTCACTATTTGCGCCCAACGCATGTTGAATTCCTGCTTCGTATTCATCTTCATATCCAATTTTATCAACCAACTTAGAGTTCAGAGCGAGTTTGGCGGTACGTCCTGCTAATTCATCTGCTAAGGTGTTTAGTTGCTCAGCTGTCATGTTTCTGCTTGCGCCGATTTCTTTTTTCATTTCATCCCAAATAGATAGTAAGAACACAGAAATTTGCTCTCTATTGGCTTCGCTCATTTCTTGATTTAAATAGCCTTCAACAGCACTTTTGTATTTTCCGTGACGAATCACTTCCATTTTTACGCCATATTTTTCTTGAAAATCTTTGTAATACATGCGTTCCATTGCCAAACCTTTAAAGTCCAATCCGCCAACTGGATTTACATATATCGTATCTGCTACAGAATTTAAGTAGTAATCTTTTTGAGAATAATAATCGCCATAAGAAACGATGAATTTGCCCGATTTTTTAAAGTTAACTAACGCATCACGCAACGCTTTTGTTTGCGCCATTCCGGCATCAATAGCATTATTTTTGATAGAAATTCCTTTAATTTTACTATCGGTAGCCGCATAATTGATAGCGTCAATAATGTTGAACAATCCATCATATCGTGGTTCATTTGGGAAAAAAGGTAAGTCGCCATAATCAAACTTTCCAGCATAATCATTAATTGGCATATCTAAGTTTAACTCTAAAATAGAATTGCTTTTTACCACAACGGTATCTGAGTCCGATCCGCCTGAAAAAGCAATTAAAATAAGTAACAAAAAGAAACTGAGCACACAAAAAACTCCAATTCCGACAACTGTTGAAAGTACACGTTTTAAAAAATTCATAGCATTTATATTTAGTTAACTTGCTGCAAAAGTATTTATTAATTGAATAATTAGGAAGTAAGTATGCTTTTATGTTACAATGTTACAGTTTTTGTGAAATTAATCCGTTCTTAATTTTTAAACTAAAAAAGAAGTATTTCTGAGTCTTTTAAGAACCTTGAAAAACATTTGTAAACCGTAATTTTTAAGAATCGAATCCGTATATTTTGACTATATTTGGCGCAGCTTTTTAAGGAAAAATCTATTCAATTACATCCAAACTTGTTACACACTACATATATATCTATCGGAAGTAATGTTGGCGACAGACGCGCGCATTTGCAGCATGCCGTAGCGAAACTTTCTGCTGAAGTTGGACGTGTTGCAAAAATTTCGGCTATTTACGAAACACCAGCTTGGGGTTTTGAAGGTGGCGATTTTTATAATGCGTGTTTGTGTTTACACACAGAATTGTCTTCAGAAGATGTAATGACGAAAATTTTGGAAATTGAAATTGCATTGGGACGTGTAAGAAGTGATGCAAAAGGCTATCAAAATCGGATTATTGATATTGATATTATTTTTTATGAAGATGAAATCCTGAAAACGGACTTATTGCAATTGCCGCATCCGTTAGCACACGAACGAAAATTTGTCATGCAACCGTTGTGTGATATTGCTCCGAGTAAAATTCATCCAATATATAAAAAAACAGTCTTTGAATTAAATGCCGCAATTGCGGAAGACGGTATTGAAAAAAGTGTTGAAACGCTGCAAAATCCCGACGAGAAAAAAGATTTCGCTCGATTTAATTATATTGCCATCGAAGGAAATATTGGCGCAGGAAAAACGTCTTTAGCGGCTAAAATTGCCGAAGATTTTAATGGTAAATTAATCTTAGAACGCTTTGCAGACAATCCGTTTTTACCAAAATTCTACGAAGATAATATGCGCTATGCATTTCCGTTAGAAATGTCGTTTTTGGCAGATCGCTATCAACAAATTTCAGACGATTTAGCACAGTTAGATTTATTTAAAGATTTTATTGTTTCGGATTACGATATTTTTAAATCCTTGATTTTTGCCAAAGTTACCTTGCAACAAGACGAATTTAAACTCTACAGAAAGTTATTTGATATCATGTACAGCGAAATTCCAAAACCTGATTTGTACGTGTATCTTTATCAAAATACAGAACGTTTATTGCGAAATATCAAAAAGCGTGGTCGCGATTATGAACAAAAAATTCCTTCTGAATATTTGGATAAAATCAACAATGGCTATTTAGAATTTATACGAACACACAAAGATTTAAACGTCAAAATCATCGACGTTTCTGAGTTGGATTTCGTAGCAAATGCCAACGATTATCAAAAAATTATTTCAGAAATTCAGGAAGTTTTATAGACTTGTTGGAATGTTGGACACGCTTCGCTTTTAGACTTAACTATCCATAGGTCAGTTCAGTGAATTTGTGAAACAAATTTGTATCCAAAACTCCTTTGAAATTAAATTACTTCTCGATACATCAAATCACAGATTTGCCACTCGATTTGACAGTCTAAAAAATCTAACAATCGAAGAAGTCTAAGAAGAAAGACCAATCTTCGAAAACACATCCCAGATCACAACACCCGCACTTACGGAAATATTGAGCGAATGTTTCGTACCAAATTGTGGAATTTCAATCACATAATCACTTGCAGAAACGACTTTTTGTTGTACGCCTTTCACTTCGTTTCCGAAAACGAGCGCGTATGTTTTTCCCTTTGCGGGATGAAAATCGTTCAATAGTACGGCATTTTCAGCCTGCTCAATAGAAGCGACTTTTACACCTTTTTCTTGGAGTTCTTTTACCAATGCTAAGGTATCTTCTCTGTATTCCCACGCCACGGAATCTGTCGCGCCAAGCGCCGTTCTATGAATATCTTTATGTGGTGGTTTTGCGGTAATTCCACACAAATAGATCTTTTCAATCAAAAACGCATCACTGGTTCTAAAAACCGAACCAATATTGTTTAAACTGCGAATATTATCAAGAATAATAATCACGGATGTTTTTTGGGACGATTTGAATTCATCCACACTTAATCGGTCTAGTTCACTATTTTTGAGTTTTCTCATAGGTAATTCGTGAGATTTCCTTGAATTTAATTAAATTCGCAAGTAACATTTCTGCAAAAATAACATTAAAAATAGCAAACATTGGCAAAAAGCACCGCGAAAAAGGTAACTCCTTTGATGAAACAATATAATACCATCAAGCATAAGTATCCAGATGCATTGTTGTTATTTAGAGTCGGAGACTTTTATGAAACTTTTGGCTCAGATGCCGTCAAAACTGCCAATATTTTAGGAATTGTTTTGACACATCGAAATAATGGCGGCGACAATGTAGAACTTGCAGGATTTCCGCATCATTCGTTAAATACGTATTTACCAAAACTTGTCAAAGCGGGCGAACGTGTTGCTATTTGTGATCAATTAGAAGATCCAAAACAAACGAAAACCATTGTAAAACGTGGTGTTACCGAATTAATTACGCCAGGTGTTGCCTTTAGTGACGAAGTATTGCAAGCCAAAACCAACAACTTTTTATGTGCGGTTCATTATGGAAAAAAACTCTTAGGCATTTCTTTTTTAGATGTTTCTACGGGAGAATTTATGACGACACAAGGAAACGAAGAATACATTGACAAGTTGTTGCAAAACTTTAAACCGAGCGAAATTCTCATCCCAAAACAGAAAAAAGTTGCTTTTGCAGATACCTTCGGAACCAATTTACATGTATTTTATTTGGACGATTGGGTTTTTAAAGATGATTTCGCTAATGAAAAACTCATCACACATTTTGATGTAAGTTCGCTCAAAGGCTTCGGAATAGAAGATTTAGCCGAAGGAATTATTGCGTCTGGCGCGGTTTTACATTATTTGTCAGAAACACGACATAATAAGCTGCAACATATCACCGCGATTGCACGCATTGCGGAAGATGAATATGTGTGGATGGATCGTTTTACGGTCAGAAATTTAGAATTATACGCTTCCACATCGTTCAATGCGATTACCTTGATTAACGTCATTGATAAAACGATTTCTCCCATGGGCGGACGTTTGCTGAAACGTTGGTTGGCATTGCCGTTAAAGAATGCTCAAATTATAAAGCAACGTCACGAAGTCGTGAATTATTTGTTGCATCAAGAGGATGAATTAGGTAAAATTCAACAGCACATTCGACATATTAGCGATTTGGAACGTTTGATTTCTAAAGTTGCCACGGGAAAAGTCTCGCCAAGAGAAGTCATTCAACTCAAAAATTCTTTAGAAGCGATCATTCCGATTAAACAAATTACAAAAACAAGTGCCAATGAGGCGTTAAAAGTGATTGGCGATACTATTCATGAATGTGAGTTGCTTCGATCTAAAATTAAAGAAACGCTCAATGAAGACGCGCCAGTAAATATTTTGAAAGGAAACGTCATTGCCAATGGGTATTCTGATAAATTGGATGAATTACGCGCAATTGCTTTCTCTGGAAAGGACTATTTGGATAAAATGTTGGAGCGTGAAAGTGAAATTACTGGAATTTCATCTTTAAAAATAGCGTCGAATAATGTGTTTGGCTATTATATAGAAGTCAGAAATACGCACAAAGCGAAAGTTCCGGAAACGTGGACGCGAAAGCAAACGTTGGTGAATGCCGAGCGATATATTACGGAAGAACTGAAAGAATACGAAACCAAGATTTTGGGTGCTGAGGAAAAAATCATGCAAATTGAACAAGAGTTGTTTGCGGATTTAGTCGTTTGGATCAATCAATATATAAAAGCAGTTCAGCAAAATGCCAATATTATTGCAAAACTCGATTGTTTATGCGGGTTTGCAACTTTAGCCAAAGCGAACAATTATACCTATCCTGAAATTGACGACACCTTTGATTTAGAGATTAAAAACGGACGTCATCCTGTGATTGAACAGCAATTGCCCATTGGCGAAAGTTATATTGCGAATGATGTGTTTTTGGATAGAGATTCGCAGCAAATCATTATGATTACCGGTCCGAATATGAGTGGTAAATCGGCTATTTTACGTCAGACCGCGTTGATTGTATTGTTGGCGCAAATGGGAAGTTTTGTGCCCGCAGAATCTGCTAGAATAGGTTTGGTGGATAAAATTTTTACACGTGTCGGCGCAAGTGATAATATTTCGATGGGCGAATCTACATTTATGGTAGAAATGAACGAAACGGCTTCTATTTTGAATAATATTTCGGAGCGAAGTTTGGTGTTGTTGGATGAAATTGGTCGCGGAACGAGCACATACGATGGAATTTCGATTGCGTGGGCAATTTCGGAATATTTACATGAGCATCCATCGCGAGCGAAAACGTTGTTTGCCACACATTATCATGAATTGAACGAAATGACAGAGATTTTTGATCGTATTAAGAATTACAATGTTTCTGTAAAAGAATTGAAAAATAATGTATTGTTTTTGCGTAAATTGGTCAAAGGCGGAAGCGAGCACAGTTTCGGAATTCACGTCGCAAAAATGGCGGGAATGCCGCAGCAAGTGATTCACAAAGCCAATAAAATTTTAAAGCGTTTAGAAAAATCACATTCGAGTGAAGAACTCGCCGATGATTTAAAAGCGGTAGAAAATGATATGCAGTTGAGTTTTTTCAATATGGATGATCCGTTATTGGAAGAAATCAAGCAAGAAATTTTAATGACAGATATTGATACGCTTACGCCGGTAGAAGCATTAATGAAGCTCAACGAGATCAAACGCATGTTGCAACCTAAAAAAAAGTGATTGATACTTAGTTGATTAAAAAATAATTCATTCTTTTTCTTCAAAACATTTTGGTATTAAAAGAAATGTTTTAAATTTGCATCCGCAATACAGTAGCAGTATTGCACGCTCTTTAACAAATTGCGAAAATAGCTCAGCTGGTAGAGCGCAACCTTGCCAAGGTTGAGGTCGCGGGTTCGAGCCCCGTTTTTCGCTCAAATATAAAATCCACGCTCGAGTGGTGGAATTGGTAGACACGTTGGACTTAAAATCCAATGACCTCTGGGTCGTGCGGGTTCAAGTCCCGCCTCGAGTACTGAAACCCTTCTTAATCTTTTGATTTTGAAGGGTTTTTTTATGCTTGAAAGTTAGATTTTATTCAGAAAGTAATTGTGTTTACGGAAAACCGTAGTTTTCTTCTTTAATATCTTAATAAATTAGGAGAAAATATAAAATTATGTGGAAACCAAGTAAAAATATATTATTCTTTTTAGTCATCGGAAACGCTACTCTTGCGGGAATTTCACTCTATTTAGTGAATTGGAAAGTTTTTGAAAATGCAACGGGAAGAGATATCTATCGAGAAATAGCAACGCCCGTTTTATTTTTTTGTTTGGCTATCTTTTTTGTATTTCCTTATGTGAAAGAATTGAAGAATATACTAGAAGATTAAGCATTGTATTTTTTGTTGTTGAAAAAAACTTCTTTATTCCTTACCATAAACGAAGGCATCACCGTAATCAAATCTTCTTTGGTTTTTGTAATTTAGTTCATTAACCAAAACTTTAGACCATGTTAAAAAACATTTTAAATTTACAAGGAATTCAAATCGTACCGAAATCTATACAACAATCCATCAATGGTGGCGTAAGTAGCTGCATTATCAATTGCAGACAAGATTTTGCAGATTGTAGAGAAGATGGAAGACCAAATTGTTCCGCAAATTTAGCAGCTTGCAGAGCCGCTTGTTCATAACGAACGTAAAATAATTACGGTTTAACCATAACACAAGTAATGTTTATTCTTATTCTTCTCTTAATATATATCTTAATTTAGCATAAAACATATTGAGGTTTAGGGGAATCTCATTATAATAGTATTATTCTATTAGATAAAAGGGAGATCATTCTTATGACTACTCCCTTTTTTTTAGTGTTGCTGAGGAAACTTAGAGAAATATAAAAGTTCGTTATATATTAAATTGAGAAATTAGGGGGTCTCATTTAGTAATTGTAATAACTTCCATTAACCTAAAAAGGGATTTCCCAAACTTTCTAAAGTTCAAAAAACCCTCCTAATAAAATCTTCTCAAAGATTAATTTTTTTTATTTAGATTAAATATAAACAATTATATTTGCACTTGAATGTGCTAATTTAATTTTATGTCTTTTTTAGTCGATATAGAACCAATTCAAAAAAAATCTCATAAGAAAAAGAGTAAAGCAGCAAAAAAATGCAAGAGTAAATGCTGTGATAAATTTAAAAAGGGCAAGCGTTGTAAACGTTGCCCCATGTTTGATTTATTGAAAAAAGCTTCTTAAAAGCTTACTCTTTTTTATTTGAAAGCGTTCAATTCAGTAATGTCAAATCCTGTGATTAATAGGTGAATATCATGTGTTCCTTCATAGGTAACCACACTTTCTAAATTCATCATGTGTCTCATGATTGAATATTCACCCGTAATACCCATTCCTCCTAACATTTGTCGAGCATCACGCGCTATTTTTAATGCCATATCTACATTGTTTCGCTTTGCCATCGAAATCTGAGCAGAAGTTGCTGTACCATTTTCACGCATTACACCCAAACGCCAAGCTAGTAACTGAGCTTTGGTAATTTCTGTAATCATTTCGGCTAATTTCTTTTGTTGTAATTGAAACTGTCCAATTGGCTTTCCAAACTGAATACGTTCTTTGCTGTAACGTAAAGCGGTGTCATAGCAATCCATCGCTGCTCCAATAGCTCCCCAAGCAATCCCAAAACGTGCCGAGTCTAAACAACCAAGCGGCGCTCCAAGTCCAGATTTGTTAGGTAATAAGTTTTCTTTGGGAATTTTCACATTATCAAAAATAAGTTCTCCAGTAGCTGACGCTCGTAGTGACCATTTGTTGTGTGTTTCTGGAGTAGAAAATCCTTCCATACCGCGTTCCACGATTAATCCATGAATGCGTCCTTCTTCATTTTTTGCCCAAACAACGGCTATTTGACAAAAAGGAGCATTTGAAATCCACATTTTTGCACCATTTAAAAGATAATGATCGCCCATATCTTTAAAATTCGTAGTCATTCCACCTGGGTTTGATCCGTGATCAGGTTCCGTTAATCCAAAAGATCCAATCCATTCACCAGAAGCTAACTTTGGCAAGTATTTTTGACGTTGTGCTTCGTTTCCATATTTCCAAATAGGATACATCACTAATGATGATTGTACTGAAGCTGTAGAGCGAACTCCTGAATCTCCACGTTCAATCTCTTGCATAATCAATCCGTAACTAATTTGATCCAATCCAGCGCCACCATATTCTTCTGGAATATAGGGACCGAAAGCACCAATAGTTGCTAAACCTTCTATAATTTGTGATGGAAATTCTGCACGTTGTGCATATTCTTCAATAATTGGAGAAACGTCTCTTTTTACCCATTCACGGGCTGCGTCTCTTACTAATTTATGTTCGTCTGTTAAAAGCTCGTCTAGATTGTAATAGTCAGGAGCTTGGAATAAATCTGGTTTCATTGGTATACATTTATGTTTACGAAAACGTTTGCAAATTTACGGAAAGATATTTAACAAAGTCCTCTCCTATTGTTGTATTTTTTTTTAAATTTCCATCTAAATATTTCATTACGGCGGAGTTATTTAATCATATCATCAAATACGATTGATCATTTGCCCTGCATTCTCTCAAATAAATTTTCTTTTCTGGCATAACTAAATATTTACCTCATTAAAGCCGCATTAGTCACATCTTTCATATTAGCGGCTACTATCATTTCGGTATCTAAAACTTTGAAATGCTTTTACCACAATCTATTTTAGCTTGCTCTTTTGGTCTTATACCATTTTTAGGAAAGACATAAAAAAAGGCTTCTGATTTCTCAGAAGCCTTGATTTGCTTAGTAGCGGGAACTGGACTCGAACCAGTGACCTTCGGGTTATGAGTTTGTAAACAAAAAATAAATATTACTGAAAATCAATTAATTACAATAAAAACCCTGCTAATATTTTAATAAAATATACTCGTTTGTATACTCGTTTTGAGTTCCTCTTTTGAGTTATTAATATTCAAATATAACAAAAAAATCTTACTATGAATATTTTTCAAAAAGGCAATAACACTTCTAATTCACGATTCAAATAAAAAATTGCTGAGTTTGGCACATTGTATTGCTCTATAATCATTTTAAAAGCTTCATCCAGTGTTTCTGCTACAACAGCAACGTAATAATCTTCTTTATATGGTTTTCTGTATTTAAACCAATACGCATTCTTAGGAGTCATAAAAAGGGGATTTTATGATACAAAAAAACACTCAAATTAATTGTGTCACAATTAATTTGAGTGTTTTTTACTGCAAAGACAGGAAGTCTATTTTTTGGTATTATTCTTTTCCAAAGCTTTCTGATTTAATTGAAAATCAGGATGCCCTGTTTGCCAAAATGCAAAAGCATAAACATTTGCCCATTCTTGATAAGCTTGGGCAATAGTTGTGCCGTCTCCATGCCCTGAATCTTTGTATACAGCAAATAATATAGGATTATTAGATATATTTGCCGCTTGAAGCCTAGCTGTAAATTTACCAGATTGCCATGGAGCAACTCTTGGATCATTCATTCCTGCTGTTACTAAAGTAGCGGGATAGTTTGTGCTGTCTTTTATATTTAAGTAAGAATCCATTTCGATCAGCCCTAAACATTCTATGGAATCTTGTATAGTTCCAAATTCTTTAAAATTAGTTCCACTTGAACTTTCTTCATATCGTAATGGATTCATTATGCCTACTTCAGAAATAGCAACTTTAAAAAGATCAGGTCGTTCAGTCATAGCTCTTCCTATCATAATACCGCCCGCGCTTGAACTCCATATTGCATTGTGTTGATTAGAGGTATATCCATTATCTATCATGTATTCCATACAAGCAATCAAATCTTTCCAAGTATTGGGTTTGGTTGTTTTCATTCCATCTTTATGCCAAGCATCTCCTTTCTCTCCTCCTCCTCTTACATGAGCTGTTGCAAAAACACCTCCCTTAGCAACCCAAGCTAATGTTACGGGTGAAAAATATGGTGACATATTTTCTCCATAAGCTCCATAACCGTCCATAAAAACGGGATTCTTACCATTTAACTCAATATCTTTATGATGTATAATTGATAAAGGAACTAAAGTACCGTCATGGGAAGGAACTTCTACTTCTTTTACGATGAAATCCATGAATTCAGGATAAACTGCGTTAGACTTTAAGTCTTTTAATTCAAATATTTCTGTATTTGTATTGTATAGAAATCTTTGACTACTGCTTAACCAACCGTTCAAATATATTACTAATTGTAAAGGATTTTGATCTAATGATTTTATAGAAATAGTAGAAGATTCTCTAGGTAATTTTATGAGTGTGCTTTTTGAGTTATTTAGCTTGTACAATTGCGCTTGTACACCATTTTTCACGGTAGAATAAAATAGCCCATCTTTTGTAATATCAAAGTCTTGTATTACCTCATTCTCTTTTTCTGATACAATTGTTTTTGCTTCTTTTGAAACAATATTTAAGAGATTTATACTTAAATTAGATGCGTTTTTAGCAGACTTGTAGAATAAGCTATCACCTGATAATATTCCTGAAGTCTTGTATACTTTATCTTCTTTTTTGAAAAGAGGTTTCCAATTGATTTTCCCTTTTCCTAGTTCGTCCATGTTTGCGTAATAACTATCAAAATAATTACCCACATCTACCATATATGCAAAAATATACTTATCGGAACTACCTTTTATGTCAACAATAGGATAATCTACATTGTTGAGGTTTAATTCAGGGTTATTTTTAGCACTTAAAATTATGTTTAATTGTTTTGGATCTTGCCCAATTTTATAAAGTACTGTTTCAGTATTCTGTTTAGACGTTTTATCATCGTTATATAAGTTAGGAAAGTGTAAATAAGTAAAACCACTATCATCTTTCAACCAATCAACTCCATAGAAAGAATCTAACCAACAATGATCTATAATTTGAGGTAGTAGTTTTTTATTTTTCATATCATATATAACAGCTTCCGAATACTCTCTGCCTTTGTATGTAAGAGATATTACTACATATTCTCCATTGTGACTTGGATTGATATAATTAATCACATATTCGTTGTTAGTTTCAGGTTTAAAACTATTAGGATTAAAAATATGTTCTTCAGTTCCTTCAAAACCATTTCTATAATATAATTGGTATCGATTTTCATTTTGTTCTTTCTTTAAATAGAAATAAAGATTATTTTTTGTGATGTGCAACCTATTAATATAAAAACTCTTTCTATTGTCAATTTCATATAAATATGTAGCTAAACTATCTCTATTACTGATGTTATTTATTATATTTTCAGAATATTGACCTTGTAATCTATACCAATCTTGAACAATTGAATCTTTTGCATCTTCTAAATTACGAAATGGATCATTTATTTGTTTCCCCCAATAATTATTACTCGTGTTTGATTGTTCAATTTTTGGGTATTCAGGATATTGAATGTTTTGTTTAAATGATAAGCAAAATAATAATGTTAAGTTGGCAATATAAAATTTTTTCATTTTTTTGACCTTTTTATTGATGTAAAACTACATCAAGAGTGCCAAAGTATTTGTAATAAAAAGTACGTTGTAGTTGATATTTATAAATAACAATTTATGAAGCCCCTAATTGTTTTATGAAATAAGAGGGTTTAATCCCTGTTTTTTTATAGAAAGCATTTGCAAAAGATTGCGAATTAGCATAACCTACTTCTTCTGATATTGAAGCGATAGTATATTTACGAAATTGTTTATCTTTTTTTAGTCTTTCAATAACATACTCTATTCTTAAATCATTGATATAAGTGTTAAATGTTTTTTTCATGTTTACATTTACTACTTTAGATAAATAGGAAGAATTAGTTTGTAAAAGATCAGCGACTTTATTTAATGTTAACCCCTGCTCAATATATTTTTTCTCTTTTTCAAATTTTTGTAATTTTTGCAATATTATAGTAGTAACATCATTAGCAATTTCATTAGAAACTGACTTTTCTTCTTTAGAATTTTTATTGCTTTTACTTTCATTAATGAGTTTATTAAAACGTTTTTTGTAGAGTTTTTCTCTGTATCTAATTATGTAAAGTGAGCCTAAAACTAAGACTAGTGAAATAATAATTAAAATTGAAATTATATAAGATGCCTTTCTTGTTTTTTTATCTAATCTATTAATAATCAACTGTTTTTCATCAAGCAATAGGGTTGTATCGTACTTTCTAATAATATTTTTACTAATATATTCAAAATCACTATCTAAAATACTATCAGTTTCCAATAAGCGTTCAATATATAGCAATTGATCCTGAATGTTGTCTTTTGATTTTGCATCATCAATCAGACTTTCATAAACTTTTCTAAGTCCCGGGAATACATACTTTGTCTCTTGATATATGGAATCTGATTTTTTGAAAAAAATTATTGATTTATCTATTTCACCCAAATTTTTCAGACATTCAGCTTTATTAAAATAGCATATAGCTAAACCATAATTCTTTCTATGTGGTATAGCCTCATTGAGTATATTTATAGCTTTTTCATAATCTTTTTTAAAATATAATGTAGTTCCTAGTGAACTTAAAAAGTCATAATATGATGAAGTATCATTTAAAATCTTACTTTCTTCCAGTCCTCTATTAATATAAACATCTGCTGAATCTAATTTTCTCAATCTCAAATAACCATTTGCAACATTATATATTCCTGCTAGGTATATTTGAGGATGGTCTTCTTTAAAATTATCAATATTCATAATATAATCTAAATACTGATTATAAAGTATTATCGATTCTTCATATTCTCCATATCTATCCTTTAATGCTGCTATAACTAATTTGATATTATTTAATTGATTTTTATTATTTCTTTCAGTAGCATATTTTTTAGCGATAAGATAATTATCTAATGCCTCTTTGTAGTTACCTTGCTCAAATAGCCAAACTCCTTTTTGATAATAACCATAAGCAGGATAACTTCTGTGTTTGCTATTTTTTGTAATATTTATAATACTATCGCAATATTTTAGGATTGATGGTATTTCTTCAGAATCTATAAATAGATATGAAATAAGCTTGTAACCTCTCGCAATTTGAATAGTATCATTTTCTAGTTTCCCTTTTTTTAGATAAGCATCTGCATAACTCCTTGCTTTTTCTCGAAAATCATATTCATTCTCATAAAATTGGTTCTCCAAGTATTCATAAGATTTTATCAAAAGAGAATCTGCTTGACCAAAAATCAAGTTACAATTAACAATAATAAAGAATAGTGTAAAAAAAATAGTCTTCAAAACCTAGGGTTAGCTTTAGAATTAATAAAATTTTAGCGTAAAAATACTGTTTTTTCAAACTAATATATAATTGTATGTAAATTATTACTAAAAGTGCAATTTAGATTTAAAATAATGAAAATCAGAATTTTACGCTTTTTTAAATGTGATATTTATAAATTTATCAATATGAAATTTATAAATACGGTATAGTGTTTCTTGCTTCTAAACTAATCTCGACCTTACATTTACAACATCAAAAAAATGAATGCGCATCATTTTAAAAGTAAAAGTATAATTTTTAAAAAACAGCAAACATGGCACTAGAAAACTTAATCAGTATTGAGTTTACCACCGAAGAACTTACGGCACTCGACACACACTTAGACGGCATCCAACAAGTGCTCGCCGGAAAAACCGTAAACCTTACACCCGACCAACGCCGACAATACGGAAGTATTGGCAACCAAAATAAACTCATAGTAGACAAAGCAAAAAACTATATGGAACAGCATCCAAACTGGATTCCCAACTTTTTAGACAAAGTAGAGTTTGACAAAGACTACACCGCACGCCAACAAATGGAGCAACGCACCCAACGCCTGCAAAATCTCACACAGCAATTGCTCGATACCAAAACACTTTTAGATCACGACAATTATACCAACTCACTCAGTTTTTACAGAATGATGCGCTACTTAGCGGGCGAAAATGAAGCGGGTTCTAAAACGGTATATGAAGATATGAAAGTACTTTTTAGTAAAAGTGCAAGGACTGCCAGTGATGATGAGGAACAAAGTACAACCCCATGATACACAAAGAACAACGTAAAAAGCTGAAAGAAGTATTGGGACATAACTACACAGAACAAGTGTTGAAAATTTTAAAGGAACACAAAGTAACCAACAGAAGAGGAACAGCGTATGGGAAATCTATGATTCGGAATGTATTTAATGGACTCAACGAAAACAAAGCTATTGAAAATGCTATTTTAGAACTGTATACCCGAAGTATAGAGAAAACCGAAAAAACGGAATCGCTTAAAAATCAGTTGTTGGGTATATCTGATTCCTAGAGCAGTAATAAGCGTTACGTGTCATTGTATGTAGGTTGTATCATAAAAAATTGACGTTCCATATAAAATAGTTGCGGTTATACAAAGAATTGGTAACGTTCCTTAAAAACTCCTTAGGGTTGTATAAAAGATATTTGAGATTAGTTAAACACTCTTTAAGGTTGAATAAAAAATATATAGGGTTAAATAAAAAATATGTTGGGTTGTTTAATAAAATTATGGGGTTCGTGTAGGGGTTATAAGCCTTAAATAACCCAAAAAAATGATAAACAAACCTAAAATATTCAATAACTAACCAAAACAAACTATTTGTAAAAGGGCTGACAATGATAAATGAACCTAAACTAATGATTAATGAACCTCAATGAAATATTAAATAACATGATTAAACGTCATTTCAAAAGATCACATTGAGGCTATTGAAATGACACAAAAAAACTCCCGTGAAAACGGGAGTCTATAATAAACAATAAAACAGTTGTTTATTTAGTGTGTGAAAACCAAAGACACATAATTTTAAATCATAATTGTATTGCAAATATGACTGAATATCCCTAAAAAAACAGTCGTGGAAACCGAAAAACGAACGAGTAGGTATGTATTTTAAAACTTAATAATTATGAGTAACGGAATTAAAAGAATTGGAAAAGGATTATTTGCTATCTTTATGATTAAGCTAACCTTAGTAGTTGGTGTATTAGCATTTCAAGCGTGTCAAACCGAAAGTAACTTTGACAATGGAGTTTCAGAAGAAGCAAAAACTAATTTTTTAGCGGCTTTACAGGAGAGTAACCAAAGAATTAGAGAAATAAATCTAAAAAAATTAAGCGATGATACACATAATAATGACAAATATGAGTTTACTGCAAAAGATGATGAAAGTCCTTTAAGCTTGAAGCAAATATGCTTGGAAGTCCTTTTGGGTAGTACTAATGATAGTTTAACTAATACAAGTGATCCTATTGACACATCAGATGTAAATACATTAGGAGATGTTTTTGATATAGCTGATGCGACAAATACAAGACCCGTAGCTATTAATGATAGTATTGTTAATGATGTAGCAAATGACCCAATAGCTTTCGGTTTTAGTATGTGTTTTGATATACAAACTGAACCAATTGAAGCAGCTTTAGATCCTGCGATACAAGCAGCTCGTAATTTTCTATTATCAAGAGATTTAACGGAAGCTGATATTCAAGAAGCATTAGATGGTGCTGACGAATCTGCAATGATTCCAATTGTACACGCTGTGTTAGTTGTGGAAGCTGAAGCTGAAGGGTTAGTGATGAATACAGAATTAGACTTTATGTCATCAATAATGGGAGTACAAACTATGAAAGCACAAAGTTGGGGAATTATAAGTGGTTGTGCAATATCTACACTTGGACTAGATTCTTTGGCAGACCTAAGAAGTGCTTTACAAGGGAAAAAAGTGTCAGGAAGGGCTTTGAAAAATGCCTTTAAAAAAGTAGCTAAACAATTCGTTAAAGGATTGTCGGGTTGGGGAACAATATTACTTGTGATTGAATTTGGTGCTTGTGTAGCTGTTGGTCATGCATTTTAAAAAATAATATATGGAAGATTATAAAGGATTATTAATTGGAATTTTAGCGCTTGTTATTTTTAGATTTACTATCGGTAGTTATTTAAGAAAAAAAATTAAAGAACATCGAGAAAAGAAAAAATAACAAACTATGTGGAATACAATAACTATTATAATATGTGTCCTTGCGTTAGCTTTCAACTCTTATGGTTGGATGAATTACTTACAAACAACAACTAAACAGAAGGTTGGAACAGTTTTTATGTAGTAGCTACCTTTTTGATCATTATTATGCTTATTGCTAGGGTTGAAAAGATATTATAAAACGATAAATCTTGAAAAAATACACCTCTATATTATTGCAAATAGTAAGTATAACGATTATCGTTACTTTCACGTATTGGATTACTCAAGAATATTTGGTATTCAACAATAGCTTTCTTAAAGTAAAGATTTTAAGTCCATTATTTTATTTATTACCTACGATAATTGGCTTCTTAATAAGTTTAGTATTAGCTATCAAATTTGATAGTATTTCTAAATTTATCCAAAGACTGAGTCTTACGTTTGTGAATACATATCTATTCTTGTCCATTTTCTTGGGAACTTCAAAATATTGTGAAGATGAAAAAAATATGGAATTAGCGTACCTAGTATTCTTATGGTTTATTTTTTTGAGTACCGTTTTTATATTAATCAGATATGTACTTCCTAAATTAAGTTTTAGAGATATTTTAATTATTGGAGTTTCAACATTAATAGCATTTGTCGATTTCTTTTTCTTTTTCGTAACTCTTGATATTTTGTATTATATAAGTTGGTTTAAAATTATAAATCCCACATAACAGTTAATCCATAAGCAATGATTTTTTTACATTTAACCACAGGACAAAATATTTTTAAATGGATAGGAATCTTAACAGCAACCTATTTTACTGGTCAGCTTCTCAGATTTATTCTTAAAAAAGCAGGAGTCAAGATTGACAAAGAAAAATATGATGATGACGATAGTGAGGAAACTAAAACATCATAACAAATTACAAAACAATGAAAAAAATACTCTTTATCGTTTTTAGAGTTTTAATCACAATAGTACTCATCGGAAAAATATCAAATTGGTTTCTGAATTATAGTGACGAAACCAATAAAATACTAAATACTTCTATGTTTACACTCATCGGAATTGCATATATAGTTGCAGGATATGTTTGGGATACAAAACTGATTAAAATAACATTCCTAGTTTCAGGAGTATATTTAATGGTGATAAGTTTTGTAACTGATTTTGATTTAAAACCAATACTAGGAATCGTATGTATTTTGACTCCAATGATACTAGTGCGTTTTTCACCAGAAAAACCTGATGAAGAAGAACTTGTTGAAAAATAAAGACATTTTTTTCCGTAAAAAGAAACACTAAACAACTCCCTTTTTTTTCATAAGTACCTTAAAAAAGCCATGCCGTAAAAGCATAGCCTGCTATACGCATGGCTTTTTTTAACCTTATATTTTATTGTTGATGATAGCCGTTGACATTCATAAAAATAGGTAATGGAAAGTAACACAAAGCTTTTAATAGGGATTATTATTGTAGAAATAATAGTCATTGCAGTTTTTGTAATGCTGTATGTTTCTGCAAGATCAAAAGAAAATGCTACCGCATCTAAAATTCGCAACGAAGTAGATGAAGAAATTGAAAACGAGTTGAAAAACAATTCAGAATTCTGAATTAAATACGTAGTGCTAAATTACGTTATGGTTAGGTTTTTCTAAAGAAAACCTTTGTCTTTTACCCTAGACAAGCAAAGTGGCTTTCATGGTAGTTTTACATAGCCACTTTGCTACCATACAACTAAAGGTTAATACATCGCTCATTATTTTCTTAGAGAATTTTGGAAAAACTACACGTAGTTTTAATTTGGCAATTAGGTGTTGTTAGATGTGTTAAAAGTGGGTCTTAGGAAACCCTCAAAGCGACAGTTGGTTGCTGTCGCTTTGTTTTTCATTTCGACAAGCTCAATGTACCACAATCAATAAATGCTGTGGATAAGATTCCCACTTTCGTGGGAAGTCTATGCTGTTTAGACAGGCAAGGCGATATTGGGTTTAATAAGGTTGTACCTAGCCGTCTTGTTGTCTAAAACATAAAAACTAATGGAATCTAAATAAAAGAGATTCCCGCTTTTGCGGGAACTAAGATAAATACGTCTAAACAAAGTCAGTTTGGGGAAGCTGAGGTAATGAAAACGAAATTATATGGAAAACGAAATTCAAAAGTAATTTATAGTGGATATAAAATAAAAACTTTTTAATCTTTTAATTTATGTCTGAATTGCTGTTTAGACTGGGTAGGGTAGCCTTACTTAGTAAGGCTGCTTTACTTTAAAAAGATTCTCGTTTGTTGCTAAGTTTATCGAAGTACATGGGAACTAAATATGGATACAAAACGAATTACATTTATAAAAGGGTTTGTTATCGGATTTTTATCCGCAGCAATATTCTTTGCCGTATTTGTTTTAGTAGGCATTTATTTTTTTGTAGAATTATAAACTTACCCACCCTAAAATTCCCTAATTTTTGAAAACCTCAATTGTAATGATTGAGGTTTTTTATATAGCTGTATTGTCCTAAAACGTATTTACTATTTTAGCTTAGAATTGCGTCTGCTAGTTGTTGTAATTTTGGTATAAATTTTAAAAAAGTGTATTCATCTCAGGATAATGAAATTCTTCAATAATACTTGGTCTGTCAGAATCTATTTTATTAGAAAATAAGTCACGTGACACAGGGAAATCTTCAAATTCTTGCTGTGTAAAAGAGAACATCATTTGTTCTGTAATATCACCTTCTTTTAAGTCAGGGTTTATCCAGTCCATTTCTTTCTTAGTATCTAAAACAATTGGCATTCTGTATTGTCCTTGTTTATTCTTGCTATTGTGTACACTTTCAAAATATGGATTTGCTGTGGT